>Ga0222694_1000027_pt1 | contig 43481 bp, 70 predicted proteins | sample AntAcemetage1333_FD_181145 | JGI IMG/M metagenome (GOLD analysis project Ga0222694, IMG submission 181145) | Saline water microbial communities from Ace Lake, Antarctica - #1333 | ecosystem: Environmental > Aquatic > Non-marine Saline and Alkaline > Saline | place: Antarctica: Ace Lake...
CTGCACAGATGCATTAGGTAATATAGGCCAAAGCAGTACAATTTGGGTTAATATAGATACAGCAGCACCAGTTGTTAATATGATAACTACAAGCTTCTCTACAACTAGCTTAACACCTAGTATAACCTTCAATTACACAGGGGAGCTAACCTCGGATTGTAGCTTATACTTTGATGGTGCTTCAGCAGGAAATAATGCTAGTGTAGATAACAATACCAATACAATACTAACTGCAAGTACGCAGGTAACTGATACCAATTATTCAGTTTATGTAAACTGCACAGATGCATTAGGTAATATAGGCCAAAGCAGTACAATTTGGGTTAATATAGATACAGCAGCACCAGTTGTGAACATGATAACTACAAGCTTCTCTACAACTAGCCTAACACCTGATATTACATTTAACTTTACAGATAATGCCTTAACCTCAGATTGTAGCTTGTACTTTGATGGTGCTTCTGCTTTTAATAACGCTAGTGTAGATAATAACACAAATACTGTATTTACTGCAAGTACGCAGGTAACTGATACCAATTATTCAGTTTATGTAAACTGCACAGATGCATTAGGTAATATAGGCCAAAGCAGTACAATTTGGGTTAATATAGATACAGCAGCACCAGTTGTGAATATGATAACTACAAGCTTCTCTACAAATAGCTTAACACCTGATATTACATTTAACTTTACAGATAATGGCTTAACCTCAGATTGTAGCTTGTACTTTAATGGTGCTTCAGCAGGAAATAATGCTACAGTAGATAACAATACCAATACAATACTAACTGCAAGTACGCAGGTAACTGATACCAATTATTCAGTTTATGTAAACTGCACAGATGCATTAGGTAATATAGGCCAAAGCAGTACAATTTGGGTTAATATAGATACAGCAGCACCAGTTGTTAATATGATAACTACAAGCTTCTCAACAGCAGATCCTACACCTGACATCACATTTAATTATACAGATGATGTAACTACTGCGGATTGTAGCTTATATTTTAATGGTGTTTCAGCAGGAAATAACGCTACAGTAGATAATAATACCAATACAATACTAACTGCAAGTACGCAGGTAGCTGATACTAACTATAGTGTATATGTAAACTGCACAGATGAGTTAGGTAATGTAGGACAAAGTAGTACAATTTGGGTTAATGTATTAGATCTTATTGTAGCTCCATGTAATGCTACCATTATATACCCAGTCTTAAATATTACATACAGAGATGAAATTAATTTAAGTAAAATAAATGTAACAAATAATTATAATCTAGTTATTACAGATGGGACTTATAATTATAATCAAAACGGAACTTTTACTGATGTATCAAGTTCTGAGTTCTGTACTAATTTAAACCCTTCAACTCTTGTTTATAATTGGGAGTTATCGGGGAGTTGGAGTTTATCCAAAACAGATTACACCACAAGAGTAATTACTATAGATCCAGTTACCCCTACTTTAATTAGTAATGATCCTCAAACTAATGTTACTTACTTTTTAATTAAAGTTGCTAATTCAACTACTATAACTTACACATGGATTACTGAAAGTTATCAGCAGGTGGATGGGACTATGAGGATATATTCATGTGATGCTAATGCCTCCTTAACTTTAGTTAATTCAATTCCTATAATAAATGGCCAAGGATCAGCTAATATTCAATTATTAGTTCAGGCATATTATTATGATATTACTTACAATGGTTTATTATATGCAGATACTACTTCATTTTCACAATGCCATATAGAATCATTGACTGAAAGAACTTATGTTATAGATACTTCTGTATTTGACTTTGGAGAGTTTATAGGACTACAAGGTGTAATCTGTGATATAGATAAATTAAATACAAGTGCTGTTAATATGACTTGGGAAAGTAACCCAGGGGACACCTCAGATATTACAGCGTGTGTAAACCTATATTCAAATACTGGATTAGGACTTAATTTATTACAAACAAATTGCACAGTATCAGATACAATAACAAGCCTTAGTATAGATTATGGTTTACTAAACACTACCTCTTATGTTGTTACTGGTACTTTAACCCAAGGAGGAGTAAATAAAGTATGTTTAAGCCAAGTTGATTTTAATAATAAAACAGATAGTCCTTTCGGAATAGATGGACTACTAGCTACTGTTCTATTAGTTATTGCCCTTGCATTAATGTTATCAAGAAGTGGTATCTTATCAATAGTAGGTGCAGGTGTTGGTTTAGTAGGTTCATTCTTACTAGGTTTAATAGGTGTTTCATGGATTACCATATCATCCTGTATAGCTATATTAGTAATTGCTGCGGTTGTAGGGAGGACTAATTCAAGATGAATAAGATAAGGCACTTTGCAGTAGGTTTATTATTATTCTCAGTAATAATAGCTTTATTTCTTGGTGGTTATAATGATTTAATTGATACTTATAATTGGACAGAAGGAGATTTACAGAATGTAAATGTTAGTGATTCTACACAATCTGGAAATATAGCAGAACAATTTAATAGAATGTTAATAATAGAAAGTACATCAACAATATCATCTAGTATTTATGACTTAAAGAATCCTACTGGAAGTGCGTTTGATATTGCAGGTGCTTTATTATCAGTTGGTATTGGAGTATTAGGAACAATAGTAGGGATTATAATATTTCCTTTTGAAATCGGTTTTATTATTGCTAGTTTTTATGGTGGAGATGTTCCAGGAGTAATAACAGGAGTTTTAATACAAGGAGTAGTAATATATATAGGATTTATATTATTATCTGCAAAGTTGAGGCATGATGTTTAATGGCAGGCCTAATTAATGTAACCAATGTATCATTAAAGAATGTTACAGATGTAGTTAATGTTACATCATTAAGCGAATTTTACATAAATGTTAATAACATAATCTTTGAAGGATTGTTTTTCTTCATTACCTTATGGATTCTTTGGATTATCCTATTTGTAGCGTTTGAAAAGGTAAAAGATGGGATGTTATCAAATGCCCTCTATTCTATGGCCATAATATCAGTAATTAGCCTACTTATTAGAGGCATATTCATAGTTCAAACAGGGGTAGAAAAGGGATTATTAACAGATCATCAATTATGGGTATTTCCTATACTCTTTGGCTTACTTGCACTAATTAAATTCAGTTTGCAAGATTAATTCTTTTATTTTTCTTTCTTATTGCTTTGATTAATTCCTTTTGTGTAAAATCCAATTTTATAACTTTAAATACACATCTAATAAATGCTTGTTTTTCTTCAAAATTCATTTTTGAATATGACATTTTAAAATGTTTCCTAAAATAGCTATTTTGCCTCATCTTCAACACTCCCTCCTGCAATACTCTGCAATCTTCTCAGATGCACTTGATTTTGAGATTAAGTTTACTTTTTCAATAAACTTTTTTATATTCTTCCTAATAGAAACTTCATTGAAACTTTTTAATCTATTAGTAAAATCTTGTGGTGAATCACATACAATTTGAGCCTCCCCATAAGGTAGTCCAGAGTAAGGCTTATTAGTCATGTTCAAGCAAAATACTATCTTACCCATTACCATAGCCTCTAAACCAGTTGTGGAGGCTTCATGTATAAGATACTTGCTTACATATATTAACTCATAAATATCATCTGTTCTTTTTGCTAGTGTTAGATTGTTTGGTTTAATTGAAAAGAACTTCTTTATTTTTTCTTCATTAGAGTTAGGATGAGGCTTCAAAATTATTTCCCACCCTGGATTTAGCTTTGCAATTTTCCTTATTGCTTTTAGCCTGTCAATATCAGGTATTGAAGGAGTATAAAGGATCTTAAGTTTATTTGATAATTTGTATTTTGCTTTTATTTTATTAATATTAAATTTCTTTGTTAATAATATATCAAGCTTAGGATTTCCAGTTATTTTTATTATTTCTTCTGGATAATTACAGCAATCTGTAAGGATTTGTTTGCTATATTTGCCCCATACAAATTTTAAATCTGGTAAGGGCCTTATATTATTTGTTTTAATATGCGTATGCACACAACCAGGATAGATTAATTCATGGGAGAGAGCATAGGTTTTTCTTTTTTCACCCATAATTAAAGCTTTTCCATACATATTTGCCTCATGGTCTATTACAAGAAGAGAATACTTTTCTTTTTTCTTAATTGTCTTTGCAATTTCAGCAGCATCTACAACAATATAAGAAAGATTATTAAAAATTGCATTAAATCTTGGCTTTAAAATAGAATAGAAGTTATATCCTTTGTATGAACATAGTTCTTTAAGCTCCTTTGTTGGCAATCTTTCCCATTTTCGTTTAAGTTTTAAAAAGGTATTTCTACAAGAAAAGAAATGGTTTAATGTATAATAATCTCCAATATAAGCCTCTTTTTTCCAGAAATAATCTTTCAAAAATTTAAATATATGTGCAGGACTTGTAAGTTTATTGTATCTTAGAACTTTATATGAATTATTAGGGAGATGTGAGATAATATTCCCAAATATCTTATTATTTTTAACATCAATGTTGCAAAACCTAAGATTTGCTAAGAAAAGGATCTTCTTTTGCTTAAAATTTGTTCTTCTGAATAATCTCCTTAAAAGCCCAATTCCATATCTTACAAATAAAGTTAGATTAGTAGTTGGAATAAAGAATTGATTAAATAATATTGATTTCTTTTTATATTTAGATGAAACTATTTTAAGTTTTACATTTTTTTTCTTACAAACTAATTTAGCACATTCTATAAATGCATCTTTGTAATAATCCTCAACAACAAGCTCTAAATCCTCGTCAACAAACTCATCAAGAATTTTAATATAGTTCATTATTGTTTCTAATGCAGGTGAATTAAATCTTCCTAAAGAGAAGTTCATAAAATAATGCGTTAAGTAAGAATAATTGATATTATCTATTTCTAAATAATTTGAAAACCAATCATATATCTCTGAGTTCTTAACACTTATATCCTTAGTAGTTTCCTGGAAGAAACCTCTAGCTTGATAATCTTTCCCATCAACACATATATTCCCAAAGTTATATGCCTTAAAAATTGCCTTTATTTCCATTTATTCTATAATCTCATTTATTACAAATCCTTCAGAACTTTTACAATGAGGACACCATAACTTAGCATTTCTTGTTACTCTCCACACCCTATTACAAGGTTTATGGCACATATCAACCATAAGATTATTTCTTTTCATTTCCTTACCTCATAATTCAAATTATTCAGGGCCACATAGTACTTTAAATCTAAATATAAATCTTCAGGATGTAATTGCCTAGCATGGTGTGTTATGTTTGCTTCTCTAATCCTTTGTTCTAATGGTTGTGTCATCTTCTTTCCCCTTTTTTAAATGTTTTTTTCTAAAATCAAATTCATAATCTTCTACTTCATGTTTCACTCTTCTTCACCTTTCAAAAGTTCATACATGCTCTCAGCTTTATCTTTATCAACCCAAGTACAAGAAGAAGGTCTTACATCTCCCTCACTTTTAAAGAAGCCAAATTGATCTTCAGTTTCAAGGCAACTTATCCCATGAAACATCATATCATGACAAGGTTTAACTTTAAACACTTGCTTTTCTCCCTCTTCAAAATTCATAGATTCCCCTAATTTATCTCTCCAATCTTCAAGTTGATTAATAGAAATTGTTGTATCAAAAGATAGATTCATCTCTGATTCTGTTACTTCAATCGCATATAATCTTAGTTTCATTTATACCACCCATTTATAACTATAAATAATATCAAAATAGCAGTACTTGTATATACTAAACTCATAATAATCCATATAATATTGCTATTCATCTAAATCAAAACCCTTAAATTTTGTTGGTGTATTCTGTTTACAACTATCACAAGGGCAGGGACTTATTGCGTTCAAATAAATACACTCTTCACACTCGTTAAACCCATTCATTTTGTTCTTACCTCATGTATTCTTTATTAGGTTTTGAAACTTCTAAAAATATGTGTCTTACTGGATCAAATCCTTTTTTTTGTTTCCAATTCCAAGCAGAATGATCTATAAGTAATCCTGCTTCTGCTATCAATTCTCCCCATTTATTTCTGCGAATGAAATTCATAGGTAAATCTACACCTTTTGGTTTGTTTGAAATATAGTCAGAAAGATATAAGAAAAATAATCCTATTGGTTCAAAATAAGTATGATCTTTAATGATAACTTTTTTTCCTACTCTTCCGCACTCCTTTAATAATCTTAAATAATCTCTTGAATGGTGCAGAACATCTATTAATAAAACTTTGTCAAAAGAGTTATCTGGAAATGGAATTGTTTTACCATCAAACAAAGTAATAGGAATAAAGTTCTTTGGTTGCTTAACTGTTTCCAATCCTGTTATTTCTATACTTATTGTTTTTTTTAACTCACTTGCTAACATACCATCCCCACAGCCAACATCTAGAATTTTGTCCCCTGCTGAAATATGAAAGATTAATTGTTCTAAAATTGATTCTACTCTTTTACTATGAGCCTTTTTGTTGTGTTCAGATAAAATATTATCCTCTTTCATGTTGTGTATCTCCAATGTTCCCATGGCGGAACTATCTGCCCTGTTGTAAACTCAATAATGAATCCTTTCCCGCACTCTCCCCAAGCGTGATTTTCATAATAATAATCGTCTTTTGTACCATGCTTGTATTTTCCATACCTAACAAAGCATGAATACCCTGCATTGTGTAATCTTGAAACGCACTCCTTAGCTATTTTATCACAATCCCACTTTACAGCTTCAAAAGGTCTTTCAATATAACATCCTGTGATGATCTCTTGAAAATTAGAAGTATAAATCACCTCTTTTATTACGGAATGTTGTATTGGTTGATTAGGACAGGTAACATTAACCCTAGGGCATGTTAGATTAGCTGTAGGACATGATAACTCTATTCTTGTGTTTGCATCCTCTGGAAAATAATCATTAAGGAAATAGATTATAAGGCCCATTAATACTAACATGATGAAAACTAAGAATAAAAATCCTCCTCTTTTATTCATGCTCATAGTAATTTACCTTTTTTTCTTTAAATTTACAGGAATGACAGCCTTCAGGGTAATCTAAGCATTTAAACGAATCTGGACAGTAGTATTTTGATTTCATTCTACACCATCAACAAAAAGATTTAAGTTTCTCTCCATCATACTCCAATCCCTAACAGCAATAGAGCATACTTTCCTCATTTCTATAACTCTTTTATTTGTAGGTAACCACATACCGAAATAATTCTGAATTTTCCTTCTTGCTCTTAATATACTCCCTTCAGGAGTTAAGCCATGAATTGTGTTTCTATCTGTTTGATGTCTATAACCATCTATATAGTAATGATAGTTCTTAATGAGGCATCTATCGCAGTTTCTTAAGTGTTCATGCTTACTTAGTAATAAAGCTACTTTCTCCACACAGCTTTTTAACTCGTTAAACTTCTTTTGGTATATCTCATGTGAAGAAAGTTCTAATATACTCTGCTGTTTGGTTTTCATTATTCATCCACATATTTTTGAGTTATTCCTTTCAAAATAACAAAGGTTACATAAGTTGTAGATATTACAGCAAAGAAAGTAAATATATTCAATCCGCATAATCCCACAAGCCAACTTACTACATATCCTATCAAGTAAACAATTAGCATAGTAATATACATTTTATCCCTTTTAGTTAATTCCATTTTCTTTAAAACCTCTTATGCATATTTCATTTTAAACTTTTGTTTGCTCCAATTCTTTAATATACTCAATCATTGAATCAATATATAACACAGTATTTACATTGCCTGTAGATCCTTCAACAAACTTGGATAATCGCTTCAAGAAAAGCTTATAGTTTGAACCCATGATTAAATTTTTCCCCCTGTGCATTGCAAAGAATCGTTCACGCAACCATTCTGTTGCTATCTTATTGCATTTCTTACATAATTGTGGCATCTTACACAGATTCTCCTATTGTGGAAGCTATCTTTTCACAAAGTTTATTTAATTGCTCTATGGCTAACTTGTTTATAGATTCCTGGCAAATCTTAACTTTGCTTTCCAAATCTGCAAGGCTTGAGTATTCTATAATACACTCTCTTTCAACTTTAACCTTTTGATATTTATAGGTTGGTTCTGCCCCAATAATTACTTTAGTGGTATTACTAGTATGATTAGTCTTACTAGTAGTATTAGTATTACTTTGTGGCTTAGTCTTAACTACTAATGCAGTTACTTTTCCTTTTTCATTCAAGGTTAATGTAACTTCTTTTCCTTTAAGATCAGAATTCATTACATGCTCTTTGAAGGAATCTATAGGATTGTACCATGCATCATCCCCATCAAGTTTAATTCCGCCTGTTTTTGCTACAACTCCAATTATTCCGTTTTTTTCTGTCATTTGTAAGCCTCCAATTCTTCCCTACTAATTTCAAACACAACTTTTGCCTTCTTTCCAGAATGTAATCTCCATGTTTTGCCATCAAAAGAAGGCACTAGACCTTGCTCCCCCAACTTGACAACATACTGGAATGGATAACCCTTACACTTAATCTTATCAGTATGTTTCCATTCTGTCCTCTTCATCTTGAACATTGAACCAGCGTAAGCCCGCACTGAAGCCCGCACTGAATCCCACACTGAATCCCACACTGAAGCCCCCACTGAAGCCCGCACTGAAGCCCCACTGAATCCCACACTGAATCCCACTGTTTAAGTAATCTAATTTGGGATTTGTTTACTTGATTAACCATAGGCAACTTAAGGGGGTGGATTAAGTTCCTAATTCTATTCTTGTAAAGTTTACCATTTAATTCTTTAAGCCATACTTTATGTACTTCAAAGCACATTTTTTCATTAGATAATTTCCACCAATCTGGAGGATGTGTTTCATCATCAAACTTAAACACCCATTCATCAGGATCAATGTAATTATTATTCTTAGGTGAGATTTCTATTGGAATAAGTTTATTTTTATCAGTATCTTTAAGCTTGAATTTGTCCTTCAAATCTTCATGGCTATCAATACCCAACTGCCAGTAAACTTTCCTTCTTGTTGCTATGCATGAGAAGGCTTTACACATTTCTAACACCAGTTCCAATTATTCCGCTTTTTTCTGTCATTTTATTCTACCCTCTTCAGTTCCGAACCATAAATCCTTCTTGCAATCGTCGCATACTGTTTCTAAACGATCTGAAATAAAGTTCTTAAAACATTTCCTACACAAGTTTTTCATAATACTTACTAATACTAACTAATATATAAACTTACCTATTTAATTACCTTCACCTTTTCTAAGAGTAGCAACCCGCAACCTATACAGGAAATTGAAGCAGTCCCATTCAAAGTACCACAATTATCACATTTCTTAAATAAGGTAAATGTAGCTGTCTTGCTCATCATTTTGTTCTATCTATCCATCCCTTACTAAACGCCTTAATACTTTTTCTGCATCTTTCTCTATCCTCTTCTCTTACTGATAGAAATATCATAGAAGCAATAATATGATGTAAAATATTATGATGTTTCGGACAAAGATATACTCTTCCATCTCTATCAGTACCCCCCATAAACTTAGGCACTAAATGGTGTTCCTGGTTTTTTTTATGTTTATCTAAAAGAAATTTATCTTCTGTTCCACACACTATACATTTTACCATTTTAAAAATAAAAAAAAATTAAAGAGTTTCTTCCTTTGCAGGAACTGAAGCATAAACTGTGTAAAGTCTAGTACCATTTTGACCTTCAATCTTAGGCAATTCTATTCCCATGAACTTGATCTTTAATTTATCTCCTACCTTGAAATTGAATAATCTAACTTGTAGTGCTTTATGACTTGGAGTAGTAATCTTTTCTCCCTCTTTGTTCAATATCACTAATTGAATACCATATTGACCTTGGGTGATCTCTACAACTTCCCCCATTAGTTCGCTGCCTTCAACTTCAGGTAGCCACAAAACTCTATCCGATTTAATTTCTTCCCAATTATTAGTTTCTTCCATTTTTACTTTCCTCCACAATATACTTAACTACTCCTACTCTACCATCTTTTATGGTTAACTTTCTTTCTTGAACTAATTCAGTTAAACGCTTAAACAAAAAAGCATCCATTTCTTGATTAGTTTCAAAGATTATTTTCCCCATTCGTTTCACCTTACTTATTTGATATACTTTAACTAAGTTAATAACTTTATAAGTGTTATGGTTATGTAGTATGTAGGTAGGCATTTCTTTTAATACAGTTACAAAAATTCAAATCTATAACTTCTTGCTTTGTTATAAGCATAAAGCAACCTTTGAGAATCGTAATTATAACCCTTGTCCCCATGAAAAGAGGAAGGGCATACTTTTTTACAATTTAATCGGTCACTTCGTCCATCAAATTGTATACCAATATTACCACAAGTTGAACATTCACAAAAAAGGTAAGGGGCATCTCCCCCACCAGAAGGGAAAAACATTATGTTTGTATGAAAATGGTGTTTATAAGCATAACTATACGGGTCATTTGGGATACCTCCACTTAATAAAAAAACACAGTTTCCACTATACTTACTTAATTTTTCGCATTTTTCTAATTCATTAGCAGTGGGTATATCCCCCTTTATTTCTACCCAAGTAGAGAGGTCAGGTAGCCAAAAGTCGGGCAAATACCCAATACCATTTAAATCAAAACCTTCCTTTTCGTACTCATATTCAATTCCAAGAACATCAAAGAAAACAGCCCATCTTGCTTCAATTCTGCTTCTGAATCTGTACCCGTTATATTTTGTGTCAATTGATTTTATTTTTTTCATTTAAACCTGATCCTCCATAAAACCTTTATTATTTAGACATGACAAAAAAGCATCCATTTCTTGATCAGTTTCAAAGATTATCTTTCCCATATGTTATTCACCTTAACTATTTAATATATTTTAACTAAGTTAATAACTTTATAAGTGTTATGGTTATGTAGTATGCGATTGTCTTAAACATCCTCAACTAAAAAACCCTTATTGCTCAAACAACTTTCAATAAATTGTAGCCTATCATGTATTTTTACAAGCTCATTTTTTATTTTAGGCAAATCACTAAGTCGGCTGTTGAATAGGTCGGCAGTTTGTTTCAAATATCTCATTGCTTCCCATAAATCTGGCTGTTCTTTTTGATCTTTAATTGTGTTGTTAATTATCTTTTTTTGTTCCATTTTGCATCATTTATCCTTTAGTTCAAAGTGGTCGAAGAGGTCGAAGTGGTCGAAGTGGTCATTTGTCTATTTATTATATAATTTTCTTACTTTTTTTGTGTAACCGAGCAATAAATTAGGAAATGACCACTTCGACCACTATGGTAACTAAACGACCACTACGACCACTATGGTTAATAATACCAATTAAAACCATTCTAACCCTCCATAAACCTCAAATTGTTGCCCTTCTATTTTAACTCTTGCTGAGGTGGATATACCAAATTCATGGTATTTGATAACTCTTCCAACCTTAACTTTTGTGAATTCTGTAGTTCCGTTTCTTTTACACCAATCCCTATATTTGTTATAAAAATCCTCTTTTGTAATATAACCAACTGCGGGGATGCTTTCATTTGAAATTCTTTTATATTCTCCTTGTATAAATTCTACCTCCTTACAGTTCCTATCAATGAAGGCACTTAGACTATCACTTATCATAACATAATCGTTCTTTGCCTTATCTGTGCTTTCCACTACTGATAATGCTGAAGTTTCCATTATCCTCTTTAAAGCAAGAACTCCCATTGAAACAAAAATTTCCATTTCATCTTCTGTAGTTAATTTATCCAATATCAAGGGATCTGCTTTCTTCCAATCAGGGTGTAACTCCAAATCCTTTTCATTCCCAAAACTGTTAGGAAATTTAATAGTGGTTAACCTTCTATAGTTTGCATTGATATTCTCCGCAAAAATTGGAGGTACATTTGCAGAAAAAACTAATGTAGCTGTTGGTTTCATACTGAAACTATCCCTAAATTTGAATTGTGCATCAATACTTTCTTTGCTACTCAATCCCCTTAGCATTGAACTATCAGTTATTACTTTCCCACCAATATCTGCCCCACTATTCATTAATTTTTGGTAAGTTGCTGATAATGCAAATTTATCTGAATTTAACCTATGTAGTGGAACACTTGAAGTATTACTCTTTCCAACTGCTCTTTCAAGTAATTCAATAAGAATGGTTTTTCCATTCTGTCCTGCACCCGAAAACATAAATATTTTCTCTAGTAAATTACCATAATAGAAAATAAGCCCTAAACAATCATAAACCAATGAAACTTTCTCAGGGTTAACTACTTCTCTAATGAATTTATCCACCTTTCCTACTTTTAACTCTGGATTATAATTGTGGGGGATTTGGTATTCAAAGTAATCATTTGGAGAATGTTCTTTAAGTTCTAATGTTTGAATATCTAATACCCCATTTTTAAATGGAATAAAATTCAATGGTTTCTCCTCTTTACTTAGTGTTATTTTTGATATATTTTTAATTTTATTAATTATTTCTGATCTTGAACCATTAGTAGCGTACTTGTGAAGTAGCTCCTCAATGGTGGATTTTATAAGATATTCCCCCATTGGAGCATAGTATTTCTCCTTTCCATACATTTTAATTATATCATTAAGTGGATCATACATCATGGGATATGTTTCCACTAAATATCTTGCAACTAGGTCATTTGCTTTTTTATGATCTTTTACAACCTTTTTTCCAATCATTACTCCTCTATACCAGTTCATAGCCTCTTGTATGGATGCGGGGCGACTTTTCTTAACCTTTTCAAACTGAGATTTAAGCCCTGTTTTCAAAGCCAACTGTTTTAAAGTTTCCATAAAATTAGTTTTATGTATTAAGCTCCATAAAACTATAATATCTCCTCCTTTATTACAATGGAAGCAGTTCCAAATACCTTTATTGTCATTGTAAGATAAGCAAGTTCCACTAGAACTGCTATGAAATGGACAATTTGTTATATTCCTAGTTATACTTATTCCTTGTTCTTTCAGAATATCACTAACTTTAATTTTCTCTTTTATTGCATCAATTAGATGTTTTGTTTCTGTGCTAACATGTTCACTAGATTTAATTTCTCCCCACATGCAGCTCTCTATTTCTTTGATAATACTACTTTTAACTTCCATATAATGCCCTGGGCCAACTCTTGTTATCTCCTCTAGATTATCTTTCCACTCTGGTTTAAAGTGGTTCTGAAGCTCCATAGAAACTAACTTAGGGAATGAGCAAATTAGAGATTCATCCAGTTCTACTTTCTTTGATTTAAAATTAATCGCTTTTAAAATCTCTTTAGCTAATCTTAGTTTATATTGGCTTCTTACTTCTGTAGGATATTCTTCAAGACCAAGAATCTTAGTTCTAAAATGGGGGCTTCTCCCCTTGTGGTCGCAAGTGTGATAACATATTTCTCCCTCATCAAATTGTAGCTTAACAGCATTAATCCATCCTATAGCCTCATTTCTTGCATCATTAAATTCAATGCTACCTGGTTTGGATTTTACAGGTTTTGAATCAGGTTTAGGTTTTATGAAAATATGGTCAAATTCAATAACTAATTCTTCTTTCAGAACTTCTCTTAATTTTTTTGCTTTGCCTGTGTATAAATATTTCTCTCTTTCCTTTACCCATTTTTCATTACCAATACCATTAATTGTAATAATTTTTCCGAGTGAAGTTCTCAGATATTCTTTGATATATTCTTCACTCATCTTTAACACCTATCTGATCCATTAATAAGGCTCTTAAAATTTCTGATTTAGATAGAATTAATTCCTCCCCCCTAATAGTATTAATCAATATTTGAGAATCATCTTCACTTATGATTTTTGCAGTATAGAAAATTCCATTCTTCAGTTCTATTTTATACTTCTTTCCTGTTCTGTACATGCTTACCACCTCGGTAACAAATTTACCCTATCCTTTTATTATTTAAACTTTCCTATCATTTCAAAACCGTACCCCTCGTGCCCCATTCTTTATATACTACTCCACCTACATATCCGATATAAACTAATAAGGTGATTTAAAGAATGGCACAAGAAAGCTCATTGAAACTCTTGACAGCTGCAGGTATCGCTACAGTTGGTCTAGCAGTTATTGTATTAACAGGTATTGCAGTATTAACAGGATTTAAAGATTCTGGAACTGTAGTCAACGCAACAGCAGACCTATTTATCGCAGGTTTAACCATATTCGGAACATTTATGGCAATTATCGTCTTAGCACTAGTCGGTAAGGTCATTGTTGGTATGTTCACCAAGAAGTAAGATGGAATCTAGCTCCTTAAAACTGTTAACTGCTGCAGGAATTGCTACAGTAGGTTTAGCAATTATCGTTTTAACTGGGGTTGCAGTTTTAACAGGATTCAAAGATGCAGGATATGGTGCAGGGGTTAATAACTCTACAGCAGATCTATTTATCGCAGGTTTGACCATCTTCGGAACATTTATGGCAATTATCGTCTTAGCACTAGTCGGTAAGGTCATTGTTGGAATGTTCGCCAAGAAGTAGGGCCTCGGCTCTATTTCTTAACCTTTTTTTTTATTAAATAAAACTTCAGGAGATATAAAGAAAAATGGTGTTATGGGTATTAATACTATCAAAGAGAAGCGGTAAACCAATAGCTGCTGTTCCTTCTAGAAAGGGAAAATCAAGAAAGCAGATCACTAATTCTATGCGTGGGAAACTAAAGAAGACATTTAAATTTACAGTTGTTACTAAATCTGAACTTAATAAATTATTAATTAATCGTGGAAAAAGTATTATTAATAAAAGAAGTTCTAAGAAAGTTAAAAGAAGAAAATCTATTAAGAGAAGAGTTAAGAATCGTAAAGTAAAGAAGAGAAGAATAAAGAGGAGAAAATAAGATGGTACTAACTAATAAAGAGAAAACAATATTAAGAAGGTTAAGATTAATAGTAAAAGGAACACCGATTAAACTAACCACAAACGAAATAGGTAATGTGAGAATTTCTGGCGGAGGATTTAAACCTATTTGGCTTATGCTTACTGATAATGTAGGTGTAGGTGTAGATGTCTTAGTTAAAGCTAGAGTTAAATTATATAAACTAGAGAAGAGAAGAATAAAGAGGAGAAAGTAAGATGGGTTATAAAATAAAAATATGTAATAAAAAAGGTTGTCAGCTATCTGGAGTATATGGTAGCAAAAGGGAAGCAACCTCAGTTATTAAGAAGAATAGAGAAGCAGATAGGAAATTAAATCAAGGAGGGTTAAGAAGCCTATCTACTGGAAGATTGGTTAGGATTAATAACCGATACAAATTGGTTAAAGAATAATATGAAAGAAGGAAAAGGTTTTACTAAATTAGCTATCGCAAGAAGATTTACTATTAGATTTATGAAAGCACACCCAAGAGGATAAAATGAATAAATGGTTTGTATATGAGGGGAATATATTAAGAGCAGCACAACCCACTAAAGCCTTAGCTATGAAATACATGAAGAAAGGAAGAAGATTGTTAAAGAACCCATTGCGTAATAAACCAATTAAACTAAAAGGTAAATCAAAAGCAAAGTATATAACCTTATTAAATAGGGCCTCTAAGGTTACTTTAAGAACTCCATGGAAGAATTTAAACTATAACGAAAAAAAATATATTAGGCAAGGTGTAGATAGAATGTTAGCCAATGATTTTAGTAGGGGCGGATATGGCGGTAAATATAGACGTTATGTCTTGAAAGGAGGAAAATTACCTGATTTACCTAAATAAAAACTCATAATTACCCTTCCCTCAATTACTCCATAAATCAACACTCCCCCTCTTTACATTCGGGGGGGATTCTAATTTATAGTAACTTATATATATTAGATAGTATTATCTAATTTGATTATGGAATATTGGTTTATAGGAATTGCAGCGGTTATTATTGCTATAATAATCTCTATAGGATGGCAAGTCCTAAAATCAGGGGGATATAAATAAAATGGAGTATTTAATAATTGGTTTCTTATCAGTAACCTTGTTAGTTCTTATAATCTTGTTTGTAACAATGATCCAAAATGCAAACAACCTTAAGACAATCCAAGAGGACACAGCTAAAAGGCTAGAGAATCTTGAACAAAAGGTACATAAACATAGAACAGTAATCAAAAAGTTATATAATAATAAATGATTAAGTTTAGTGGAGGAAATAATGACAAATATAAAACAAGCTGTTAATTCAATTAAGAACTACCTAGATAATGATTTAGAGTTAGATCCTATGGAAGCGTATGTTATAATTAGAGAACTTCAAGATGCTTATTATAATGAATCTCTAGATTTAATGAAACAAGAGATGGAACTAGAAGAAGTAGATCAGATACTTCCACAGGAAACGAAGGGGGCAGAAGAAGAAGAAACCGAAGAGGAAGAGGAGGATTATTCTGAAACTGTAGCGGAAGAAGAGGAAGCAAAACCAAAGGTAGCAGAAGAGAAACCAAAGAAAAAGAATCACTTTGATACTATGGATGATATAGATGCATCAGAGGATGATGATTGGGATGATGATGAAGATGATGAAGAGGAAGAAGAACCTGCAAAGAAAGCAAAACCCAAGAAAAAGTAAGGTGATACTCAATGGATAGATTAAGCCAAAAGATCTTTAATAACATGGCCAAGGCCCTTGGAGAAAAGGTTTATAGCGAAGTAGGGAAGAGAATTGTAGAGGAATCAAAGGAAAACGCAAGGAAGAATGGGGAGCTTATTAAAGCTCATATAGAGGATTTTGATACAAGACTAAGAGAGAGAGTAAGGGAGATTATTAAAGAAGAGTATAAAGGCAATTAATCCATTGCATTTTTTCTACCGATTTGCTGCAGTCCCTATTGACTACCTGGGGCTGCAGCTTTTTCTAATAACCAATAGGTTTATATACTACTTAGTATTAGTAAGTATTATATAGGAAACATGAGGTAAACAAAATGAAATTAGCAGAATTTATTAAAATGAGAGATGAAATTATTGATAGTGATGATAGGAGTTGTTATTCTGATAAAGCATTAAATGATTTAGAAAGATATTACCATAAGAATAAGGATGTTGAGTAAAATGAAAACCAAAGTAAAATGTATGATCTGTGGGGAATATTTATTAAAATCCTTAAAAGATGGCCAAGTATTTTGCAATAATAAAAATTGTAAAACCTATATTGATGATGTTGGAGAAACATACTTTGCTCCAAATAAGGGAATATAAAAATGGATTATATGATATTTTATTGGATTGGGTATGTATTCGGTTTTGTATCTACTCTTGCATTAATATCATATTTAGTAGTTAAAGTAATTAAATATATAATCAAATTATGTAAAGGTGATGAGAATGAATGAATTAAAACTATCAGATTTAAACGCCCTTCAAGGGCTTCCAATACACTTAGAATCAAGAAATGGAGTAACAAAGATCTATGGCAGCGAATAAGTTAATTAGAAAAGTATATTTAGTAAATAAAAGTAATCAAAAGTTAGTAACCATCCCTAATAATAGCGATATTAAAGAGGGGGATTATGTTGAGATTACAAAAGTTTATTGAGATTACAAAAGTTTAAAGACCTAGTTTCCTATAGGTGGGAGTGGAGTTTCCAGTACCCCTGGTTCTCCACTCTTTCAAGACAAAAAAGCTTAACACAAGTTTTCCTAAAAGGTTTTAGACACCTCTTTTTCCTTTTAGGTTTTTAAGACAATCGGAGAAAATATGGTAAAAAACAATAATGCAATGTGTACTAACCCTGGTTCATGGTGTTGTATGTGTCCAGATGAGGAGGAGTGTTTAGAATGGCAAAGAAAAGCAAAATTTAGAGAAGATGGAAGCAATTAGAGATATTGATGAAATAAATAAAGAGTATGAAATGGTTTGGATTGTAAATCCTTTATCCTTACCCTATGTAAGGGAATCCAAATTTTTTTGTAGCCATCCATGTTATAAGCCTATTAAGAAGAAAGATTTTTGTGTACTTTGTATAAAGGGAAAAATTAACAGAAAATCAATATTAAAGTTGATTGGTTATTCAAAACCAAAGAAATCTGGAAATGGGCTATATGTTGGAGTGTATTATTGGTTAAAAGGATATGATAAATGTATGCCAGATTCATCCTTTGTCTATGGGAAGGGAGGAGTAGCTGAAGGACTAAGACCTTCTGAGGCTGTAACTTTTGTTTCAAGTAATTATAGTGCAATGGATCCCAATCCTGGCCCATGGTGTTGCATGTGTCCAGATGAGGAGGAATGTTTAGAATGGCAAAGAAAAGCAAAATTGGACTAAATGAAGCTACTCTTATTGCGTGGGTATTTGCAATAGGCTTACACTTCACCATAGGGGCTATATGGAATCATATAAGCTTAGGCTGTGGAATTGTAGCAGGTGCGTTAACAGGGCATATACTAACTATTAAACGCCAAGATAAGGTAAAGTGGGACAAAGAGAACGCAGAAAAGAAAAGGAAGCAAGATATTAAGGGCTTTACAGTTAAAGAACTTGAGGATCAATTAAAGAAAATAATTAATAAGTATTAGTTAGGAGGAGAAGGAAATGATAAAAGGTACTAAATTAAATATATTACCTGCACCTGAAGATACTTGGTGTGTAATTCGAAGAAAACAGGGGAAAGATGGTAAACTAGAAATATCTAAACATAGGGTTTATGGTTTTCAATCAGTATCTATAATTGATAGTAAAATTATATCTCAATATAAACAAGGAGAACAAATTGATGTGGATGATAGCCAAAGTATATACTTTACAAGCTTAGTTCCAATTTATGAAGATCAAGGGTGTTTGTTCGTAGATGAAGAGGCATTTTGTGTGCTTGTTGGAAATATTGAACAATGTAATATTAAGATTGAGTATATGAAAGATTCATGGTTTTTATGCCATAAAAGCGAAACCAACAACAAAACACCACTGAGGAAAGGCATTAAGTAAACATTCATATAATTGTATAGAACACGTAAGGAGATAAAGAATGACAAATAAAGGACAGTATGGATTTGGGGGGATAATGGTTGCTATAAGTTTATTAGGTGTAGTTATCATTGTTGCTACTGTATTTAGTACGGTTGGAATTTTTGAGCAGTTTTCAGAGGCAAAAGAGAAGGTTAGACAAACTGGTTCAAGTTGTGATCCAGATAATATTAATTTTGAATGTTGTTTTAAATGTGAAGAATATGGACATAGTAGCTTCCATTATGAAGGAAGAACAGCATTTAGTAAGCAAACTGATTGTTGGTGCTATGATAATGAAGGATTAGGTATACAAATGGGGTAAGGCGATAAAGAATGAAAATAACAATAGATGGCCAGATACCAGATGGAGTGAATGTTACTATTGAGGATATATTATTTGACACATATAAGGAAGTAGCAGAGTTCATACAGGAAGTTAATGATATTAAGAACCAGATCTGGAGGACAAGGAAATGAAAAGAATTATAATCTTAATAATGGCTTTGATTTGTATAGCATCAGTAACCGCAAGTATAGAAGTAACAAATAATATAGATAGTGGTGGGGGGAGTATTAGTTTTTGGGCTAATTCAAACTCAGGTACAGGCTCAACTACATATTATCTAGATGGTGTAAATTATAAACAAACAATTAGTGCTGCTGCAAATAGCAGAGGGGCAATTATAAGCAATGTATATAGAACCTTTATGGATTGGCGTAGACAACCCACAGGTGGGTTTGGATGGGAGGAAACCGATTTCAATTCTTTAGAACCAAGTTTCAAAAGATTACGATATGTTTTAGAAAGTTGGTTTGTTCCGAGAACTGAATTAGTTCAGATAATTAATAAACAACAATCTCAAATAGTTCAATTAAAATTAGAGATAGAAGCAATAGGCAAGGTACTAGGTGAGGATAAGATTTGTGAAGCTAGGCAGTTAGTGATGCAAGAACAAGGTTTACCATCTGTAACTTGCGGAAATAGAACTGTGTATAGCACAGGGATAAGTTTGGAAACCAAAAACTAGTAGAGGTAAAAACATGAAAAAACTAATTATGTTGGTAATTTTCTTTATTGCTATTGGAGGAGTATAAAATATAATGAAATGTAAATGCGGTTGTGGTCAGGAAGTAAAACCTGGAAATGTGTGGATTCATACCCATCATTTGAAAGGCCGTAAATTTTCAAAAGAGACTCGTAGGAAGATAAGTCAGTCACATAAAGGGATGAAGCCTTCAATGGAAACTCGTAGAAAAATAAGTAAGGGAGGTTTCGGAAGAAAACACACTGAAGAGGCCTGTAGAAAAATCAGTGAGGCAAATACTGGGCTTAAACGCACCAAAGAATTTTGTAGAAAGATGAGTATGATAGCTACAGGGCGCAAGTTTAGTGATGAAACTAAGAGTAAGATGAGTGAAAAAGCAAAAAGGAACAAAAATTCTTTTGGGTTTAAACACACTGAAGAAACTCTTAGAAAAATGAGCATAGCACATAAAGGAAAAAACAAAGGAAATAAATGGAATCTAGGGTTTAAACATACAGATAAATCTCGTAAAAATATGAGTATGTCTCATGGTGGTGATGGAGATTTGGATAGGCTAACATATCATGAAAGAGTTAAAATAGCTCAAGAATGGAAATGTAATGTCTGTGGTATGACCAAAGATGAAAGCATGGCAAAATTCAAAGAAGAATTAAGCATCCATCATTCAGATAAAAATAGAAAGAATAATAATTTAGAGAATTTAGTTATACTTTGTAAAGCACATCACACACAATTACATAGTCAATTAAGAATTAATGGAGGAAAAAGATGAAACAAATTTTATTAGGAATTATGCTAGCATTTTTGCTGGTAGGTAGTGTAGGAGCTGCCACTACAGTACAAACAAACTGGAATGGTGGGGGAAACTTTGATACCCATTTCACAGCAGACGATGATGCAAACGCAGACTTTTGGACTGGTGGAAGTGTAATCTCAGGCGAATGGCACGCATCAGATGCTAATGACAACCCATATACTTATGGTGTGGATAATGTTGAAGCAAAAGTAAAAGCTAGTGTTGAAAATGGTTTTATGGAGTATAAATTTGATAGAACTGATTCAAAGGTTTCAATGTACGGAGAATCAGGGCAACAATCTTATACTTACATTAATACAGCTGGAACAGGAGATTTTGCATGGCGTTCAACAAGTAATTATGCTTCATTGTTAAGCTCTAATTATGGATGGCAAGCAAACGGACAGATACAAGCAACTGGATCACATACAATTATACATACCTTTGAGGCCAATGAATTTGAATGGGCTGGTATTAGAGTTGTTGCTGATGCTACTACTTATATTTCAGATATGAGTGAAAGTGGAAGAGGGAGCAGTTATAAGTTCGGAAAAGGAAATGGATGTTATACTAATGCAGAAGTTGATATTGATGGCTCAGGAATATTTGATTTAAACGCTTACGCAGATAATTCAATTACAACTGATACAGGAATTACAACAGATGGATTTTTAAATGTTCATGCTGAGTTTAGTAACGGATTCCATTACAACAACTTTGCTTTAGAAGGCAATTAACTTTTTTATTTTTTATTTTAAATAAGGGAGAGAGGGCGGAGAAGTGGTGAACCACGATACTGCGAAGGTTTGCATCTGACGGTATTACTCGTAATGCAGGGGTTGAGGTTCAAATCCTTCCTCTCCCATTTTAAGATAAGAAAACCTTGTGGAAAACGGAATTGATTGCGTGGTACACATAGCGTCTTTATTCCGTCCATAATAGGTCAAATGGGGAAAAAATGGCAATGATTAAAAAGATAGATGGAAGATTACTATTATTGAAAAGCTATGCAGGAAGAGGGACAGGAAAAAACCAACATATTACAAAGAAGGATTATCAATACCATGTATATTGTCGGGGTTTTGGAGATATGGGATATATCCACCTAGGCGGGAAACAACTTATTGTTATACCTAATGATCTTATTGGACAAGAAGTTAGGCTAGTACTAGAGGTAATAAAAAAGTGATAAAATTAGATCCCTATATGAATAAATGGTTAAAGGAGAATGGTTATCCTAAAAACCATATAAGGATATGGACAACGGAACAAAAACTTAAATTAATAAATCTTATTGAAGTGAAGAAATTGAAATCCTGGTTTTGGATTTCTAAGGATATGAAAAGAAGTTCTGGAGCTTGTAAATCTATGTATAGAGAGATTAGAAAGAATAGAGAGATTGAGTTAAAGGAGAGAGAAGAGAGGGTTAGAAAGTGTTCAGAAAACTAATTGGAATCTTAAAAGGAGAGTATGAATTAAAGTACTCTAAAGAGGAGATTACAAAGTCTAATAAAGAAAATAAAACCTTTATAAGTTTATTTGTTCTTTTATTAATAATATTCTTTTGTTTTGGATTTTGGGTAGGCTCTCAATACTACCAAATAAAGGTTAATGATATTGTATATAACCTATCTCAATCAATTACTGATTACTGTAAGCATAACCTAGCTATGGATTGTAAGTATTATGATGGAGATAACATGCCTGAAGCCTGTTTATTAATAGGTGTTGACTAATAATGATTAAAATTCTTAATCTTTATGCAGGAATTGGAGGTAATCGTAAGTTATGGCCTGATGATGAGATTGAGGTTACTGCAGTTGAGATTAATGAGAGTATTGCTAAAATATATCAAGATTTCTTTCCAAAAGATAAGGTTATTGTTGGAGATGCTCACCAGTATTTATTAGAACATTATAAGGAGTTTGATTTTATATGGAGTAGTCCTCCATGTCCTAGTCATTCAAGAGCCAGATATTGGAGTTCAAAAGGAGGGCCGTTATTACCAATTTATCCAGAGATGCAACTTTGGCAAGAAATTATATTTTTGAAAAGTTTTTCTAATTGTAAATATGCTATTGAAAATGTTATATCTTATTACCCAAAAATCTTAAATCCAAAAAATATAGGAAACCATTATATTTGGAGTAACTTTAATATTTCAAATTTTAAAGATTCATCAAGAAAAACCGATAAAATAAAAACCAATACTACTCATTATGGTTATAATATAAAAAATTCAAATTTAAAAAATAAAATTAAAATACTTAGAAATTTAGTAAATCCTAAGATAGGGCTTCATGTATTCAACTGTGCATTTAAAGAAAAGCAACAAACACTATTAAAATAAACTAATAATGTACTTCTCTGTAGCCTTTTCTATTTTTCCATGTAAAAAAGAGGATTAATACAACAGTTATTAATAATGTAGTACCTAATACCACTTGAATCCATAAATTAGAACGAATATATGCAATAGGCCATTTAATGGCTATTTTCCATGCCCCTCTTGCAACATTACCCCAGGTATTAGGGCTTAATACACTTGCTAAACGCTGAATAAATATATCAAGTCCTTTAGCCATCTTAATCCTTTACAAAAGTGTCATAAAAGGTTTGAAATTTATATGAATGCCTTATTCTATACTTTCTTATCAGTTCCCACACACATAAACCTACTATTGGGAATGAAACAACAGGAACTAACACAGTATCTATAAAGATTATTCCAACTGTAAGAAATAATACCATAGGTAACACTAAAGAACCATACCATATAATCTTAAAGGCGGAAGGATGAAACCAAAACCATTCTCCCCACTTAAGTTTATTAACATTCTTCTCTAGCCTAAGTTTCATAAAATCCTGAGAGAAGTCTTTAATATCTGGAAATAAACTTTCTCTATTCTTTAGGAAATAAGCCCTAAATGGATCGTTCATCTCCACACACCTTTATTATCATTTATAATATTTGCAACAAATTCTCCATTCATTAATGCTTTTTCTCTTTGCTTAGGGATCTCATCTTTGAAACTCTTAACAATTTCTTCTCTTTGCTCCCAAGTTTTGATTATTGTTTTTAGTAATTTTTCTTCAGTAATATCCTCTAGACTAATAAAATTATTAGCAATGTTTAAAGGTTTCATTACTGGTATCATGTGCCATTCTTCTCCAACTCCAACTCCTGCTTTTTCATGTATTGCACCAAAGATTAAGCAATGCCTTCTATTGGAAAAGATCATATCAATACAGTTATACAATGCTAAAGTTTCAAATACAGTTCTCTTTCCTGTTACCTGGAAAGTATGATCTTTATGAATCATCTTTTCAACTGTTTCTCTTGCTGTTGCTCTATCATCTGCAAACTTATCATCTGTGCTATATGTGCAGTTTGGAATGAAGAGAAGGTCAACATCTAACTCCTCAATTAATCTATCATATACCCTGGCTAGCATGTGAGAGATGCGTTCCCATTCTACTTTACTCCACTTCCAATACATGTGTCTAAAAGTTACACCTATTACTTTCCTTCCTTTTAGTTTTATATTCTCTCCTTTCAAAACCTTTTTTGCTAATTCTAAAGTTCCAGGATTAGAACCCCATGCAGCATCTGCCAATGAAATAACCTTATTTGTTGGCATCCCCATATGTGCAAGAATCTGCTTTGAAAAATCCTCTCTAACAGTAATTAGATCTGCATTTTCTACACAGAATTTAGTTAGCTCAATTCCCATCTTAGTTTTTAATGCTCTCCCCATGTGAATACCATTTATCATTATCTTTTTCCCTAAGAATTTTCCTATGGTAATAATCAAGGAGATATAAGGGGCTAATCCTTTCCATAATCCTAATGAAATTTCAAGGAATGGTTCACCACCAATTACTAACAAATCACAACTCTCTATTTCCTTCCATATTCTATTTAAGTGTTCAGTAGAATCTCCTCTGTTCAATCCATTAAACCATCTACCTTTAGATTCTTCTTTTGAATTGTGATCTAAGTTCTTAATAGATTTTACATTAAAAACCTCATCTAGTTCTTTACTGGGATGTCTTGCTAAAAGGACAATTCTCACATCATCCATATTAGCGTGAATCTCTCTAGTAAATACTTTTAGCATACTATCGTCGCTGTGGTTTTCAAGACCATATACACTAGCACCTACTAATACTACTTTTTTCATTTTCCTTTACCTTTAATAAAATCAGCTGCAATCTTACCATGAGCATTAGCAAGTTCTCTTAGCTCTGGAATAACTTTCTTCATTTTAATTGCAATATCTGTTCTATTATCCCAAATAGTTTTAAGACTAATTTTTAATCTCTCTGCTGTAAGTTCTTCAAGTGGTACAAACACATCTCCTACTCCTAACTCATCCATAGCAGGTTTAATATGCCATTTACCACCACAACCTACAGGCGGAACTCCCATAACCGCACTAAAGATTAATGAGTGTCGCCTGTTTGAAAACATTAAATCAATATGTGCAAATAAGGATAAGGTTTCAAACAAATCATATTTACCTGCCACTTGATGAGTTCTGTCCTTATGTTTCATCTTACTAACAATATCCTTATGAGTTATTCTATCATCCTTGTAATCCTTATCTACACTATATGTGCAGTTAGGTATGAATAATATCTCTGCCCCAGTTTTCTCTATCATATAATCAAATACTTCAGCTAACATTGCGCTATATTTACCCCAGTTCTCTTTTCCCCAATTCCAATACTGGTGTCTAAAAGTTACACCTATTACTTTCTCTGAATCAAATAGAATACTTTCTTTGTTAAGTATCTCCTGCCCTTTTTCTTTACCTATAATTGGATCTAATGCAAAAGCGGTATCTGCAAGTATATTACAATGTTCGGTAACAATACCCATATCTGAAAGAACATCTTTGGAAAACTTTTCTCTAAGTGTTACAAAGTCAGCATTTTCTATACAAAACTTAGTATATTCTTTGCCTATATCTGTTTCTAATGGCCTCCCCATGTGAATACCATAAAGCATTACAGGAGTTTGCACAAATTTAGCTATTGTAGTAAGTAAAGCAGCATAAGGGGCAAGTCCTCTATAAAATGCTAATGAAAGCTCATTAAATGGATCACCACCAATTACTAATAAATCGGCTTCTTCTATCTTTTTTGCAATAAGTTTTAAGTGTTCAGTAGAATCCCCTTTGTTTAAACCATTGAACCATCTACCTTGAGATGCTTCTGTGCTTTCATGTTCTAAGTTGGCTATTGTATTAACTCCGAAGAATTTATCTAACTTTTCACTAGGGTGTCTTGCTAGTAAAGTTACTTCCACTTTTGGAAGATTCTTTTTAAGATTCTTGAGAAAACCATGTAGCATAGCCTCGTCGCCTAGGTTTTCAATACCATATACACTAGTCCCTGCAACCACAACTTTACTTATCTTTTCATTTACCATTTTTCCTTACCCCATACTTCCTTTCATTTTATCCCAACTTTGTTTTTCTATAATAATTCTCTCAGATGCATAACAAAAAGGACAGGTTACATTTAGTTCAAGATTACTCTCACTAGGATAATCAGGATCTAAGGTGGGTGAAATTTTAATATTGTTCTTATTAATCACCCTTAAACAGTTAGAACATCTCATTTACAATTACCTTTCTTTCCTCCTGTTTTTCTACCTGCTCCTGCTCCTGTTGCTCTACCTCTTCCTCCACCACTACCATCTCTTAATCCTCTTGATCCTTTTCTTGGGCCTGTGCTATCTTTTCTTGGCATTTTAATTCCTCCTTAATATATCGCCTTCTTGACTATTACATGCAGTTTTTATATTGTTCTTTAGAGGAGGCATTTTATTTAAATGTTCGCTTTTCTGGATGAATTTTGTATTATTTACCATCTTTTGTTATCTGTTCAAATATTTCATAAAATAATGCTTCAGGTATAACCCCCCTTTCTTTTGCTCCCTTTAATCCTTGAGTTCCACTTCTAGAACCCCTTGGAGCTGCAATATGGCATTTATCCCCATTTTTACACATAGGTTTAGGAATCCAAGATTTATTATTAGTCCATATATCTGTAGGTTTCATTCTTGAATCCCCATATTGGCAATAAGTAATAGTTACCCTTCTATAATCTTTAATATGATATTCCTCAAATATATCATCTATTATCTTTCTCAACATTCCTCTTGGATTTTCTATAAACCATATTTTAGGTTTTACTTTAGAAATCCATTCTATTGTCCTTTTAATAAGTTGGATTCCTATTAAAACTTCTTTTGTTTTTGGTATATACCCCCTATACCAATGGGTACTTATTGAAGCTACACTAAAAGTAGTACATGGTGGAGAAAACCAGGCTATATCCCATTTTTCATTAATAAAATCAATTATTGGGAGTTGTAAGAAATCTACACATTGACAAGGATTAAGTTTGGATTCATTATCTATAGTAAATGTATCGTGTCCTAGTTTATTAGCTACTTTACTAAATGATTTAGTGCCTGAGAAGATGTCTATAGTATTTAGTTTCACCATCCTTTAGCAACCTCATCATCTTTCCACATCTCATCAACTAAATCTTTCTCGTTCACATGAGTATATATTTCTGTAGTACTTACTTTACTATGGCCTAAGAACCTTTGAAGCTTTCTTAAGTTCCATTTCTTCTCATTAAGGTAATAAGTAGCTCCTGAATGTCTTAAAGTATGGAAATGAACATCTCTTCCAGTAACAGCCATCCCTCTTTTCTTAAATGCAAACTGTAAGGCCCTGATCCCACAACCTACAGGTAAGTACTTTAATTTAGGCAAAACAAAGGGATTGATTGGAATGTTCCTATCTTTTCCGCCTTTGCCTTGTTTTATTCTAATTAATCGGGCATTTTTATCTATATGTTCAATTTTAAGCTTTGCTACTTCACTTACTCGCATACATTCATAGAAGCCTAGTATAAAGGCCAGTTTGTGATTCTTCCTTTTAGTAATTTTAATAATTTGTAAAAGTTCTTCTTCCGTTATAACTTCAGGTATCTTAAGTTTCATTTCTTCTTAGGTATTATCTCGCATCATCATCATATAAAATTCTATGGCCACCATAAATTTCTGTTGTGTTGGTTAAGTCCTCAATCTTATATGGTTCAGTTTCTGTCCATCCTTGTTCTTTAAACATTTTAATAGCTTGTTTTTCACTTTCTGCTAACATGATAAGACCACCATCCCAATTATGCTTACTCCTAGAGCAAAAGAATATTCTTAGTTTTGTTTTTTTCATTCCAAAAACCTCTTTTCAATCATAGGTTTAATTTCATCACAATAAAACTCTAGGTGTCCATCATTCTCACAACATAAACTATATATTGAATTATTGATCATCTCTGCTTGTACCTTAAGTGCCTCTTCTTTTGATTCAAACTTTCCTAAACATTTCTCACAATGATAAAATGTTGCAGCACCCACTCTTATTATGAGCATATCAGTACCACAATTTTTACATTTTTTACTCATCTTTAATCTCTCCATGACGTTTCAATTCTCCAATACCAATCCCCTCTTAATTTTGGTAATTTAATATCTTCATTTAAATCTATAGTATAACCTTCATAAAAAGTAGCTCCAACTAATTCATCATCATCTTTATATTCATAAATCCAAATCCATCCCTTTTTGTGTTTCATTTAAACTTTTCCGCCATCTCTTCACTATTAACATATTTATGTCCTGCTACTCTTTTCATAGTGATCTCATCTTTCTTAGCCATGGCCTCAACCATATACTTAGTTAATCCATGAGTTTTAGCTGCTTCACTTATTCTTACCCATTTAGGATTATCTCTTACCTCTACTTTTTCCAAAGCCTTATCTATTGCACTTATAACATACTTTGATTTCCTTTTCTCATAATCCTCTGCTAATATTGTAGATGGAAAAGATTTAAGGAAGCAACCATGAAAGAAGGTACCCGAAGTAAGTCTTACTTTTGCTACTTGTTTTGTCTTTCTGCCTAGATCTGATACCCTTTTTATCGCTAATTGATTAATAATGGCCTTATAATTGCCTCTGCTGATTATATGTATAAGGCTCTTAACTCTATGTTCTCTTAAGTAACTGTCTAAAATGTGGAAATTTGGAATTAAAACGGCAATATGGTTCCTCTTATATCTTACCTGGGTGAATACTTTAATAGAATCCCTAGTATCGGAGTTCATAGCCTCCCTACTGAATAGAAAGTTAGCTCCCTCATCTGCTTGTATAGAATCCCCTGGTTTGCTATCTTTAAGGTTTAATAGAAAACTGTTGTAACCAAAGCATACATTGTCTAGGGTGAATGTTGGAGAAATCCAAGCACAATAATTTACTGCAAAGGTTGTCTTACCTTCCCCCTCTCCTCCTGTTATAGCAGTTATCCAATCTCTATCTTTCTTTAATTGGCCTTGAACCATATAACAATAGTTAACCATTCTATAATCAAAGGGAATGTTTCCTAAGTATTCCTTACTCATAAACCACTTTCTAAACTTTTCTTCAATGCCTGGTTTATTTAATCCCCCTTCTCTTTTGATACTCTTAATATAGTGTTCACACATCTCTCCCCAAGTATGATTAGATTGTAATATCCTTTTCTTTTCTTCCATCTTCTATATACTCCTTCCCCTCTTGAATTAGTTCTTGTATTCCTCTACTAAGATTATTAATTTTTGTATTGATAACTTCCCTCTCCCTTAATAATAATTGTACCTGTCTTTGTTTAAACTGAATCCTACTCTTAATCAATCTATAATATAGCTTTGTATCTGTTATGATCTTCTTCATTGTTCCATCATTCTCATAGCTGTTTCCTTATCTTTGATTAGTAATCCTTTCTTAGTTGCATACCTTCTTAGTGCAAGTTCTACATTATATAGAGTGGCCCACTTCTTAGAATAAGCTTTTCTGTTTATTTCATTAATCATAGATCCATCTCTTTGTCTTTTAGAAGAATTATTTATTTTAATCTTTGCAGATTTATTAAACAAACTATTTATTCTTTTTACTTCATTAGTTCCTAGTTTTGCATCTATCTCTTTGTAAAGATTCTTTAAGTTTAGCCACCAAGACTTAAGAGATGTTACTTTCTCTGCATCACTTCTAGCTATAAATGATAAGTTCTGATCCCTATTACACTCACCTAATATCTCTTGAATCCTTCTAAGGCTTTCAAAAGAAGAATTAAATAAGCTTTCCTTCGCTACATAATCCCCCATAGATACTAATTGGAACAAAAAATATATAAGCTTTGCTATATAAAATATTTAAATCAAAAAGTATATATACTTCTTATACTTATAAAGTATTATGTCCACTCGCCAATCTATTTCTTCTCCTAGTACAAGGAGAGGCCCACCTGCATCTTTTTTTAAAAAAGCATCTAGACAAGAAGCAGAAAGGAAAGCAACTATAATAAGAAGAACCCAATCTGCCTCAAGTAGAACTTCATCTGGAGGGACTATTATAGTAACTAAAGAGGGAAAAGTTACAGAGAAAGATTCTACAGGGCAGGTTTTAAGGCAGTTTCAAACTACTCAACAATCTGCTGAACGATTTATATTAGGGCAAACAGCAACAATAAATAGGCAATTAGCAGCAAGACAAAAACAAAAAGCATTATTTGAAAAAACTTCTAATTTATTAAAAGGTAGGGTTGCAAGATCTATTAATGTAGCTCCTGGGGTATCTACTAGAGGAGTAGCTAATATAACAGTTACAAGTAGTGGAAGGGTTACTGAGAAAGATTCTGCAGGGCAACTTATAAGAAGATTTAACACAGATAAATTAACAGCTGCTAAATTCATAGCACAGCCAGAGATATTCACGCCTGATAAACTCATACCTAAACAATCTGTAGATCCAGATTTCTTAAAAGAGAGGGATTTTAGTGTTCAGGTAAAACATGAGGGTTTATTAGCCCCCTCACTAAGAAAACTTACTGGAAAAAAAGGAAAGTTACAAGAAGAGAAAGCTAAGATTCAGGAACCATTAACACTAGGTGAAATAAAGGGTTTAGCAAAACAAGCTAAAGAGGAAGGTGTAGGGGTAACATTAAAGAAATTTGCAAAAGAGAGATCACTTACTCCTTTAGAACAAATAAAATTACAAGATAAGGTATATAAAGAGATGGCTCTAGCAATCCCAATAGGAATACTAAATGCTATAAGTATATTTACACCAAAGGGATTAAAACAGATAAGTCTTACAGTTAAAGAGGTTAGAAAGGCAGGTATTGGCCCTTCTCTTATAAATGCAGGAACTTCTTTGGGTACACAATTTTTAATAAGTCCTGAAGCTATGATAGTAGAGTTTATTGCATTTTCACAAACTTTAGGTATAGCAGGAAAAGGCATAAAATCATTAGGTATAGGCACTAAGCTATCTAAGGCCTTATATCTTAATAGAATACCCAAGGTATTTAGAGCAGTATATACTAAGGTTTTGAACTCTGCTAAGGCATCAAGGGTAATAAAAGCAGCTAAACTTCCTGCTAAGGTTAGTATTATAAAAGCTGTGTCAACTGCTTCTAGACTAGAAACAGCAGTAATGAGAGGGGTATTAAGAAAGTTTGGAGGAGTTATTTTCAAAACTACTAAAACAGGATCCTTGGATAATATTGCAATCTCAAATTTAAGAAGTTTCTCCTCTAAGTTTCTTAAGGCATTACCCAAACCATTTAGGAAGAATTATGTTATAAGAAATGGATTAGTATTTAATAAGAAAATTGGAAAATTTGTTTTTAATTCTAAAACTATCTCTACAGTAGCAAAGACAAGAACTTTAAATAAATTTGTAGCTGATTCTTTAAATAAAGTATTATTTAAGGCTACTGGGAAAATACTAAAAGTTAAGCTTAAACCAGGATTAAAGGCAAGTTTAGTAAGAATAGGTACATCTAGGCCTATAAGAATTATAAATTTAGGTACAAAAAGATTATCTAATTCTACTATAAGAAGCTTATCTAAACTTGCAGATACTACACAAAATTTAGGGGCTAAGTTTAGTTATATTCAAATAGATTCATTGAAAGTAATCCAAACTATTTCTGCACCAGTAATAAGAAGAATAAATAAAATTATTTCAGATGCTGCAGCTTTCCCCTCTAGAAGTAAATCTTTAATTATTGAAATTGGATTAAAGATAAATAGAGCATTAAAGAAATTTAATATAAAGATTCAAAACTTAAAGATAAAGGCAGTAGAAGGAATTTTAAGAAAAGTAAATCCAATAAGGGCCAAATTAATAGATGATCTGAACATTAAACTAGCAAAGTTTGATTTAAACTTTCAAATTAAAAAACTTAAGTTTAATTCAAAGTTTAGGGGACTGATTACCCAAGCTAGGAATGTTGAAATAATAAAAGATGTTGAAAGGTTAGCTAGATTATTAAAGAAATCTAAAAATAAGTTAACTATTCAAATTAGAAAAACCATAGGAAGAATAAATAAACCACTAGACAAATTCTATAATATTAAGCTTGTTGTCTTAAAAGAGAGGGCTATTAAGCAGTTTCAGATAACTAGAGCAGTACTTAACAACAAACAGAAAGTACTGGCTAGAAGGGTAAATATCATAGTTGATTCAACAAATAAGAGCATAAAAGCAAGAGTAGATATATTAAAAGATGAATTATTAGATGTTGGAGTAAGATATAAGGTTTCGTTTGAATTGCAGAAAAGATTTGCTAAGCAAAGTTTGAATATACTAACTCAAAAGGCAGAGCAAGGAATAATAAGAGAATTTAAAGTATTAAGAGGCTTTTTAATTAAATCAGAAGGGCTTTTAAATAAACAGATCAGAAATGCCATATTAAATATAAACAAGAAAATACAGAAATTTCTCCCAGGTAAGATAGTTGTTAAAAGATTTGTAGGCAAGATTAAGAAAGGAATTTCAAGGAAGTTAGCAAGAATCTCATCTAAGAAAATTAAAGGATTAGAAGTAATAACAAAGACTAAATTCAATATAGTAAAGGGTTCTAAAGTTGTTACTCTTAGAGATGGAAGGGTAGCTTTTGTTCAAGGAACTAGAATGTTTGATCCAAGAAATCTAATAGGTACTAAAGGAATAACATTAATAGAAAAAGTTAAAGGACTATATAACTTATTAGGTATAAGATTAAAGATAAAATTATCAATGAAATTAAGAAAAGTAAATATTGCCTCTTCTTTCATTAGAAAGGAACTTAAAAAACCATTTATTGATTATTATAAACAAATTGTAGATGCAGGAAAAATAACATCAAAAGGTATTAAGAGTTTTTCAAGAAGAATTAATAACAAAATAAAAAGAGCATTACCTATTGAAGTTACAGTAACCACCCCAACAAGGGTTAGTAAGATATTAACTGGAAAGATTCTAAAGAGAAATCTAAAGAAAGCATTAGGACTAACAAATAAAGAAAAGTTGAAAATTGGAAAATTGTTTGATCCCACTATTGATTTAGGGGAAGTAGGATTTAATACTAATTTAATTAAACTTAGGGGAGCAGTTAAACAAGATTTATTAAAAAGGGCTTTAAGGAGGGCAAAAGTAAAGGGTATATCTCTAGCAAAAGCTAAAAGAATTGAAGTAGAAGCTCTTGCAAGGGCATCTAAGAAAGCATTAAGGTTACAGAAGGTAAAATCTCTTTCAATAAGACAGCAGCAAAAAGTAATTAGAAAAGCTCAGGAATTGGCAAAGCAGAGAATAAAAGAAATTAGAATATCCACTCACCAAAGAAAGATAATTGTAGCTAGACAAAATAAAGCTATTGCTAAGATTAAAAGAGGGGTATTACCCAAGGCAGGAGAAAAGAATTTTGTAATGTTCAATGGTAAGAAAACCTGGCAACTTTGGGATTTAAAAGGAAACCTAAAAAGGTTCACTTCTAGAAAGAAATGGATTTCCGAGTTAAAGAGAAAGATTGAGGCACAAGTAGGAGGAAGGAAATTTAAAGAAGCACCTGAACTCCTTAAACTATTTAAAGATAAAAGAGAACTTGGTATAAATGTAATTAATATTAAAGGAGGAGTAAGAATATTCAAGAAAGGTAAACTAGTAATAGAAGTAAAGAAAGCACCTGTTGGTGTTATTAAAAAGGTTTCTAGAAAGATTATTAATAAAGCAAAAAAGACAGGCGGAAAGCAAATAAAGATTATTAAACCAAAAGATTTATCAAAAGAAATAAAAGGAGTAGGCAATCAAATATTATTAACAAAAAAAGAAACTATAAAAGTATTAAAGAAAGCAAAAGAAGTAAAGAAAGGGTTATCTAAGTTTTTTGATAACGCTAAAACTAAATCCATCCTAGGGCAGAGAGAAGGATTTAAAGCTACAAGAATTGGAGGGATTAAAGCTACAAGATTTGGTAAGCAGTTATTATTTGCTGCAACTAAAATAAAAAGTAGACTTGATACTTTACAGAGAATTAATACAAAACGAAAAAGTAAGCTTAAATCACTACTTCTTTTTGGACAAAGGCAGATGCAAATAAGTAAGACAGATACTAAGCAAATATCAATAACTAAACAAGCACAAAAGTTACTTCAAGAATCCGAAACATTAACAGATACTATAACTGCTTCTATAAGTGATATTGTTTCTGATTCAAGGATAGCTACTAAGATTATTCAAGAATATAAACTCTCTAGTGTGTATTTAACAAAACAAATAGAACCACCAAAAGAAATAATGCCCCCTATATTATTGCTTACTGATTTTCAAAAGAAATTAAATAAAGAACTATTAAAGAGATTATCTAAAAGGAAATTTATTTATATTCCAGATCTATATTCTAATGTGTTAAATATAAGGGCCAATGTTAAAGAGAAGAAAGCATTTTTAAGGAAGGGAGCTATTTTTACTGGTACTGAAATAAGAAAGTTAGTAATATGAGGGATTTACTATGGAACTTGATGAGGAAGATTATTTAGATAATGATGGGTTAATTGAGGATTCTTTAGATAATCCGCCAATGGATAGGCACGAAGGCCTACTTACTAACCTAACAAACTTTGAACCTTTTCTAAGAGAGAAATATTCTAATTGGAGTGGCATGGTTTGGGATGAGGTTTCTCAAAGATTTAAAAAAGATGTTACAATCACTCCATGTATGAACCAAATGGGTTCTGCATGGTGCGTAGGCTTTCTAAGAACTTACACAAGGTCAAACAACATTATAACTGATATAAAGCACGAGGACTATAAGGCTATGATGGGGGATATTATAACTGCAATATGGCTTAACCTAGGTATTAGATCAGAAGAGTTTGGAATTAAATCTGATGGAGATTTATTAAGGGTATGTAATGAGATGGAACATGCAGCAGAATTAGTATTAATGGGTGCAGGAGATGGTAAGTATAACAAATTCTTAGGTACAACTGTATCAAGGAGTGAATCTATTTCTCTTAATCCAAATGTTCAAAGACAAGATGATAACACTAAGTTTGTAAGGGGAGGAAGCATATTCAATAGAATTGCTGATAAGATGAGGAGGGTTTAGAATGGTTAATTTTTTAATTGTTGGTTTAATTACAGGGTTAGTTACATTAGTAGGAGGAGGTGCAGGTTATCTTATATGGCTTAAATCAAGACCAAAGAAGAAACACTACACAGCTAAGATTTATACAATAGCAGAAGGGAAGAGTTTCAAGAGGTTAAGTAAGGGGGGAAGTATTAAACTAAATGAATTAACTCCTTATGGTACTGATTCAGTAGAGATATTGAATAGAAAAGGAATTACAGTAACAAGATTAAAAGGATTAAAGAAAATAATTTCTTCTATACCTCCTGGATCTGTTGAAAACTGGGGTAAGGATGAGAAAATTGTTAATCTTATTTACCACAAATCAGAAATACACATTCTTAAGAAAAGATTTGATCAAGAAAATAATTTATTAATATTTGATCCTCTACCTCAATCTAGAGTTAACATGATTAAAACAGAAATTATTGAAAGGCATAATAGACTTAAGGATGATAAGGATTTACTAGCAGCTGTAACTCCATGGATTGTAGCAGGTATCATTATAGTAGGTCTAATTGCGGTTTCATGGATTACTACCGAAGGTTATATAAAGATTGCAAATAGTAACAGAGGTGCGGCAGAGGATAATAGAATAGCTATGGAATCTGCTCAATCCACACTCACCGAAGTAACTTCGGTATTAATGGCAGTATCTGGAACACCCAGTGCCAAAGTACCTGAACCTAACGATTTAGGGCCACAGAATGATTGAAACGAACAAACTATTATTATTATTATTTCTCTTTTCTATACTTGTAATTCCTGTTTCTGCTAAAGGTACTGGTACTTGTACATTAGATCAGGCAAGTTATATATCTTCAGAGTTAGCTTCTTTCACTTGTGTATGTACCGATAAAGACCAAGAGAATGTATTGGGCTATATGCAATGGTTTAAGAATGATACTACCTTATTACAAAACACAACAATTAGTTCTGGCAAATGCAAAGGTACCCCATTTATGACTAACTTAGTTTTACCTCATGGTAATTATACTTTTAATGCAACCTTTAGAACAACAGATACAGATTGGGATGATCCAGCAGATGTTGTAACAGATGATGCTACTGTGCTTAGTGGTTCTACAGCGACTTGCCTTATAAAAGATATTACATTTTTACCTGATACTCCATTAGGGCAGTTAGGAGCAGCAAAGGTAACCCTAATTGATTCTGTTGATAACGGTTCTTTAATCCATGTTCAATGCAGAGTTTCACTTTATGATTTAATTAACGGAACTTTTTACCCTATGATTACTCTACCCCATGATGAAAATTTAGTACCACTTAATATAATTTCAACAACAGATGGGGAGGTAATGGTTTTACATGATTTTAAAGAGAGAGAATGGGAACCTAATTCTACTTATTATGTAGAGTTCCATTGCCATTGTCCTATAAATACTTCTAGTGAAGATTTATGTATAAATGCATTAACAGGATTAACAGTAGGTTTTAAACAATGTAATGTTGTAGGAGAGTTTACAACTGGTGAGGATTTAAGAAATTTAAAGATAGATAATGATTTATGGCCTTTTATCTCTATTCTTATAATATTATCTCTTATTTCAATAGGGATGGGTGTTTACAACAAATCAAGAACCATGAAAGTAGTTGGTTTTGGTTATGGTTTAATACAGCTTATGATTGCACTATTCTTTTTATCAGTAAATCAACTAGGAGAAACCATTAATAGTATGGTAACTATTAATCTAAATGTTTCTCTACTACTATTCTTCATACTTGCGTTTATTTATCTAATAAGGTTTATGATTAGATTAATTAACCCAGGGGATAATGTTGATGATGATGTCGGGAAATGGGAGATTAATGGCAAGAAATAGTGATGTTAAGATGAGAGTATCAAAAGAGTTCATGCAACTTTTAAGAATGGCAAAAGCTAAAGCCCTTATGAGTGGGAAAAAAATACCTTCAAACAAAAAGTTAACCTTAATAATTGCAAGGAAACTTAAGAAAGAAGGTATTGAGGTAGATGAATTTGTTAAATACTAAGAAAGGGCAAATAATGAATTATATGGTTGTTATAGTTACTTTATTTGTATTTGGCTTTATGTCATTAATTGCAGCTGTATTAATGAACGGCGTTATTGATGGGTTCACAACTGCAGGTTTATATACAGATGAAATAGAGAGTACTGGAAATAAATTCTTAAGTGCAATATTATTATTTGATAAGGTAATCTTATTTATTGCAGTAGGCTTTATAATCTCTGTAGGGCTAACTTCTTTCAAACTAGCTACTCCACCCGCCTTTTTCATAATTAGCTTTATAATGGCAGGATTCTATGGATGGATAAGCTATTTCTTTAACTATATATTCTATGAAATAGCAAGTAATACAGTATTTGCAGCAGTTACAGTATCGTTTCCATGGACTTTGATATTATGCACTAACCTCCATTGGATAGCATTAGTAATATTTATAGTAGGATCAGTTACACTATATGCAAAGAGGGACACTAGCCAAATAATAAATGAATAAAAGATGGATATTATAAATGAAAAGAGGAATTAAGCTTTTAGGAACTTTATTTATGTGTTTAATTATTTTCATCTCTTTAGTTCCAGAGATAAAAGCAGATACCATAGATTCTAAAGATTTTAAACAGGCAGAACAATTTAAATGGGAAAATGTAAATAAAGAAGATGTATTCAAAGAACTTGCATATTCTAAGGGTGGGGTTGCAGAATTTACACTAAGTAATCTTGATTATGATTTAAAAGAATCTCCTTCTATTGAGTTTGAATTTATTGAGGATTGTGGTAAGGTAATAGATTACAAATTATATATTAAAGATGTTTGTGAAGATATTTTACCCATATATTCTTTTAGAGAAGTTTGTAGAGAAATAATAGTAATTAATACATTCAACATAATTGATCCATATAAATTAAATGATCCATTTAAAGTAAATGATACACTTAAAACAGAAACTGTATGTAATAATGAAGAGTTTAAAAATGGTACATATTCAGTTTTTAATGATTGTTGGAAGGAAGTAGATTCTATACCAGTAGGAGAAAGAGATTATAAATTAGATGCTAATATTAAAATGGCAAATTGTGGGGAGGGATTTGGTTATAATATAGATTGGATTCCAACTTATAAGTTAAATGAAACAAAAGAAATTACTGAGGTAAATTGGGCCTGGTGGAATGCTTCATTTAGTTATTGTAGGAATTTAAATGTTACAGGTGGAACAGGAAATTTAACTGATTATCCAATATTAATACATTTAGACAATACTACAAATATGGATAGAGATTCACTAAGGTTTATTGATGCTACTTGTGATGAAGATGGTTCTGAATTAAAACATGAATGCGAATTATATGAAACAGATAATGTTGATTGTTGGGTTAAAGTGCCTACTCTTACTAATGGTACAAATCAGTTATCTGTTTATTATGGTGCGGATGGTGTAGATAATACAGAAGATAAAGTGAATGTTTGGGATTCAGATTTCGTCGCTGTATATCACATGGATAGCAATATGTCTTTTGATTCAACGAGCAACGAGAATAATGTTACTTCAATAATAGGTTCTGTTATTAGTGGAGTAACAGGGATGTCAGGATATGCAACAGAATATGATGGAGATAGTGGTGGTGACAATGGTGGAATGATGAGTGTTCCAGATAGTAGTAGTTTGGATTTAACTGGAACAATGTGTTTAGAAGGTTGGTTTGAACCACATGAAACAGACTTCTCACCAGGAAGGGGAATATTAGCAAAAGATAACAGAGATGCAGAACCTTATGTATCATATTCATTAATGATTGAGGAAACTGATAGGGTTATGATTAGAGCAGACACTGCAGGAAGAAAAGAATCATTTGGAGCTAGTGTTATAACCATTAATACTTGGGGATATGAAGTTGGATGTTATAATCTTTCTTATCTTTATGTATATCATAATGGTGCTTTAAGCGGTACCAAAACAGCTGATACTGGAGCAATAGGTACAACTGAACGTGTTGTTCTCATAGGTGGTACAGGTTTTAGCGGTGGTGATGAGAATTTTATAAATGGTAAATTAGACGAAATAAGAATAAGTAATTCTGTTAGAACAAGTGGTTGGATTAATTATACCTATCAGATTATAAAAAATCAAGACAGTTATGTTACAATAGGTGCAGAAGAATCAACTGCTTCCACTCCAACTGTAAGTTATGTTAATTCTACTAAAGCAGATGGTACATATACTACAGGTGAAGAGATAAACATAACTATAATATTTGATGAAGCTGTAACAGTAGTAGGAACTCCACTATTAGAACTAGAGCTAGGTACAACAGATAGAAATGCATCATATATCGCAGGTACAGGAACTACAACCTTAACCTTCAATTATACAGTTCAGGCAGGAGATACTAGCCTAGACCTAGATTATACAGGAACAACTGCACTAACAGCAGGTACATCTATTAAAAATGCAGGTGGAACTGATGCAATATTAACCTTAGCAACCCCAGGAGATCCAAATTCATTAGGAGCTAACAAAGCAATAGTAATAGATACAGGTGTACCAGTTGTGAACATGGTAACTACAAACTTCTCTACAACTAGCCTAACCCCAAGTATAACCTTCAATTACACAGGGGAGCTAACCTCGGATTGTAGCTTATACTTTGATGGTGCTTCAGCAGCTAACAATGGCACAGTAGATAATAATACCAATACAATACTAACTGCAAGTACGCAGGTAACAGATACTAATTACTCAGTTTATGTGAACTGCACAGATGCCTTGGGTAATGTAGGGCAAAGCAGTACAATTTGGGTTAATATATATATAGCTATTCCTACATGGTGGAATATAAGTTATGATTATAGAAGGCAAATTACAGATATTCCTACATTTAGTACAATGTACCCCTTAAATGGATCAGTTGTAAGTGATATTGATAAAGATGGAACAACAGATCTATATTATGGATTAGCAAATACAGGGGACTATATTTATTACAATAATGAGAATGACACTATTTTAATTAATAGTTCAAATGAATCTATTTATTTAATACAAACTTTACCACAGATTCAAACAAGTGGAACACCACCTAATGATATTGCTTTATTTATGCCTTTTGATACTTCAACAGGAACAGCTATTGATTTTTCAAAATATAGTAAAAATGGAACATTATATGGAAATATAGTACAAGGAAGCGAGGGCATTTATGGGAATGGTTATTTGATGGATGGAAATGGAGATTATATAATTATTAATGATACATGGTTAGATGGAGTATATACTATCTCGGGTTGGTTAAAATGGACTGGAACTACTGTTACACCTTATATAATTGATGCAAGGGGTTCAGATGTAACAGGTTCAGGTAGGTTATATATAGCAAAAAATACAGGGGTTTATGGTGGATTTACTGGTACAAGTTATACTAATGGTCAAGCAGATTCTGATATTCCTTTAAATGAATGGGCCTTTTTTACAATATCAGGAATTACATTACGAACAGATGGGGCGGATGGTTTTATTTTATATGCCCCTGCTACCGAAAGAGTACAACCACTTAACAATTTTGCAGGTTATGCAGATAATTTTATGATTCATAATGGTACCTTAAATGCTACAGAAGTTGAAACCCTTTATAATTCAAGTTTAGATACTATAATGATGTTTGATGAACAAGAAAACTCTTCTTTACCAAAAATTACTAAGCCAGAATTTAATGATAGCATATATTATATAAATAATAATATAAAAATAAGTTCAACTTATAATGGTGTTAATACAGAGAGCGGAACAGTTTATACTAAATGGTATGTAAATAACTCAAATGTTTTAAATCAAACAAATTCAAGCGTAACTAGTGGAACTTCAATAAATGCTATTTTAAGTACTGCATATTTTGGAGAAAATGATATAGTTAATGTTTCTGTATATGCAAACAATGGTTCTGTTAATTCTACTGTTAGGTGGAGTGATTTAAGGACAATAAATGGTTTTGTAACTGTAAGTTATGTTAATTCTACTAAAGCAGATGGGACATATACTACAGGTGAAGAGATAAACATAACTATAATATTTGATGAAAATGTAACAGTATTAGGAACTCCACTATTAGAATTAGAGCTAGGTACAACCGATAGAAATGCATCATATATCGCAGGTACAGGAACTACAACCTTAACCTTCAATTATACAGTACAGGCAGGAGATACAAGCCTAGACCTAGATTACACAGGAACAAATGCACTAACAGCAGGTACATCTATTAAAGATAGCCTAGGTAATGATGCAATATTAACCTTAGCAACCCCAGGAGATCCAAATTCATTAGGAGCTAACAAAGCAATAGTAATAGATACAGTTCCACATTTTACCGCTACATGGGACACAGAGAAAGCAGGAAGTGCAACTAAAACTATAGTATTACCTATTACTGGTTCTTACGATACAGATTGGGGGGATGGAAATTCAGATTCAGATACTACAACTCATGTTTACGCTAATACAGGAGTTTATACCATTACAGTTGCTAATAAAGGTATAACAAGTTTTAGATTTGATAATGCAGGGGATGATGATAAAATTATTAATATTACGCAATGGGGCGATTTGTTTGTAGGAAACGGAGGTAATTATTTTACAGGTTGTGAAAATGTGAATTTTATAGGAACTGATAATTTAAATTTAACAGGAACAACGGATTTAAGTCAGATGTTTGCACACACTAATTCTTTTAATGGTAACATAAGTGGGTGGGATACAAGTTTAGTAACTAATATGGAAGAAATGTTTTATGCTAATGCAATTTTCAACCAAAATTTAAGCGATTGGGACACAAGTTTAGTAACTAATATGTATGGTGTTTTTAGTTTTTGTAATGCTTTTAATGGTAATGTAAGTGGTTGGAATACAAGCTCAGTTACTAATATGGAAGAGATATTTAATCACTGTCATAAATTTAATAGCAATATTAGTGGGTGGAATGTTTCAAGTGTTACTAATATGAAAAATATGTTTAATAGTGCTAAAGATTTTAACCAAGATATAGGTAGTTGGGATACAGGATTAGTTACAGATATGTATAGAATGTTTAGAGATGCTTATGATTTTAACCAAGATATAGGTAATTGGGATGTTGCATTAGTTACTAATATGAGTAGTATGTTTGACATTGCAGGTTCTTTCAATCAAAATTTAACTGATTGGTGCGTTTCTCTTATCCCTACATTACCTACTGATTTTGCATCAACACCACCTTTAGATGCAAACAATTATCCTATATGGGGAACTTGTCAAGGTATAGTTATGTCCGATACAATACCTATTAATAATAGTGCATTTACTTCAGCACCAATAGCTGTTAACTTAACTGTAAATGCCTCAGATGATTTCAACTGTTCAGTATATCTAAATGATACTATTGAAGATACAGGTTACTATTCAGCTAGTGCAAATGTACCTGTAAACCTTAATATGACACCATCAAGTGATGGAAACTGGAATTATAATGTAACTTGTTATATGGGGCTTGTTAGTAATTCATCAACAACAAAGGAATTTACTTATAATACGATACCAGTTGTGAACATGATAACTACAAGCTTCTCTACAGCAAGTCTTACGCCCAACATTACATTTAATTATACAGATAATGCGTTAACTGCAGATTGTAGTTTGTACTTCAATGGTGCTTCAGCAGGAAATAACGCTACAGTAGATAACAATACCAATACAATACTAACTGCAAGTACACAGGTAACTGATACCAATTATTCAGTTTATGTAAACTGCACAGATGGAGCAGGTAATACAGGACAAAGCAGTACAATTTGGGTTAATATAGATACAGCAGCACCAGTTGTTAATATGATAACTACAAACTTCTCTACAACTAGCCTAACACCTAATATAACCTTCAATTACACAGGGGAGCTAACCTCGGATTGTAGCTTGTACTTTGATGGTGCTTCAGCAGCTAACAATGGAACAGTAGATAATAACACAAATACTGTATTTACTGCAAGTACACAGGTAACTGATACTAACTATAGTGTATATGTGAACTGCACAGATGCATTAGGTAATATAGGCCAAAGCAGTACAATTTGGGTTAATATAGATACAGCAGCACCAGTTGTTAATATGATAACTACAAGCTTCTCTACAACTAGCTTAACACCTAGTATAACC
>Ga0222694_1000030_pt1 | contig 41952 bp, 65 predicted proteins | sample AntAcemetage1333_FD_181145 | JGI IMG/M metagenome (GOLD analysis project Ga0222694, IMG submission 181145) | Saline water microbial communities from Ace Lake, Antarctica - #1333 | ecosystem: Environmental > Aquatic > Non-marine Saline and Alkaline > Saline | place: Antarctica: Ace Lake...
ATGGCTTTCGTTGGGCCGGGCAGAATATGTTCGGCGTCAATTTCAATCCAGCTTGGCACGTTCGGCCTCCGTCAACTTGCGACCGGCCACGGCTTCGGCCATTGCCACGGTGCGGCGCTTCCCGTCTTGCTGTTGCGCGTCGGCGGCTTTCTTGAGCGCATCGGAGATAGGGGCGACGGTTTCGCGGAGCGCGGCCATGTTGGGCGTTTTCCAACTCATATCGGACCCCCGAGGTAGTGCCGCAAAGAAAGGCTGGCGGTCGTGGCGGCGGCGTAGGCGGCGGCGGCGGCGGTCATGGCGGCTGAAAACGTGCCGAGCTTCGTTGCCAATTCAGAGCCGATCACAGGGCTGGACCCGGAGAATGAGGCGGTCAGCGCAGCCAGCGCAGCCGACACGGCGGTCAGATACGTAGCCAGCGCCAACTGGTATCGCGTGCCGTTTATCATCGGGGCCCCGACAATCGCGCCGGTCAGCGGTTCCTGGAAGTACCCGCCGAAACAGTTAATGGCGGTCGGCCCGGGCGCGCCGATTTGGCAGGCCGCCAGGTGCCGCGGATCGTCGACCACGCCGCCAACCAAGATGTCCAGCACGCCGCCGACCACTTGGCTGACATTCTTGCCCACGGTTTGAACCACGTCGCCCAGCACCATGTCGTCACGGTCGCCGCCCACCTGGACAGACTGCCCGCCCTTGACGTTTTTCCGCTCCGCCCCGTCGACGGTCACGCCGCGCTGGAAATACCGGCCGCCCTCTTCCAGGTCGCTGGTCTCGGAAAACCCCGCATTGGACCGCGTCGCGTTGCCGGTTACGGCTTCGGTGAGGTTCCCTTCCACGGTGCGCTTGGCGTGGCCTCGGACGGTCTCGTTTAGGTTGCCCAGCACGTCGGTCAGCTTCATGCCGATGGTGCGCTCGCTGCGGGTTCCGGCCGCCTCATCGTCCACATTGATCGCGCGAAAAACGATGTCGCCGGTATCGGGCCGCAGCACCAACCGCTGGCCTGCGTTGTCGGCGATCACGAACGAGCCCACGCGCCCGCCTGTCGGGGTACGGTTGGACAGGAATTCAGCGCCGGAAATACGCGGCTGAGTCAGGTCGAAATCTTTGAACGAAACCGTCACTTCGGCCCCAACTTCGGGCAACGCCCAAACACCGAAGCCGTCTCCGGCGGTCAAAGACGAAACGGGGGCGGCGTCGATTTTCCACGGATCGGCAGGCTCTTGTCCTTCGGCGGGGATGTCGGCGATCTCCACATTGCAGCGGAGCCCGTCTTCGTCGACCGCCGTCACCGTGCCAGTCACCGGAGGGATCAGCGATTTGCGCAGGTCGGGAGCCATTTTTTCGATGACTTCCTTCAGCGCCTCTCTCAGCCGGTGCTCACTCATCGGAGATGACCTCGAATTCCACGTCCATGGACGAATAACCCGCGTCGTTATGGTGTCGGAAGCCGATGAAAAGCAGGCTGTGGTACTCGCCCTCCGCGTCATACAGGCCGATCACGTCGCCAAGGGAAATGTCGGTCGGCTGAGCGCGGAACGTGCGTTGTCGCCAGTCGATCTTGTCGGCGTCATAGCCGATCTCGAAGTCATGGGTGGTGTCAGCGGTGGTGTCGCGCTCCTTCCAAGTGAATACCCCGGCACCGTCGAAAAAGAAGACACGGGACAGCTTGAGGCGGCGATGAATGAAACGCATCGCATCGACGACGGTCTGGCGGTAGAGGGGCAGCTGGTCAAGCACAAGGTCCGACGATTCGACCCCGGAGGCGTCCAGCGAGAGCCGCTTGCTTACGAGTTCGGTTATCATTTCGGCCGGCGTGGCGTCCAGCAGGGTCAGGGTCAGCGGCGTGGTTTGCAGCGTGCGGAACGAATCGAATGAACGCAGGTCCACTTCGTCCGGGGTTGGGTCCGATGCCTTGGCGATGGTGCCGGTGAAAAGTGCCAAGTCTTGCGCGTTGAGCCTCAAGGCAAACGACAGCGTCGCGCCTTCGATGGCCGCTTCTGCTAGTTCGCCGGTGGGGTCTTCAAGCAGCAGGCGGCAACTCCGCGCCGCGTCGATCCGGCCCGCCACTTCGTAGTGCTTCACCACGTCCTGGTAGGCAACGCCGCCGATGGTCACAAGGTTGGTGACTGCGATGGTCAAAACAGCATCGGCCTTGCCGTGGCCAGGCTTAGCGTCTCTGTGTCTTCGCGACCAACTTCTTCATCCACTTCATTGGCGAGATTGAAGCACTGGCCAAGCACCGCGTCGCAGACTACGCCGTCTTCGGGAATGATCGACTGGCCATTGTCAAGGTCGATGCCGAATTCGTCGATATATTCCTGCATCGCGTCGTCGATGTCGCCACCGTTTGCCCCTCCGCTCCCAGTCGCCGAATCCCCAGCCCCGCCACCCGTGGCCCGCTTCGGCGCGGAGTAGAACCACTGCCGGAAGGTTAGCGTTCCCGTGATTTCGTCTGTCCCGTTGTTGTCGTGCCATTCGAGCTTCGCCCAGTAGACCATTTCGATATCGGCCCCGAGCAACGGGTAGCGCGGGCCGTACAGCGGGCGGGCGCCGTAGTCATCGCGGAGTTGGAAAAGCGCATCGATCGCCAACATCATCGTTTCGGCTGGCAGGCCGCTTTCATCATCCGGTGTCACGTCGATTTGAAAGACGATATCCACCGGCTTGTCATAGGGCTTGAATTCCGTCGACGTTGCCCCGGAGCTTTTGTTTTCCGTCTCCTTGACGTTGATTTCGCGGATCACGTTCACCGGGCCGTTGGGCGGGAAGGTAAACAGCACGTCGGCATAGTTCGGCGCGGGGGCGGCTTGATCGCGGCCGTTGGAGTTGCGAGATCGCGTCACGTTGCACAGCGAAAATTGAAGCTCTTCGCCGCCGAGATAGTTGCTCATGCCGTGCCGCCTTCCGCCAACCGGGCGTTGCTCAGGGCTTTGGTCAGAATGTCCGTGATCCGCGCCTCAAACCCTTCGCCGTCGCCGTACACGTCGCCGCTCAACACGATATTGATGGTGCGATTGTCCGAGGTGCGGGAAGTGGCAACCGGGGCGGACGTGGCGCCTGTGCCGCCGGTGTTGACGGACCCAGCGGGGCCAGCCGGGAACAGATCGTCCAGCGCCGTGTCAACCGACCGACGCCCCACCGGCAACCCGGCCCTCACCCCTTCGCCGAACGTGGGCAGGAACGCCTTACCGGAAGCGGTCAACTCTTTCAGTGGCCCGATCTTGGCGTCCGACCCGGGCAGGAAGTCGCGAACCCAGCCAAACATCTCGGTCAGCGTGGTTTTCAGCTCGCCCCACTTGGAGATGATGCCCTGCTTGAAAGCGTCGATCATGCCCGCACCCGCTTCGTAGAGCGCACTAGGCAACCCAGTGAACCACCCGACGATCCCGGTGAACAGGGTTTGGATGTAGGTAATCCCCGCGAAAAACGAGGTTTTGATGGATTCCCAGTACTTGACCACCAACCCCGCAGCGATCCCGAACGGGCCGAACATCGCGCCGACGATCACCGCGCCCCACTCGCTCCAAAACGCTTTCGTCCAAGCCCACGCGGAGTCGAACACGCCCTTGATCCGACCCCAGGCGTTACCGGCCACGGCCACAATGTCGTCCCAATATTTGTAAATCAGGCCAACCGCCATGCCGAACGGTCCAAGCAGCCCGCCCAAAATCAGCGGCCACCAGTCTTTCCAGAAGCCGAGCATCCAGTTACCGGCCCACTTGAACGCCGCGACTACGCCGCCCCAGGCCGCCGATGCCCCAGCCGCGATGCTGTCCCAGTTCTTGACCAGCACCACGCCGATAGCTACCAGCGCCGCGATCCCAAGGATCACCCAACCGATCGGCCCCAGCGCGGACCAGAATGAGCGCCCCAACACTTTCAGCGCCGTGGCGAAGATCCCCGTCGTCGCGGTAGCCCCAGCTTCGGCAACGCCAAACGTGGCAATCGCCGCCGCCGCCATGAACATTTGCCCGGTCAAAAACAGCGCGGCACCGCCGACGATCAGCAGGAAGGACGACAACGCGAAAAGCGCCACGCCGACTTTCGTGATGATTGGATGGGCTTGGGCGAATTCCCGGAACCGAGTCGCCACGTTCCCGAGCACGGTCACAATGGAAACGATCGTCGGGAGCAAGACCGTCCCCAACTCCGCCCCGGTCAGTTTCAGTTTGTTCAAAAACACCGTGAACTGCGCACCGGCCCCGGCCATGACGTTGGCAAGCTCTTGGTTGAGGGAAACGTTGTCGTCATAGGCGATGTTCGACGTGAGCATGTTTTTCTTCAGCAGGCCGATGTTGGAGACCATCTTCTGGACGGCGATAAACGCCTCTTCCCCGAACATCTTCTTGATTGATACGGCCTGAGCAGTCTTGTCCATTTTGCCGAGTTGAGTCAGCAGGCCGAGTAGCGCGCCCATCCCGTCCTTTTGCACGGACTTGGACCAATCGGCGGTGCTGATTTTCATCGTCTTGGCCATCGCCCCGGCGTTCGTCTGCATGCGCGTGAAGACGTTTCGGAACGCCGTACCACCACGCTCAGCGCCAAGGCCAACGTCAGAAATCGCCGCAGACAGCCCGGCCAACTGGTCAAAGGTGAGGGTTTCAATCGGCCGGCCAATCCGCTGCATGGCGTTGACGATGAACCCGGCGGACGCGGTGGTGTTGTTACTCAGTTCGTTGACGGCGGAACCCATGTTGCCGACTTTGTCGATACCGAGCGCGAAGACGTTGGAGAACTGAGCGAACGCCGTGCTGGCAGCATCGGCGGCTAAGTCGGAAACGGCCTCGATTTTGGCCACTTCCTCCGTGAATTTGAAGATGTTTTCTTTGCCCTTGATACCGAGTTGCCCGGCGGTCTCTGCAATCGCCGTAAGCCCGGCAACGCCGGTGGGGATCCCCTTCTCGACAATATCGTTGAGGCCGCTTTTGATTTCGGACAGCGCCAAGCCGCTGGTTTTGCGGACGCCAATCATTCCAGCTTCAAGGTCAACTGCGGACTTCACCGGGAGCGCCATAACCGCGGCCATCGCCAGCCCGGTAATCATCATCCCCTTGCCGATGGACTTCATGGTCTCACCGGTCTTTTTCAGCCGGTTCAGGTCGCCAATCGCAGCCTTCACGGGCTTATTCAGCCCGTTTTCGCCGGTAATGTTGATCTTGATGGATTGAAAAAAGTCGCCCATTCCGAACATCAGCGACCCTTTCTGGCTTTTCGGCCGCGACCGCCGCCGCCTTTCCCCTGCTGCTGTTCCGCCAACCACTCAGCGGCGATGCGGTGGTCGACCAGTTCGTCCAGTGTCATCGCGTCTACGTCGGCGAACCGGTACGCGGGGAACCAATGGCAGATCGTCGCCCGCGTTTTCTCTTGATTTCCGAAGCGGGCGCGGTGGCCCGCTAGAGTTTTTTTCTCGTGGCCTTCGCGTTCATCCCGTTTTCGGCGGCGATCTCTTTCACGAGCGCCAGGTAATGCCCGCCACCCGTTTTGATTTCCGTGCTGCCGAGCTTCGGCCATATCACCGCGTCTTGGAGGAAGCTGACCACGCCGTCTGTCATCTTGTTCGCGTCGTCATCTTCCAAAAGCTTCGCGACCTTCAGCAGCCGATTCAGCGGGCGCTTGCCACAGACGTAGATCGACGCCGCGTTTTCGACCGACACCGTGAACAACTCACGACTCGGGTTGCGCTTCTTTTCGGCCGCAACCGCCGGGATGATCTCATTGACCATCTGAGCCGCACCTTCCTCGCTCAGCGACGTGTCGTGGCTCATGACCGCTTCCAGCAACGCGGAACGCAGCATCGTTTCGTTGGCCGCTTCCTCGCCGCTGATTTCCGGCTCTTTCTTGATCTCGACTTTCACTTCGTCCGGCATGGGAAACCCCTCAGTTCATGGTTTAGATAAATCCTTCAATCGCGGTGGCGATGCCGCCGACCGACCGACTGGCCGCTTCACCGATTCCGTAGGAACCGGAGTTTTCGTTGAATTCGCAGCCCTTGACGCGGCGCACGATGGTGGAGCCGTCTTGGCGCGGGTTGCGGGCGACAATCGTGAATTCGGGAAGGTCCATCAGCGACAAGTACGTCACGCCGTTGATGACGAACCCGCTCGTTTCACCGGCGTTTGCCTGGAAGTCGTCCGGGTTTTGCAACAGCGCCGCGTTGGGCTCGTCCAGCGTCATCGTCCAGCTGAATTGCGAGTCCTTGCGGAGCTTCCGCTTGCGGCGCTTTTTCCGGCCCGGCCCCGACCGCACTTCCACTTCGCGATCTTCTTTGAGTTCGACGTTCTGCGCCGTGTAAAGCATGATTTCCTGGCCATCCACGTTGATGGTCAACTCGACTTCATCCAGGATAACAGCGTCATCAAATGCCCTTGAATCGATCATGTTCGCTCTCCTTTACGCCGAGCGCCGGTAAACGCGATGGGTGATGCTCTTCAGCGTCGTGAACGGCACAACGCCAACGTCACAGTAGGTGTCGCCGTCATCGTCGACGGACACGACCGTAGTGTAGCTCGTAAAGTTCTTGCCGACGCGAAGGTCCATCGCCTTGTCGCCGCCGGTTTTCAGCACGGTAGTCCCGCTGCCCTGCCCGTCGTCCGGGATGCCCCAGAACGGCTTGGCCGAAGCGCGCCATTCCGCGCCAGCGATGTAGATCATGCGGAGGAATTCGCAGTCCTCGAAATCGCTGCCGTCTTCCGCCAGGGTCTTGCAGTTCCCGATGATGACGCCGCGGTCTTTGTCATAGCGCGCATAGTTCACGCGGGCGTCGGCGAGGCGGTCGCGGTAGGACTTCGGGATGTCCGGTTGCAACAGGGTCAGGTCCATCCCGGTGGCGAGGTTGATCATGCTCCGGTGAATCGGGGCGCCCAGCCAAACGCCAGCCAGGTACGCGGTGGCCGGGGCGTTGTAGGCTGTGGCCGAGGCGTCGCTAAACGTGTAACCGCCAGCGAAGGCGATCAAGTTGCGGTCGGCCTCGGAGGTCAGCGCGGATTCGATTCCCGCAACCCATGCCTCGATTTCAATCAGCCACGCGGCCGATTTGGCGGGGTTGGCGCTTGAGAATTCCTCGCATTCGATGAAGGCGTAGCGCTCCTGGTCGTGGCTCGAAAGGCTGTCGGCGCAGTGAGTGCCCAGCATGGCGCGGAAGGCGGTCGCGTCGGCGTCTCCGGTCCCGGCCACGCCCACAAACAGCAGATTGTGGTAGGCGGTGCCTTCCAGCGTCGTGAGCACCCGCAGGATTTCCGCGTTGGTCATTTCGCCGTTGTCGCCCTTGTCGAAGAACGTGTAGCCGACTTCCGCCAGCGTGCCTTCACCGCCCAGCGTCGCAGTCAGCGCCAAGGTGGAATCATTGATCGCTTCGACGATGGTCGCCAGTGCTGTCGGCGACGCCTTGGCGGCCGAGAACTGAGTTGCGGTACCGGACGCGGTGCGCCGGACAGTGACCACATAGTCAGTGCCGTCGTCTTCGACCTTGGCCTGCCATTCGTCGCCGTCCTCGCCGTAGTAATCATACGTGATCGTGATCGCGGTAACGGCGGTCGTGTCGTCCGTCAGTTCGATATACGATTTCTCAGCGTCGGCTCCGGCTCGGATGCCGTTGACAGAAATCGGCTTCATGTTCGGGTTGCGGGTCTGAGCGTCCAGCGCCCCGGTGATCGCTTCCCGAACTCCCCGCGGCAACCGTTGCGTGGTGCCAAACAGCGTGTCCACGTTGGCCACGCCAGCCAGCCCCGTCGCGGAAAACGCGGTGTCCATCGGGCCGTCGCTGGCCAAGCCGATGATGGTGAGTTGGTGTTCATCGCCCGCCGTCACAGGCGAGTTGAACAGATCTTCGTAACTGGTCGTGAAAGTCGGCTCACCCATGGTGCTCCTCCGTCCTTTAGTTCATCGCCCGGTTCAGCCAAGATTGGCGACCGGCGCAAAATTTGGTTTCCAGTACCAACCCGTCGGGACCGACCCCCAACACGTGGCGCAAGCCAGCCGCCTCAACCCGGGAAACGCGGTGCTTTTTGCACAGATCGCCGAAAGGGCGCTCGACTTCGCAAATAATCCGTTCCGGTTCCGGTTCAACCACAGGCTCAGGGATTGCCACCGGTTCCGGTTCAAAGATTGGGGTCGGCGGTGGTGCCGGGGTCGGCGGTGCTTCAACCGCAATGGCGATCGGCTCCGGGGCTTCCACCACCGGGGCTCTCTTCGCTCGCCTCTTTCGTTTCTCAGCCACCTAAGCCTCCGGGTATCGGTTGGTTGTTTTATCCAGGGTCCGCGGAACCGGAACCGCCACTTCGCGGCGATGCAAAAAGCGGAGGGGAAGCGTCGCCTCGTGGACCAGTTGGTCATGCCGCACATCCGCGCGCGCTCCGCCCATTTCGCCAATCGTGACGCTAGAAACGCCGCAATCGGTGGCCGTCACGGGATCCACAAACGTGACGGACTCGTTCCCGTAAATGATGGTTTCAAAAAGCGTTCGGACCTGTTCCGCCAGCGCCGCGCACTTCTTCCGGCTGCTGCCGTCGTTTTCACCCTTCGCGACAATGGCCAGTTGGATTTGCGTGTCGCCGCGGAGCTTCTTGACGAAATGGGTCGGGTTGCCGTCGTCGTCATAGCGCACGATCTTCCCCGGCCCCTGAGCCTGCTCACCGCCCGCCGTTTTCTCGACTTCGATGTACGGGTAGGTCTGCCCGCGGTGTGCCGTTTCATTGGCGAATGTGGCGACGCCCAGCTTCGTGGTCAGCATCGAACCGATAGCGCGCAAGAGGTCAGCCATTACCGCCCCCTGCCTTGCTGATGGCCGCTTCCACAGCCCGCCGGGATCGGATAGTCGAATACGGCCTCACCCGTTTTGCGGTCCGTTCCACGAATTTCCAGCCGCGTGAGCCGGGGTGGTTGACGCGCTTCGCGAAGGCGAACCACACATTCATGTGGCGCTTATTTGGCGCGGCGGAAGCGTCGGTGTACTGCACGCCCCGGAACTGCTTGAACCCGCCGCTTTTCTTCTTCTTGGTCATGCTCGTGTACTTGCCGGACTTCTTATCCTTGAACGGTAGCGTCAGCGCCTTCGTTTCCCTGGGCAGAATCACGTGCGGCTTGGAGCCTTGATCGATGGCCCCGAACTTCGCCGGATCGTCGGTTGTGCCGATCGCGCCGCTGGTTCCCGTGAACATGCGGCCGATGATTCGCTTCCGGGTTTCACCCGAGTCGACCGGCGCGAACCCTTTCATCCAGCCTTCGCCCTTGACCACGATGTCGCGGGTCGCTTTGTGCATCTCGGAGGGCAGGTAGCGCGCGCAGGCTTTCAGTTGCCGCTTCGTGAGGCTCATGCCCGAAACTTTGACGGAAACGCCGATCATGCCGGGTACTCCCGCCGCAGTTGCAGCTTGACGTGCGTCGCCGCGCCAGCCACCGCTTTGTGTTCGGCGTGGAAAACGCGGTACTTGTTGCCCACGAGGTCGGCGAACTTGGCCGGGGTCGCGATGATCTCGATTTCGTCGCCCGGCTGTTCCTTGCGGATTCCGCCTTCGGTATCGAATCCAGCCGCTTCGATGCTCACGCCGACGGCGCCGGGCAGGTCGCATTGCGCGTTCACGCCGGGCATCAGCCATTCGCTGTTTGGGTCTTCGGTGAAGTCGGCGGCAAACGTGCCAATCTCGGTCAGCGTGGTTTCATACGGGCCGTCAAAGGTGCCATCCGCGGCCATCGTCGGCCGACGCAACGTGATCCGGTAGCCGCTGGCGGAAAGGATCGCGGCGCCCTCTCCTTCGAGTTGGGTAATTTCGGCGGCGGTGAGGTCGAATTCGCCCATTACATACCGTCGCTTCCGGTCGGCTCGTACACCTGGCAGCCAACCACGGCCGTTTTATCCAAGTCGAAGAGTTGCAGGTATTGAGCCCACAGCGCGTCGCACAGTTCGCGTTTGGTCAGCGATTGACGGCTGCGGTCCACGGACTTGTCGCCGGATTTCCAGGAGACCTTATCCGAGGACACAATTTGCCCGCGCTGCGCCAAGTAGTGCTCGGCAAGCAGCAGCAGGCCTTCGGTCTGTTTTGTCGTGGAATCGGGGGAAAGCGTGCCCTGGTCTTCGACCTCGGCACCGGAAATGGCGAAGGACGTGCTCAGGTCTTTGTTGAATTGCACCACGGCGCGCTCAAATGCACGGACGCAAATGAACCACCCAAGGGTGTCATCGGCAACGTCCAATTTGAGCTTTTCAACCAAGACACTGAACTGCACATCCGCTCCCTACTCTTGTTTCGGCTTCGGTTTCGGCGTCGGCTTCGCCCTGCGCTTGCGGCGGGCCTTCGGCTTTTTCGCGGGCTTCGGGGCGGCAACCGGCGGCGGCGCAACCTCGACAGGGGCAACGATCGGGTCTTCGATTTCTTCGGGTTTCTCTTCGGGCTCGTCTTTGGGCGATTCGGGTTCGTCGTCGTCGGGTTCATCATCGGCGGCCGGCGGATCGGTCTCGGGTTCTACCGGCGTGTCCTCGCCGGCCGCCTCTTCGTCGGGTTCAAAATCATCGGGTGGATCGTCGAACTGCGGCGTGAGAGCCGTCGCTTGGTCTTCGTGAACGATTTCGAGCAACCCGAGCGCAATCGCCCGGTCGACACACTTGCAGTGCATCGTCTCAGCTTCGGTGCCAAGCTCGAATTTTAGCTTCGCCTGCCCGATGTCCTTTCGGTCAACACGCAGGCTAGATTCGCAAAGGCTTCTCACGCGCAACACAGCGCCCTCCGCTAGGTGATGGTGATAAGGGCGAAACGGTTCGCGTTCGTCGCCCACATGCGGGTCGTCTTGTAGAGCTTCATGCCCACGTCCAGCCTGTCGTTGGACTCGATTTCTTTCTGTTCGAGTTCGAATTCGTCCTGGACGTTGCCCGGCAGACGGTCAGCCAGCAGCAGCACGGAAGTCGTCGGCATTTCCGGCACGTACAGCAGGCTTGCGCCGCCATACACCGAGTTCTGCATGCCCTTCATTTGCCACTCGTCCTTGACGCCATTGCCAATCGTGGTATCGGCTTTGACGGCGGAGAACACCGAGGCGCGTCCGGCAAACAGGCGCGGAACCAGGCCGAGGTCTTCGAGCTTCGCCAGCGCGTCGTCCATCGTCTCCGCATCGAGCGACCCGGCCACGGTCACAGTGTTGGCCGCCACGGCGGAAGCAATCAGCAGATCACAGGCGTACTTGTTGAGTTTGCCGGTGATCTTGTCGATCACGTCGCCGACCTGTTCGTCCATCGGGGCAACATGGCCGCGCCGCAGATCCAACAGGTTGACGATGAGCCGCGCGGTCAGCAGGACGGCCGGGACGGTCGTGACTTCGGAGTGGTCCTTCGAGGACTTGAACGTGCCTTCCTGGTTGAGCCAGTACACGGTGTGGTTCGGCTTCGAGACCATCTTCACATCGCCGACCTGCGTCGGCTTGCGGTTCAACAGGAAGTCGGTAATGCTCCGCGTTTCCGCGTCGGCCTGAACAAACGACGCGATTTCGGCCGCGATGGCTTTGACCGCATCTTTCTGAACGTCGTTCTCGTCCCAAATTTCCTTCGACCGCGAGGCGAGAGCAAAAAGCGCCTCTTGGCGGGCCGGGTTGTGAGTGCTGATGGCTTGCATTTCGACCCTCCTTATTTCTTGAGTTCGACGACGTAGTAGTCGGCGGTGAGTTCAAACACTTCGCCACGCTCGGTGCCAGCGACGTACTTGGTCGGGAACCCGGTCGACGCGACTTCGATGCTTTCGGTTTGCGCCGGAGCTGGAGCAACCATGACGGCGGCGGCGAGCTTCAGGATCGGACCCTGCGACAGCGGAATCACCGCGGCGTAGGCGCCCTTGTCACAGTTCTTGTAAACGATGCCGCTGACGACACCCGAGGACGACGTTTGCGCGGCGTACTCGTTGTCGGTGTTGATGTAGACGAACTGCCCGGCGGTCAGGTCGGCCGACGCCTTTTTGTCGCCCTCAACAACCGTCTGCTCGGGGTACAGGATTTCGACGTTGTTCGCGGCCATTGGTTACTCCTCGCTTTCGCCGCGGGCAGCGGCTTTGTATTTGTCGAGAGTCTGCTGGGCTTTGGTCTTCTCGCCGCCGTCGGTCGCCACGTTCTGCGGGCTCACTTGGCTCGCGCGGGCGGCCAGTTTCTCCGGGGAAGCCGTGGCCAGATTGGCGGCGGCGGCCTTCGGGGCTTCGCCCTCGCCTTCGTCCGCAGCCGCAGCGGCCGGGATCGGCAGCTTGGAAACGATGCCCTCTTCGGCGGCCAGCACGGCCTCGTCGAGACCGGAAAGGCGCTCTTTTTCCTTCGCGTCGTCTTCGATGTTCATGCCCCGCTCTTTCATGTCGGCGAGCAACGCGTCGATCCGCGCGTCCTTGGCAGTCGCCTCGAATCCGCCCACCTTCTCGCTCAGTTCGGTGTTCGTGTCGGTCAACGTCTTGTTCTCCGCTTCCAGTTCCGCAATGCGGTCCTGGAGTGCTTTCACGTCGGTCGCTGTCGCGGCCTGGGCATCCACCGTCGCCTTGTCGTCGACGGGAGCCGGGGTCTTGTCTTTACCCATGGGTTCCTCCTCGGTTGTGTTGTCCGCCAGCCGCGCGGCGGCGACCTCTAGGATTTCCGTCTCCGGCGTAGCGCCGGTATCAGCCTTTTCGATGAGCACCCACCCGCTCGGCTTGGGGTTGTGCATGGCGAGTTGGGTTCCGCGCGTTTTGGCCACGAGGAACTTGCCGCCGGACCCGGTGACGACGCGGACGTGGGGGCAAAGGTCGGCATAATTGGAGATGACCTTGCCGCAGGTGGAGCACTGCATGGACGCCGCTTCGACTTCCCACGATCCGAATTTGTACTGTTTGGCTTTGACGAGCTGTGCCGCGTGGCGGGCGTGTTCGGTCGTGTCATAGCACTGGCCAACGAAGACCACCGCGTCGGTGCCGTTCCTGTCCTTGCCGATCGCGAACTTGGAAATCAGCCCGACGATGTGTTCCGAGTCGCCGTGGGCATGAACGTCCATTTTCGTTTTGACCGCGCCCTTGCGAAGCCGCAGCGGGGGGAACTCGCCAGCCGCGATAGCCGCGTTGCCGTTCTCCACAAGCTGCTTCGCCTGAGCCATGTCCAGCGATTGCCCGTTGAGGTTGCGGTTGATGCCGATCGGCCCGAAGACGGCGCGGAACTGGCCCTTTTCCAGGGACTCCAAGACCGTGTTGTCTGCCGAATGGGAGGCCAGAGCCCGCAACGCTTCAACCATCTGCCTGCCGTCAGCCATGATTCGCCTCCTCGGCGGGTTGGGCCGGAGGCGCGGACGGGGTGGCGGGCGGCGTGGCGGCCGCTACCTCCAGGCCGGTGGGCAGAATTGCGGTAATGTCATCGACGATTTGGTCGACCATGCCGAGATTCAGCGCATCTTCCGGGAAGAACCAGAATTCGCGCTGGTTGTCCTCGTTTTGCCGCAGCCAACCGTACACGGATTCATAAGTACTGCCGATGTCGTCGGCGAAGTTGGTCAGCACGCCAGCGTTGTATCGCTCCACGTAAGCGGAGTCGTGTTTAATGTCCGCAGCGGCGCCGAAGACGAAAGTCGACAGCTCGTGAATCATAATTTTCGAGTTCGGCATCGCAAAGCGCTTGCCCTTGGTTCCCGCCGCAAGCAGATAGGCTCCCGCCGAGAATGCGGCTGAGAAAACGCAGGTCCGCACGTCGCACGGCGCATGCTGAATGATGTCCCGCATGACGTTCATCGCGTAGGCGCTGCCACCCGGGCTGTCGATCAAAATCAGGATGTCGGCGTTCGGGTCCGCGGCGACTAGTCGCATGAACGCGGCGAAAAACGCCTGCGCCGATTCGTTGGTGAAATCCTTCACCCAGATCGTGCGCGGCAATTCGTACAGCGGCGGCTCGTCCGGTAATGTGATCGTGATGTCGTCAATGCTGGGCATTTGGCCCCCTCCATCGTTCGCCGAGAGGGTATGCCTCACTTTTTTTCAGGCGGAAGTGGTAGAATATTTCAGAAAATGGTTGAAGTTATCGGTGAAAAGCCGCGTTTTCTAAGTGGTTTTCGTTTTATTCGTGGGGGCTATTTGTTTTTTTCTGGCGTTATTTCCCACCGCAACCCTAGATATTGACTCCAAAGTCCTCCGGCGTCTTGCTCACGCCACCCGAAGCTTCGACATCCCCCACAATGTCGCACCGGCAGCCAGGATCGTAAATCTCGCTGGGCTTGTCCTTCATTGCGAACGTCTTGCCGTTCAACGCCCGGTGGCTCTTGCGCACGCGGTCGTCGCCAGCAGTCATCCAACGGCCATGCGTGATTCCCACGTCCTCGAAAAACGCCGATTGCCCTTCGATGTGCATCCGGTGGTTCTCGGTACGGACGATCAAATCCAGACGATTCGCGGCGGACGGGAAAACTCTGCCCCCGGCGTGCCTGAATTTCTCGGGATCGGTAACGACCTTCCCGAGTTGCTGGACGACAGACGACAGCGGCTTCCCGGTGGCTACGGCCTGCCCGAGCGCGGAGTGAATCTTGCGCTTGATATCGTCGCCGACCGATCCGACCAATTCCAGCCGGTAGGACGCCCAGAAAGAGAGGGCTTCCGTGTTGAGGATGCTGGTCGCGGCCTCGGCCACACTGGTTATCTGCGTTTGGCTCAACTGCCCCCACCCGCCCGGAGCATCCTGTGCCGCGAGGTTGCCAACGCCGGACCGCACCCCGCCCGCAGCCGCCTCTTCCGTCATGCCGCGAAGCGCCAACGCCTGCCGGTTCACCGCGGCATCCACCGCGCCGTCGATCTGGAATTTCAGGCTTTGCAGGTTCGCAAACTTCGCAGCCTGGTTCGCATTGACCGGGTTGGCCTCGAATGCTGCGATCTGTTCCCCGATGGTTTTCCGCGCCTCTTTCAGATCTCCGACCAGCGCTTTGATATGGGCGTCGTCCATCCGGTCGGCGGCTTTTCGCGACTTTTCCATCGCCTTGCGGATGCGGGATCCGGTGGGGGTGGTGTCCAGCGCAGCGGCAACAGCGCGCACCTGGCCATGCCGGTCCCGAGTAGCAATCCATTCATCGGGGTCGACAGCCCAGATCGCGGCTTTTGCCGCAAGCGTGCGCCGGGAGCTAATTCGTCTCGGGGCGATGCGGCGCGGCGCAATGCCGGCCATGATTAACCCTTGGTCTTTTTGGTCAGCATCGGCGGCGGGGCGTCACCGTGCTGTTGCAGGATGGTTGCGGCGGAAGCGCCGGCTGAAACGCGGGAAGCGAGGTGGCGGTACATAGCATCAACCGACGCGAATGACGCTGCGGCGGCGACCTCTTCTTGCTGTGCGATGGGCAGGTTGATGAGCATGGCGGCGGTTTTCGGATCGATCGCTTGCGCGCCAACCAGGGCCGACAGCTCACCAAACGACATCGTCGGCGGAAGGTTCACGTCCTCGGTCGCAATGCGTTCGTTCTCGAAATCCGGGTCTAGGCCACGGCGGGTCATCCAAGTGTAACGCGACATCGCCCCGGACAGGTACATTTCCCGGTCCTCGCGCGCAACCCATTCCTCGTCGTCCACACTGAGCCCGGTGAACTGGTAGCTGACTTTCGCGTCGGCGTCGATTCCCGCTTGAGCTAAAATCTCGGGGTCGAAGAACCAATCGAGCAATTCGCGGATCATCAGCGTGTCGTGAATGATTTGGTAGCGGCTGGCCTTGAGCAATACGCGAGCCCCGGCCAAAGCCGAAGCGCCGTCAACGAAAAACGTCTGGAAGCCGAGCGCCCAGCAAATCCGCGCCACCTGGAACTTCATGCGCGGCGGAACGTCGATGATCGCGCCTTCCGCGCCGTAGGTTTTCACGTCCCAGTGCCACGGGGCGACAAGGGCTTCCTCGTTGGTCAGCGCGTCCAGTTTCGTCTTGGCATCGGTTATGTCCGCCGCTTTGGGATTCACGAACGTATTGCCGAAAATCCCGCCAATCTTGAGAATGCGAATCACGGTGGCGAAGCGCCGGGCGAGAGTGTTTTCCGCCTTGCCGTAGTTTTGATACGTCACGATTGCCGGGAAGGCTTGGAGCGTGGCGGGTTCGCCGCGGGTGTCCCAGTCGTCGGCGTCGTTGCGCAGAACGAAGAAGTTTTCCAGGTCGATACCGGACCATTCGGCGATCTTCTTCGCGCCAACCCCGGCCACGCCGTCATACTGAGTCAGCGACGTGATTTCGTCGTCTTCCATCGTGTAACTGACAGAGAGGTTGTTTATCAGCCGCAGCTTCTTGAAGTCGCTGCCGTCGAAACTTTTGAAGGCGATTCCTTCGCCGGATTCCAGGCAATTATGGAACGCCTTGCTCATGCGGCTATTCACCTTGAACTTCTGGGCGAACTCCCGAAGCCGTTCCGTCGCTGCCGGGTCTCCATCAACCCGCAGTCGAAGTCCGTCGCCGATCACAAACGTGCGCCGCAAGTTGATGAGCATTTTCAGCACATCGACGTTTTTCGCGTATTCCCGAGACTTCTTGACCCGGTCGATCCAGTTTTTTGGAACCGAGACTTCGCTGGTGCCTGTCGCGTTGCCGTAGGGATTGATCGCCGCGGCGACGGCAGAGACGTTGGCTCGAATTTCGCGGAAGACCGTCGGCGCACCCGTGGCGTTGATAGCGGATTTCAGAAGGCCGGGTTTTTTCTCTCGGGGCAAAGTGGCTCCCCCTGGCTCAAGTTGCGCCAAGGGTTAGCGGGTATCGGGGCGTTTGCTATTGGTAGGAGATTTCAGAGCGCGGCGACGGCAGCCTGGAGCGCTGCGTCTTCAACGTGGGTGTAAATCTGCGTCGTGCTGATGTTTTTGTGCCCGAGCGCTTTCTGGACCACCCGAATATCGGCACCCATAATCAACAGGGCCGTGGCGTAACTATGCCGCAGGCCGTGGGGGGAAACGATTGGAACGCCAGCGACCTTGCAACGCCTGGCCACCATCCGGCGGACGCTTTCCGATGTCAGCCGGCCGTGGCCAGATCGCCCCGGGAATAGCGCAGCCGAGTCGGCGTCCATCTTCAGCCGCCGCCTTTGCCAGCCCTCCATCGCCTCCTGCACTTCCGGCCCGATGTGGCGCACCTGACGGTCGCCGCCCTTGGCGTGAACTGTGACTCGAACGCGGTTCTGCCGCGACCAGTCGGAACAATCCATCTGGAGCACTTCCGAGATCCGCAGCCCGCCCTTGGCCATCAAAAGGATGATCGCTCGGTCGCGCGTCGGTTCGTCCGCACGCCGTCCGGTGATCGACCGCATCAACTTCTCCACCTGAGCGATGGACAAAAACTCCCGGTCCTGGTTCACCACCGTCTTAGTCTTCAGCCGGATCGCCGGGTCCGCTGACGCCAGGCCATTGTCGGCGGCCCACGCAAAGAACCCGCGGACGCTCGAAATGATTCGGTTGGCGGTGGCCGGGGCTAGAAGCCTTCGGCAGCTCGAAGCGAACTTGTCCAGGTCCGCCCGCTGCACGTCAGCCACCTGCGAGCCGTCCAGCACCCGCGACAGGCGCAGAAGGTCCGACCGGTACGCGGTGATCGTGTTCGCGCTCCGCCCTTGCGCTTCAAGGTGCAAGAGGTAGGACTCAACCGCTTTTTTCATCATGTTTTTTTTCCTTCGCCGGGCGCCCTGAGCCAGCAATGGTGTCCCGGTAGTGGATAACGTCGGCGATCTTGAACTCGTTCGCCGAGACTTTTCCGGCCATCGCCGTCCTGGCAACCTGGAGTGTTCCCTTCATCACGGCAACGCGGATCGCGCTCGGCTGCACGCCGATGATCTCCGCAGCCCGCCGCGACGAGATGAACGTCGTTTCGTCGGAATGCTCGTTCACCGCGCGGATTGCCTCGCCCCGCACCGCCGCGGAGGAAACCTTGCCGACTGGAATGACGGCCTCGCCGCGGGCGGTTTTCTCGGCCTCGCTGTGATCCTTGTTCTCCGGTACGATCTCGAACGCCGCACCGCTGGTGATGTCGACCACGTATTCGACGCCCTCCTTCGTTTCGCCGACCACCCACACCGCCTCCGCGGCTTTCTTTTCTCGTGTCATTTGGATCTCCTTCGTCCAGTTACTTATGACCAGCGCAATCCTCGATGCGATTGTCAGACATCAAACAACCTCGAAGCGGGGCGCGTCGTCGAAGGACTCGCGGGCTTCCTGTTCCGTCGTGAACGGGCCATACAGGTTGTCATCACGGGAGCCGTCGTGCCAGTGATTGCCGTCGTCGTCAGTGGTGACGCCAGAATCGTCAAGCAGCGTCGAACCGATTGACACCCACCAACCGCGCGAGAGTTCGCTCAGGTAATGGCTACTGGCTTCCTCAATGTGGTAATCGGTTTCGTCGTCATCCGGGTCCACAAACCCCGGCTCGTTGCCGAAGCACTCGCGGCACATTTCGACAATTCCCGCCCCGGTGTCTTTGTAGGGGCTCGCGGAAAGTCGCTCGTCGCAAACCGTGTAGGTGGCCGCGTGGTCAAGTTCGTTAAGTTTCATCTTCAATTCCCCTTCCTAATTGATTACGAGGTAGTGCTTTTGGGCGAAGATCCGAAGCTCGGATTCGCTCTGTTCCTGCGATCCGACTTGCGCCTTCACGACAATATTGCCGCCGATCGTCTTGAGTGCCATTTGCGGGTTGTCGTGAGTGATACCAAGGCTCGGCCAACTACGAACCAAGCAGGCGATCCGTACCGTTTCCCCGAAGTAGGCTTGATAAGTCATCTTGGTTTCTCCTTGGTTCGTTTCGTTTCTCATGGTATAAATATAACACCCCTGCTATATTTGTCAAGGGAAAAATGACGCCCGCGTTCTTTTTTTATGAACTTGGGTGCCAAAGGCGCTGCGCGCCATTGATTTATCTTCGCCGCATGACACAATCGGCCTTATCACTCTCCGCCGAAGACCGCGCAGCCCTTCGCGATGCACTCGCCTCGCCGTGGCAAACCGGCGAACTCTTACTCAAGAACCGCGACGGATCGCCGCGGCGTTTTTGGCCGCACCAAATCGAAGACCTGTCCTGCGAGCACTCGCGCATCGTCCACCAGGACGCCGCGGACGTCGGGAAAACCGTCGCCCTTGTGGGCGATCTGGTCCACTTTCTAATCACCACGAGCGACCAGCACGGCCTAGTCACGGCCCCTATTTCGGCACAGTTCGCCGAGATCATCAAAGAACTCGAGTGGCAGTGTGATCACAGCGAAATTATCATGGCCTTCGTCAAGGAAACGAGCCGACGACATGGGTACTACAGCATCACGTCGCGCACCGGGTCCGTCATCGACTTCCGGCCCGCGGGTAGGGACGGCGCCAGTTACAAATCGCTCCACGTCCACCGCGTGTGGGCTGACGAGGCGGCCGGAATTGAGTCTCACGCCTGGCACGTCCTCGTCCACCGGCTTATCAAAGGTAAAGGCCGGATGCGGGCGTACTCGTACCCGGACGGACGGCGTGACACCGAGTATTTCAAGGCCACGCAGTCTTCGAGCTGGATGGTTTTCCATTTTCCGATGTCGTGTCGGCCGGACTGGAGCCCCAAGCTCAAACAGCAAATGATCGAAGAACATGGCGGAAGTGACTCGCCGGAATACCAGCACATGGTCGACGGGGTTCACGGGATTCCGTCCCACGCCGCGTTCAACATCAACAATTTTCACGCCTGCCAGCAAAGGATCGACGGCTACCAGATCGTCACGATGCGCTCCGACGAGTTCGGCGGACTCGAGGGCGACGCGGAAATCGTCGACCGGGTGTCGCTGTTACTCGGCGGGCTTTTCCGCCAGAAGCCCGGGCCAATGTGGATGGGCGTCGACCCCGCCTACACGTCCGACCCCTGCGCGCTGACAATCTGGCACGAAGACGGCGCTGGCGTACTCATGAGAACCGCCCGCGTTCACCTGGAGGGGCTGACCCACCCGGTAAAAACTCGCGTCGTCGCCGAGCTGGACCGCCGATTCTCGTTCGCCGGGATCGGCCTCGACAATGGCGGTGACGGCCTGAGCATCATCGACGACCTCGTCCAGCGCGACGAGTTCAACGACCTGCCGAACCGGAAGCACCGAATCCGCGGCTTCTATTTCCAAGGGAACATCGCTATCGGCACCGACGAATCCGGCACGCCGATTACGAGAAACATCAAAGAGCATTCGACCAGGCTGATGAACGAGGCCATGCAGTGGCGCACCGCGATCTGGCCGAAGGGTGAAATCGCCGACGAAACCGGCAGCATGGAATTCGATATCGAAACGGAGCGCCAGTTTATCACCCAGACCTACACGACTTCGGGACAGCGGATCATTTATAGCAAGGGATTCGACCACATCATCGACGCCGACCGGGTCGCGTTCCTGGTCCGGGCTTCTATTACTGAACTCGACGCGCTGTCGGGCGTGCATGAGATCAGTTGCACTCCGGCAGCGGTGACTGGGAGGGTATTCACATGACGGCCACGTTTGCCGAAGTAATCGCGGAATTTAGGAAACTCGAAAACTCGCGGATCCTGAACATCATCAACCGCAACGTTGACCTACAGCAAATCGTCTCGGCTTGGGGCGACGATGTTCTCCAGCCGCGTGAGGCTCCCGGGGCGCTTGCCGACGGCGCAACGATCGAAGACAAATGGGAATGGATCTGGAAACACGTCGCGGTGGATTTTGAGACGCTTCAGGCGTCGTCCGGGACGTTGAACGTTGTCCCGAAGTTCAAGCAGGCCTTACGCCTTCGCATGATCTATCCTGACGGGACCGTTCACAACTGGGCCGAGACTCAACTCCTTGAGATCGCGAAGCGCGGACAGAGCTAGACCGCCCTACCCCCGCCACCAACCATCAAAAGCTGTTCGCTGTCGTCTTCTGTTTCCTGCGGCGCCGTAAGGTGCTGGCTGTCTCTGTCGTAGCTGACGAACGGCCGCGCGACGCGCTCGAATAGTCCTTCGTCGCCCGAGCCCTTCCGCCTCTTCTTTTTCGCCGTTTCATCGCGCCGGCCGTCGAACGTAAGCTGGGATCCCCGGTCCTCGCAGACGCCGAAGCACTTGAGGCACCGCCACTCCCGGCCCCTTTTGCCCGCGGGCACGGTGGTCCCGCAGGTTGGGCAGTATTTCTTGGCAGGTTCCGGCATCTCACACCCCCTTAGATTTTGCGAAAGAACTCGGCCGCCGAAGCGGCCCCGCGCGCAGCGGCTAACTGAGGATCTGGCGATGGTCGCCCGGGAGAACAACTTCGCCCGGCCACTGGACCGTGAGCACGCCCTCGGGCACGCCGTGCTCGATCAAAAATTGCTTGGCCACCTGCTCGGCCAGGTCTTTCATCTTCGGAATGTCCCAGTTTACGGTAGCGTTTTTCTCTTGACAAGCGGTTTTCCCCTTGCTACACTGTCCTTGTAAGTGGTAGTGAAAACGGAGAAACCAATGAACATCACAACGATTTTTGAAACCTTCCCGACGCAAGAATCCTGCATAGAACACCTTGAAAAAGTTCGATGGAGCGGCAAGCCCTCCTGTCCCTATTGCCGCTCGCAGAACACAACGCCGATGGTAAACGAGAAGCGGCACCATTGCAACAACTGCAATACGAGTTTTTCAGTTACAGTTAGAACAATTTTTCACCATACCCACCTTCCCCTTCAAAAGTGGTTTCTGGCCGTTTCGCTCATTTTAAACGCCAAGAAGGGAATTTCATCGCGGCAACTAGCACGCGACTTGGGCGTTCACCGTAACACGGCTTGGCGAATTTCTATGCAAATCAGAAATGCCATGACCCAAGTACATCAGCGAGAATTGCTCGTTGGCTTGGTTGAAGCAGACGAAACTTACGTTGGTGGCAAGCCAAGAAAGAGAAGTGGGGGAGAAAAACCGAAACGTGGACGCGGAACCAAAAAGACTCCGGTATTTGGCGTTGTCGAGCGTGGTGGGAATGTCAAAGCCGAAGTAATTAGGGATCGCAACCTTTCTTCTAAAAGGATTTCCGCCCTAGTGCGCCGCCACGTTGACGTGAAAAACTCCGTTTTGGTGACAGACGAGTTCAAGGGCTATATCGGGATCAAGAAGTTCATGCCACACAAAACCGTAAATCATCAAGTTTGGTACGTTGACGGTGACATTCACACCAATTCCATCGAATCGTTTTGGGCGATTTTGAAACGGGGGATCGTCGGACAATTCCACAAGGTCAGCGTTCGCCACCTTCCGAAGTACCTGGATGAGTTCTGCTTCCGATATAATCACCGTGGAATCGAAGACGTGTTCGATCTGACAATCGCCTTAGCAGTAGGAGTGTAGCCAATGAGCGAAGTAGAAAAAATCCACGAAGCGGTATGCGGGTCGGCTGATCGACCCTTACAAGTCGGAGACATAGAGATTCCATGCTACGTATTGGATGACGACACCAGAGTCGTGGTGCAGCGCGGAATGGTTCAGGGCCTCGACATGAAATACGGGGGGTCTGCAAATGGTGCTGACCGACTTAGCCGTTTTGTCAGAGGAAAAGCTGTTTCCGCCTATATTTCCGAGGAGTTATCGGCGCTGATCGACAGCCCGATTAAATTTAAGACCAGCGGTGGAGTTGCCTATGGGTATCCGGCTACAGCATTAGTAGACATCTGTGAAGCGGTCTTAGCCGCAAGGGCAGATGGTGTTCTCCAAGAACAGCAAATGCACATCGCGCAAAGGTGCGAGATTCTTGTTCGCGGTTGGGCTAGGGTCGGAATAATCGCCCTAATCGACGAAGCAACCGGCTTCCAAGATGTTCGCGCCACAGGCGCATTGGCAGAAATATACGAAAAATTTCTAGCCAAAGAATTGCAACCCTGGACAAAGACATTCCAAGACAGTTTTTACAAGAATATTTTTGACCTAAACAGATGGCCATATACAGCCGAATCTATCAAAAGGCGTCCAGGCGTTATAGGCCGATGGACGAACGACATTGTTTATGACCGTTTGGCACCTGGCGTAAAAGTCAAATTACATGAATTTGTCGGACGCGACCCTACGGGCCGATTGAGGGCGCGGCTTTTTCAAGGATTGACTAAGGACGTAGGCTACCAAAAACTTCTTGAGCACCTCGCCGCAGTTCAGGCACTAATGAAGGCCGCTACATCCTGGAAGGGGTTTATGCGATTACTGGATCGCGCGCTTCCCCCGTTCCCGAAGGTTGGCGACACATACCGATTGCCGTTGCCGAAACCAAATGATGATAAAGATAATGAGTGAACAAAGCGGGAATAACATGAAAAACACAACGAATAAAATCGGTTCCTTTGCAATCAACCAAGTGGCAGAAGGCGATTGCTTTGCTCTTGCTGAAAGCTTACCAGAAAATAGCATTGACATTGTTGTAACAAGCCCTCCATATTGGGGCCAACGCACATCGATGGGAAATGGCGTCGAAACGGACCCACGCGATTACGTCTTGTCGCTGGCACAGGTCTTCTCTGTTCTCTTGAAAAAATTGAAGCCTCAAGGCGTTGTTTGGATCAACATTGGAGATGCTTACAATACGCCGGTAAATTGGCGAGCCGATGACCATGAATACAGTACGTTGGGTCCAGAGCGGAACGGACTAGACCCGAATAACTCGGCATACACAAAACCACGCGCACGTCGAAAGGCATTTATCGACAAAACGCAGCCTTGGCTTACCTACGGAAACTTGCTCGCGCTTCCGTACCGGATCGTAATTGAATTGTGCAACGCGGGATACTTGTTCCGTGGTGAAGTCATCTGGCGTAAAAGGAATCCGATGCCGGAAGGACGCTGCCGCCGACCGCATCGGGCGCATGAGTCGATTTATCTTCTAGCCAAGCAAGAGGATCATTTTTTCAAGACGACACCTCCGGTAAAGACGGTTTGGGAATTTTCGAACGAAAAAATCGCCGGTCCAGCTCATTTTTCAAGATTTCCAGAGGAGCTTCCAACCAGATGTGTTGACGCCTACGGCATTAGGGGAGCAGATGTTGTGGTACTTGATCCGTTTTCTGGTTCTGGGACCACAGGTATTGCCGCGCGAAAACTCGGTTGCTCTTTCATCGGGTTTGAAATCGACCATGAGCATGTCTTGTCATCAAATCTTCGGCTTGGTCTAGTTTCGGAAGACCAGCAATCTTCAAAAGAAGAGACGAAAGATCAGCGGGATTTTTTTGGCCGTTTGTCTTCCAGCCTTCCTGCCAAGAATCGCACGAGTTGATCTGGTTCTTCATCGAACAATGACAGGGTGAAAATACGCTTGCCCGATTGCGTCTTGGCGGGACTTGGCGGCGTTCTAAGATTGAAGGAAAACAAGCCGTCAAATTGTCCATCTACTTCGATATAGTTGCGTTTTAGCCTTGCTTTTTCGACCCCAAAACTCCGCCCGCCCAGTTCGCCATAATTTACGCAGTTTCCGTGCGGTGGTGGATAGCTCTTGGCGTCCATCGTGATAGCGATTGAAACAAAACCACGATCCATGAAAGCTCGACTTGCTGGTACGTCATCTTGAATACGCTCGGCGATGCTCGACTTGACGTGCGCCGCCCCCAAAACCAACCAACCCTGTTCGCTTTGGTTTTTCAGAAATAAATCTACCTTGGTCGCCTTTACGTCCGTAATTCCTAGGCCCATCAGCGCTTTGTTTGCTTCGGCGGCGGGCAAAATCTGAATCTGAATCCCAAAAGGCAAAAGCCTTGGTGCATAAATTTCGACAATGGCGCGCTCCAAGGCAAATCCAGAAACCCGCTTCCATCGCTGGTCACTCCAACCGAGTTCAAGCAAACGGCGGTAAATTACGTGTTGCCAGAGGTCGCTTGGGTTCGCTTTCGGGCTTTCTCTGGCGACCACCACAAAAGCCTTCGCAACGGCATCTGATACTTGTTTTTCTGTAGTCAGAAGGGCACTGAGTCGATCATGCGCTTCGCGCACCTGTAGGTCGGTAATGTTATCGACCTCAACCCACTGAGACGCAACGCCTCTTTGAGACGAACGGCATTCAAGTTTTGCCATGTGAGGCGATAATGATTGGTCCGAGAAGCAAAGTCAACCATTGCAATGATGGAGTTATTCACTACCGTAAACTGGGACATTCCGTTCATCTTTTTGTACGCGGCCTGGATGACGGCTCCGCGTTCGTCGGTCATCGGTGCCGGCAGGGTCTCTTCGTCGAGGCCGCCGCACGAGATCGTGTCAATCTCGCCCCTCACGCGGTACTGGTGTGTTTGATTACCAGTCGCCGCGGTGTGAAGGTATCCGATAATCCGCTGGATCGTTTTGTCTTCGCAAACATAAGCGCTCATTTGATGCTCCCTTTTGTGGTTTGGCTTTTGGTGGGTGTTTGTTTCATCTGATATAAATGTAACACCTGCGTTAGCATAAGTCAAGAGAAAAAGAGCGGTAGTGTTATTTTTTTTTAGGATTAGTGAGAAGTACTCCCGGAAACCAAAAAAGGTCCACCGAATAAGAGGAGGGGTGTATAAGGTCTTTCGCGCCGCCGGGCATTTCGTTTTTTCCGAATCGAGGGGGGGGGGCTGGCTTCTCGGGTGCGGGGTCTAGCGGCCAGCTCAGCCCGTCGCCCGGTGCATTGCTGCCCTACCTACCGTCTGTGCTGAGTTTGAATAATAGATATTATGCCACATCGACCGGGCCGCAGGGCATCTAAGTCATTGATATTAGGAACGCTCGCTGGCCACGCGCCTGATATTATTCAACGTCACCGGCTGTTTTGCTGGGGATCTTCTCCGTTTCCACCACCTGAACGTCGATGGTCCCGGCAGGTAAGGCCCGGCTCACACCCTGGCGTTCGCGTAGGCTCTGGGCTTCGGCGCTAAGGCCGGTGATCAGGGCAACCAGTGAGGCGCCAGTGTGGTTCTGTTCGTTCACCTTCTTGTCCATCCGCAGGCCAAGCTCAGCCAACAGTGTCGAGACTCGGGCCGCATGCGTCTTGAATCCGCCCTCTATCCCACTCCTTTGGGCCGCGGCACGCTTTGCCAGGTGGTAGCAGAGTTCTTCAAGCTGCGCCTCTGCGGCGGGCTGGCCGATCAACTCCGGGTGTGTCTCGGTGAATTTCACCCACCACTCGTCATAGTCCTGCCTCTCGCGGTCGGTAAACAATTTGTCTCTCCACGTTTTGATCTGGGCCCGGCGCTCTGCGGCCTGCTTTTTTATCTTGGCAGAGTGCCGCTTGTTGTGCTCGGCGATGTTCGGGTTCCCGCCTTTGTTCTTCGGGTTCGCGCCGTGGAACCTACAGACCGCGTATCCCGGAGTGACCGGGTTTTCGCACCGCCGGCCCGTTGACTTCGCCTTGGCCTTGCACTGTTGGCTGCGCCCCCTAGCCACCAAAAATCTCCTTATGGGTTGACGTGGTCCGATCTGGACCACCGCCCCCTGAGCCTGCCGCAAGCACCTCCCTCCCCAGATTTTCGGGTCTGCTAGCTTCGTCGGCATTCATCGCGTGGCCTTCGGTTGGCCCTTGGCGCTGTCTTCGCTACCAGCATCCTCCGGGTCGAACTCGGGGCACTCAAAGACCGGCGCTGTCAGGTCGTACTTGACACACAGCGCGTAGTTAGCTTCCGCAGCCGGACAGTTGCCGGGTTCGCCGGGTTTGAACTTTCGGCACCCCTGGAAACACAAGCAGTGGCTGCGGTGCCTCCCTTTCAAGTGTGACTGGGTCCAAACCTTCGTCCCGTGGTGTTCGTATTGCTCAAAGCTCATTTTGTGGATCCTCCCTGCGCTGCGGGCTCGTCGTTGGTTGGTTGTTGCTTTTCATGGGCTTACCGTGCCACAGGTTGGTGGATTGGTGCATCCTTCATGTTTGTCTGAAAGTTCATGCCAATTGACGGGCGGGTTTTGGTGGTGCTTCATTGGTTTCAAGTCCTGTAAGCGTTGTGATAAACCACTAGAACAGAGAAGAGTTACAAGCTAGTTAACCTTTCGGAGTGGTTTCGGCCGGCGGTTTTTCGCTCATTTCGGTTCCTCTTCTTTCCGTTGTTCTTCGATGGCTCGTTTGTAAAAGTGCTCGCAGGTCGGCGTCGGTCCGAGCGGGGCGATCTTCTCGTCCCAGGTGCGTTGTAGGAGGTCTGCGAGGCGGTGAACGCCGCCCTTGTCGGCATGGGGCCCCTGTTTTTCGTCCCCCTGAGTTGTCATGGTTCACCGCCCTCGCCTTCTTTCACGGGCTCACCTTCATTCTCGCCGGTCGTCTTCGCGTATTCATCCGGGCCTTGTAGCGATCCGGCGTCCGGCGGGCCACCGCGCTTGAGGGCGTCCAGTATTTTGCGGGTGCGGTTGTAGGATCGCGCCTCTCGCATGCTGTCTTCCGCCATGATGTCCCGTTCGATGATGGTGGCCCAGGATTTGTCGATGAACCAACTCGCCGTGGCCCAAAAATCCTTTGGCAGCCATTGGCCGGTGTGCCAGATGATGAACGTCGGTTTGCCGTTGACGGTATCGCCTCGCTGGACGGTGTAGTCATACCGGTCTTCGACGTTGTGTGCGATGAGTTCTTCAATCTTCCCGATGATGGTTTCAGTTTCGGTCATCTCATCCCCCTCTGATCCCGTCCACAGCGCTCAGTTCCGGCGCGTGCGGGGCGATCGGTTGGTGGTTGGTGTGTTGGGGCTCCTCCCGGTACAGCCCGGCAAGCGAGCGTATGACGCGAATTCCCATTGTTCCGGGTGGCAAGTTGTCACGCTTGAGTAGCAGCGGGCGTTGCACGTACATTTTGCCAGCGATCTCATCGACATGAGCTTTGATCCCGTCGAAATACTCCGCAGCGATCAAGTGCGCATACTCGCCCGGCTCTTTGATTTCTGTCAGCACCATTTCGGCGCAGAGCTTCTCTATCTGTCCGACTTGGCGGGGCGGTCGGGAAACCAGTCGACCGGCCCCGGATCGTGGGATCTACCAAGGGGCATGGAGGGCTTGTGGCCCCCGTGGGTGGTGACGGGTTCGCCGCGCCGTAGGTCATTCCCGGCTTTTTCTCCCGAATTACATGGCGTTTGCCCCGTCCATCGCCGGTAAAAGTCGCCACCGCACGAATTCCAGAACCACATTAGGCGGTCTTTCAAGTCATTCATCGCCCTTGCTCCCATACCTACTCCACCGGGCGAAGGCGAAGCGGTCATAGCGTTTGGCGAGCTTCGCGTGAACCATTTCCAGGCCGATGTCATCGCCGTCCAGGTCGACGTAAGCCAGCACGCGGCCGTATTTGTCCTCGCGGTTGGAAAGCGGATCGTGGGTCAATGTGACGCGCTTCCCGGTGATTCTGTCGCGGAGCCAATCGGTAGCCTCCACCGCGCCGGGCTGGGCCGGTTTGCCGCGTCTGGCGAGTTCCGGGGTGTCGATGCCCACGATGCGCACGGTGACGGTCTGCCCCGTGCTTTCGAGCGTGGCCTTGATCGTGTCGCCGTCGATGACGCGGGTGACGGTGGCGAACCCCGGCCAGTTGAGCGATTCATCGACCGCATATGCCAAATCTTCGATGACAGAGTCTGCGCTTTCGAGAACGCCGATCATTTCAGCGTGGCGCGCTTTCGCTGCGGCCCAGGCCTTCGTTTCGGCGCGATGGCTCATACCAGCCATGACGAACGACACGGACAGCAGCGCGGCGACCACCCACAATGTAACGGTGTGCACAACCCGACCCCATCGAATCGACCGGATGAACAGCGCCAAACGAGCGCGGATCGTGCTGATGGTGATTGTCATTGGCCACCGCCTTCCGTGGCTCTTTTCTTCGCGCGGGTAAGAATTTCGCCAAATTCGACGATATCGAGCGGCTCCTCGTTTGGGTGTGCTTCATTCCACCGCCGCGCGATTTCGTTGTCTTCATCGACGCGAAGCCTGAGGTTGGCGATGCGCCGTTCAATGTTTTCTCTGGTTAGAAACGCCCTGTCAGTCATCCCTCTTCCCCTTCCTCGATTGGTTTGCCGATCATGCTCGCTGCCAAGCGCGAAGCCCGGGCCGTGTCGGCCATGACGGCGGGCGCGATATCCTGCATGCGGCGAATCGCATCCCGCACCCGCAGCCGCGACGTGTCGGCCGCCTTGGCCGTTTTGTTGATCGTGACTTTGTCGACCAGCATTTCCAGGATCGTCGCGTCGAACTCCAAGCGGTCGATCTTGTCGCCCACGCTCGGGAAGTTCACCATGCCGCCGTCCCAGTCCGGGTCGTTCAAGACTTCGCGAATGAGGTGCCGCATCGCCGCCAGCGTTTCCAGGTCGAAGGCGTCGCCCAAGTTGAGGTACTGCCCCTTGTGGCGGCTGGAGCGGGTGTCGTCGTCGGGATCGTCGATCTTGCGGGCATCGGACAGCGCACCCTCGTAAGCCGGGTCGAAGTCCGGGCAGAGTTTGGTAACGGGATCCCAATCGACCGGCAATGACGCGGGCTCGGTTTCCTCGAAATACCCGGCGGAGCAGCGCACCAAGTGCTTGTGACCGGCCTTGATCTCTTCTGCGGTGAGCGGAGAGCGTTTGCAGTTCTGACACTTCGCACACAGGCGGCTGTCCCGGCGCGGTCGACGCTTGGGCTGCTTGGCGCTGGCCCGGTTGCGGCGGTCATGCGTGGCGACCAACTCGCGGGCGATCTCCTCACGCCGCTCCGGCTTGGCGCGGGCGATGGTGCGCAGGTCGGTTTTGCTGTCGGTCACTGGCGTCCCGGCGATGATCTTGCGAACCTCGGGGCCGACCAACTTGGAGATTTGCACCTCTTCGCGAACCGCGCGTGGGGTCACGCCGGTCTTGGCCGCAACGTCGTCGGCAAACGATTTCTTGCGCCTTGGCTTTGAGCGCGAAGCGGTGGGTAAAGTGGAACGTGGTTCCGTTTTACTTTCGGTGGCGTGGCCTTTGCTTTCCGGCCCGGTGCCTGTTGCTTTGCCGTGCTTCGTCTCCGGGTGCAGCGCCTCGTAAATTTCCTTGCGCCTGGCCAGCGCGTCACCCCGGTCCAAGATGCTCATCGCCTGCCGTTGCAGGTTTTCGTCAATCTCGGCCATCTCGCGGTGGAGCTTCGAGAGTGTCACGACGTTGACGGTCACTTCCTCCCAACCCAGTTCCTTGACGGCCAGGTAGCGGCGCGCCCCGGCCACAAGTTTGTACTGCCCGCCCTTCCCTTCGGTGACGGTGATTGGGTTGAGCAGGCCGATCTCCGCGATGCTGGCGGCAAGGTCGACGATGGTGTCACCTTCCACGGCGGCAAGCCGGTGGGCGTCGACTCGGATGTCCTTCACTTTGACGTTGATGATGGTGTTTTCGGCGGCGGCTTGAGTCACTTAGGCCCCTTCGGCTCGTTGCCCCTTCGGGCGGGTGGTGTGGTTGGTTCGCTGTCATCTTCGTTCTCGTTATCCGCGCGTCCGGCGGCTTCCCACAGGCACGCGGCTTCTTCGCGGAACTCTTCCATCTCCTGCGGCGTCGGCAGGCTGTCGGTAATGTCGAATCGGAAAATCTTGCCGTCCTGCGGATCAATCGCCAGCAGCAGCCAACCCGAGACGGTGAACCCGTGGACGTTGTCGAAGTGGAGCGGGCGTTGGTCGAAAAGCGGTGGCGGTGGCGTTGGCGGTAGATATTCCGGTTCCGGTTCCGGCCCCGGATCGTCATAGACGCCGAGGCACGCCGGGCATTCGATTCCCGCGCCAAGGTCAAGGCCGCATGTTCCGCACTTCATCGCGCATCCCCTTGTCGCCGGGCCGAAAAGTCCGCCGCGATCTCACTCATGCATTCTTCGATCTTCACCGCGTCGTTTTCCGAGATTTCGTCAAAATTCCATTCGAGTCCATCGTCAAGCTTTGCTTCAATCGCTTCGACGATAAATCCGTATGCGACTCGTTTCGCCTCACGTTTGGTCATTGGTATTTCCTGACAATTGGATCGCCTCCCTGGCTTGGTCATAAATTGATTCACTTTCGGCTTTGTCCGCCGGTTCGCCGGTCTCAAGCCACCGCTCGATGTTCTCCGTGAACCGCAAGCACGCGGAGGTCAGCGCGGCGTTTCCCGCCCGCATCCGATCCACCTCGGCTTCTGTGTCCGCCAACTTGACGGTCAACTCAGCCACTTTAGCCTCCCCAAAACACCCCTCACAAAACGGCCCGTCGCCATTTTCGGCGTAGAGCGAGTCCTCATAGATTCCCGACGCGCCGGTCGGTTCGCCGCACTTGGTGCAATGTTCCGCACGCTGAGCGTCAACGTCGATTATTGGCATCACCACACCTCCTGTTTGTATTCAGCGCCGATCAGCGCGTTTAGGTTCCGTTCGCTATCCAGTTCCGCACCCGCCTCCACCGTCACGTTCCACAGCCGCAGCCCGCCAAGGGCTTGCACGCGGATTGATCCGTTCGGCCACAGGTAGTGTGCGCGGGCAATCCCGTCCACGCCAATGCACCGATACCACGGGGTTTTATCCACCTTCGGCGCGTAGCTGAATGGGCGTTGGCCGAAGATCGGCTGGTTATTCATCAACACATCCCCTTGGGCTTGCTCACCGGGGGCGCCGCCCGAAACGAGGTACACGTGATTTTCATGCCCTCTTTGTCAAAATGAAGGTTTGGGACAAGCTCGCCGGGGTTGAAAACGTTGTGAATGCAGTAGTCGTTTTTGCACTCATTCCCCTTTTCATCCGCGCACGATAGGTGGCCAACGAAAGCCGCCGTAACCCTAGTCATTCAAAACACCTCCTGCCGGTAGGTAACTCCAGCCACTAGATTTGCGTCTTCGGTTGAATCAATTTCCGCCCCGCCGTGGATGCCAACCTGCCACATGCGGAACCGGCCGGATTTGAGGGGTGCCAGATCACGCCGCACCGCCTTCCTGGGCCGCTTCGCTCAGCACTTTAATAGTGCGTGCTAATTGCCACTCACGCTCGGCGACGGCGTAGGCGGCGGCGGCGGCGTAGGCGGCGTAGGCGGCGGCGGCGGCGGCGGCGTAGGCGGCGGCGGCGGCGGCGTAGGCGGCGGCGGCGGCGGCGGCGGAGAGGGCGGCGGCGTCGGCGGCGGCGGCGGCGGTGCTCCGCTCCTTATCCGTTGCCTCGCCTCGTAACCACTTCCGCGTTACGTCAATCGCCAGCCGTGAGCGGCCCTCATTCCCCGCCCACGACTCCGCGATTGCCAATACTCGCTCTGCGTAGTCGCATCCAAGACCAACCCTCACCGATTCCGGTAGCACGCCCCTTTTCAAAACCACCCACAGCCGGTCAGAGATGGAGATTTCGTCCATTGCCAGGATGTCGCCCAGGGTTAGCGTTTCACGCCCGGAGAAAATCCGTGCGATCCGCTCCGGGGTGTAGTTTCTCCCATCGTCATTGCCGTCCAGCCCGCACGGTTCGAGGGCTATTACATCAGCTTGGGCCAATTGTTTGTTGATTAGCATTTTTCACCCTCTTCTTTTTGCGGCGTCGCCGCATCCGCCCGCGCCTGAATCTCGTTCAACTCTTGGTCGGTCATCGGCTGTTGTCCTTTTTATCCGGTCCGATAATCCAACCGTCCACCGTATTCACCTTGTGCCCGGCTCGGCATTGGCCGTTGATTTCTCCGCACGGGGCTAGGTCTTCAACACAGCACCCGCACTCATCGTCGTACCAGAGCCCGTCGAACCCGTTGGCCCCAAGGTACTCCGTCACAATTTCAAGCACCGTTTTACCGCTCATCAAAAAACCTCCCGCCGGTACGAGAGCCCGGCCACTAAGTTTGCGTCCTGTTCACTATCGAGTTCCGCCCCGGCGTGGAGGCCGACGCGCCACAAGCGCACCTCGGCGAGCGCGCGGGCGCGGAGCGTTTCATCGGGCCAGGCGTAGTCAATCGTCGCCACGCCGTCCAAGCCGACCCGGCGATACCACGGGGTTGTGTCGACCTTCGGCGCGTAGCTCAGTTCGTAGTCGCGAACGGCGACGTTGATCGGCACCGCCACCCCGTCGCGGTCGGCAAACATGAGGTCGACCGTCTCGGATTCCAACACCCCGCGCCGCTGCCGTATCCCGGTGATCGTGAGCGAGGCTTGAAGGTCAAGGGCGAGCGTCGTCTGTGCCCCGGCGTCGAACACGTCCGGCGTGCTGAACTCGTACCAACTCGTTCTCGCGGTGTAGGCCCCGGCCGGTGTCGCCGTCGATGCTGCCGGTGATTCGACGGTGCCGGTGAGGTCGGCAAGTAGTCGCGACTGTCTGTGGATCTCGATGTCGCGTGAGCCGAGCGCGTGGCGTAGCCGTTCAAGCGTAACGGTGTTCGCGTCGTTCAGCGCCCGGAGCGTCGTCACGGTTGACCGGGATTTCCGGATAACTGAATTCGCCGTCACCAGCGCCCGCTCTGATTCGCTGAGTTCGCCGCGAAGCTGCCGGGCGATGGTGTCCAGTTCGAGCCGGCCGGCGTGCTTGGCATATGCCGCATAGGCGAGGAGCGCCGCAAGGGCGATGATCGCGGCGGTGGCAATGGCGACGGCGAGGCGGTTCACCCTACCGCCCCACGACCCACGCCAGGACCACCAGCGCGCCCAAAATTGAGACAAACGAGAGGTAAACGAGGGCTTTGCCGGGGTCGTTCATGCCACCACCTTTACGTCGACGTACTCGCGAACGCCGGGGAACATCGCCGGTAGTTCGTCCGGGTCTTTGACCAACCGCCATTGGAAGATGTCCCACAGGTTGTCCGGGTCGATTTCAGCAATCAGCAGCCGGATTTCCACAATGCTTTCCAAGCAGTACGTGTCGGCGATGACCAGCGAGGGCGGTTGCGTACCGTGGCCGCAACATGAGGACAGCGTGACAATTCCGTTCTGCCACAGGTGTTCAACGACCGGCACAATCTCCGCGTCGATGCAGATGGTTTTTTTGTTTTGCCTAAACGGTTTGATGATCTCCGGACACGGCAGAATGACGGTGTTTTGCTTGTCCGTGTCCAGATTGCAGTTCATTTCGGATTTCTTGATTTTCATTTATTCACCCCGTTTTACCGTATCGGTCGGCTCGTTTACCGTTGACGAAAACCATTTTCTTCCAGCCTTCGGGGATGTGCGCCACGATGGATTCCTCGAATCGGAACTGCCACCAGAGTTTAGCGAGCGCCTGATAAAACAGCCGCGTCACCGCCGACGTAGAGATTCCCATCGCCTGTCCGATTTCAGCGAACGACATTTCTGGAACAATGCCGAGCCCTGTTTCGTACAACGTGCCATCTGGATCGTTCATCTTCGATACTCGCTTCGATGTACGCCGCCACGGTTTGATCTCGGTGCTGTCGGCATCAAAGATCATCTTGCCGTCGATGGGGCGTGGTGTTCCGGTTTTCATTTACATTCTCCGTTCAAGAGGTTCGCCCGCCTTGACGAGCCGCCGCACGCTGCACAGCGCGCACTCAGGGTCACACCCGATGTCGAGGTACGGGCAATCGCTGCACCGGCTGTCGATTAGGCCGATCAGCGTTGCCATCTTGGCGCGCAACACGTCGGTCTCTTCCTGCAACTGTCGCTCGCGATCGGTTTCAGTCGGCGTCATTGGCTTTGCCCTTCTCGTAGACGTATAGACCGTCGGTGATGAGCCGGAGAATCGCCGCGCCAGACATGTTGAGGACGACGACGGCGGGTCTGGCTTTGCCGCCCCAAGAAACTTGGTGAACGAGCACCGCGCGCTTGTGCTTGGCGAGGTTGGCAAGTTGGGCCAGCGAGTAGACGCGCATCATTTGCTGTTCTCCTTGTGTTTATTTTCGCTTTCGATATCCGGGAAATTGGAGTCGCCGCGAATGATTTTTGCTCGTTTGGGGGTGCGAAGTTTGCGAAGCGCCCTTGCTTCAAGTTGCTGGGCTCGACTAACCGACACGCCCATTTTCACGCCGCAATCACGCAGCGTTGCCTCGTTCCAAAACCGCTCTCGAATCACAAGCGCTTCCCGAGGAGATAACGTATCAAGCGCGTCCTCAATCCGCTCTTTCGTTTCGGCCAATAGCATCCGCTCTTCCGCGCCACTAGCCAAAGCCCGCGCCTCTTCCAACCCAATCGCAAAATATGCCGTGGCTTTTCTCAGCTTTTCTGTTGCCAATTCGCCGGGCCAAAAATAGTCAATGTCCTTATCGAACGCCTCAAGATAGGCGCTGGCAGAGTCGCAAATACAGCCATCTTGTCCTAAGGGTGACTTTTGCAAAGTTTCGAATAGCCCGACGTGGGCCATTGAAACGCCCAAATACTCGGCAAATTGCGCTTGCGTCATCTCCATTTTTTCGCGGACAGCAACTAGTCGATTGTTTTTTAACGAAACTTTGACGCGAATCTCATTCATTTTCTTTTCCACACCTCTCGGGATATTTCCCCCACACGCGGCGCGTCACTTCTTCGGCGGGCGGAATCCCATTGTGTGAAACAACCGGGATGCCAAGCTCCCTCGCCAGCTCGTATTCTTTTTGTGTGCCCGTGCCTGAGATTCCCGCGATGTCGGTAGTGAGGACGACGATGTCCGCCCGGCGCACCAACTCCAGGTAGCCGTCCAGGAAGTTCTTTTCGTCAACCGGGCCGGACATGAACGCAGAGTTGAGGTGCGGGCAGATGACGGCGTACCCGAGGAACCACAAATTCCCGGCCACATGGCGAGCCCGTTGGATGTTCGCGTACACCCCGGCGTGCGTCTCAGCGCGGTACGGACCGGCCACGTAGGCGACGATGGCGCCAGCGGCCCGTATCTCGGGAACGAAATCTTCGTGGGTCGTCGGGGTGTATTTCTTATCGGTCATGGGAACATCCTTTCTCGGTCAATTCTTTCCGCTGAGTTGTTGAAGCAACGCGGCAAAGTAGCGCTGCCAGAATGCGAAATTCGGGTTGAATGGTTGGTTGTTCATTGTTTCCCTTCCACGCCGGACATCGCGCCACGGCGCAGGCTGATAGTTGAAAACACGTCGCGGCGAAATTCGCTGTCATTCCACCGCGCCACCAAACGCGCCTTGTCGACGCCCATGATTGTGAACCCGCACATCGCGCATGAAGCGACAGCCGACCACGGCATGACCTGCGAGGCGCGCGTTTCAGACGATCCGCACCGCGGGCATGGGGCTGTCAGCCCGGCGGCGTTGTCCTCGCGATAGCGGCGGCTGTCTTGGATCATCATCCCTCCGCGTGTTGCAGCACGAACGGCCGCGAAAGCAGGTTTATCGGGTTGGCTTTGGTTTCGTTGGTCAGAACGTGCTGGGCCGATTCGTCAACATCGTTGATGCTCAGCGAACCGTCGCGCACTGAAAGCTCGGCATGTAGGAGTTGCGCAATCGCGGTGGCGTCGGCCACATCGTCGCGAGCCGTCTTGCCAAATGCTTCGGCATCAAAACCCCACCGCCGCAACGCCGCAGCGCGCATTTCCTCTTTCCTGGCATCGCCGCGCTCCGCCGCAAACAGCTTGACAGACTTCGGCGAATAGAGCCGAAACGGGATGCGGTTTTGGAAAAGCCACAACTTCACCATCCCGGTGAATTCGATGGTGTAGAAGCTCGGGCCGGTCATGGCCGTCGCGTAGTCTTCGATGGCCACATGCGACGGGCGGTGCTTCTGAAAAACGAAAACCATCCGCGACGCCAAGTACCGCAGGCGCTGCATCCGGTATTCCTCTGTTTTCGCCGGTAGTTTTTTGGGTTCGGGAACGAACCGCCAACGCCCAAACATCCCAACGTCTGCGACCTTGCTTGCCGCGCAGTGAACCTCTTCAACCGCCGCCTCGCCACCTTCCCGCCGCAGCGCCACAACAGCCGGTGAGGTCAATGACAGATCGCACCCGAGGATAATTTCACTCACGAAAACTTCCTTTCCCCTTGCTCGAATCTGGTAAATGCAGGAAGCCAAACGAGGCTGGCCGTGCCGGTTTCGCCGTTGCGGTTTTTGGCCACGTTTGCCTCCGACTGAAAGCGGTCGTCCCAGCCTTCGTCTTCGGGCTTCATTTTTTGGTAGTACGCATCGCGGTGTAGGAACCACACTTGATCGGCGTCTTGTTCCAAGGATCCCGACTCGCGAAGGTCGGCCAGCATCGGCCGTTTGTCCGAACGGCTTTCAAGCCCGCGTGACAGTTGGGCCAGCGCGAGAACCGTGCATTTCAGTTCCTTGCCCAACGTCTTCAGGCCCAAACTGATTTCGGCAATTTGCTGCTCGCGGGGATCGCGGCGACGGGTGGGTTGCATGATTTGCAAATAGTCGACGACCAACAAATCAATGCCGCCGTGCTCCTTGGCGAAGCGCCTAGCCGAAGCCCGCACCGCTTGCACCGTGAGCCCGGACCGATCGTCGATCACAAACGGGAGTTCGCCCAACATGCGGCTCGCGTCGGTCATGCGGTCATAATCGCCGTCGGTCAACCGGCCGTATTTCATCGCGACGATGGGCACCCGCGACACGCTCGACAACAGCCGGGCGCCAAGCCGCTTTTTGTCCATTTCGAGGCTGTGGAACAGCACGCGGCCCTTGCCGGTCATCGCCACGTTTTCAGCGACATTGAGCCCGAGCGCGCTTTTCCCCATCGACGGACGCGCGGCCAGGATGATGAACGTTTCCGGCTCCAGCCCGTCGCAGAGCTTATCCAGGTCCGGGTAGCCGGTGGTGATTCCCGGCAGCGAGTCTTTCGCGGCGTGCCGTTCATCGACCCACTCCAGCGTTTCTGATAGCGTCGGGTTCAGGTTGGTGTCGTGTTCGGCCTGGCGACGCACCTGGACTTCGCCCATGAACACCTGCGATCGGTCGATGATCTCAGCCGCGCCAAGCGGCCCCTCTTCTTCCGTCTCGCTGCCCGACATCGCCAAGCCGTAAATGCGTTGCGCCGCCTCCGCCGTGGCTCGAAGCGCGGCCTTGTCCAGGACAATCGCGGCGTGGTGCTCGATATTCGCGGAGGTGTAAACCTCATCCTGAATCCGGTCCAGATATTCCGCGCCGCCGCATTCATCCAGCCAAGACCGGGCCGTCAGTTCGTTGCGTAGCGTCACCGAGTCGATACCCACGTTGCGGTCCCGAAGGGCGCACAGGGCGGTGTACAGCTTCGCGTGGGCCGGGACATAGAAGGCGTCGGCTGACAACTCATCCCGCACCGCGTCCAGGGCTTCGGCGTTGAGGAGGATTCCGCCAATCACCGCCATTTCGGCGGCTTGATCGTGCGGTGGTACGCGGCGGGTGGAGTCGGTCATATGAACGCCTCGATTTGTTCGGCTTTCACGGCCGGTGCCACGTCGTCAAATAGCCGACCCTGAGCGAGCGCCGCCTTGATCCGGCCCACGGCGATGTCGAAGTATTTGCGGTCGATCTCTACGCCGATAAAGTCTCGGCCGAGTTGCGCGGCGGCCACGCCGGTTGTGCCGGAGCCCATGAAAGGGTCGAGGAACACGCGGTGCTTTTGCGGCAGCAGACCGATGCACCACTTCATCAGTGGGATCGGCTTTTGTGTTGGATGCTTCCGTGGCTCGGCAAGGATGAATCCGCCGTTCGCGCAGTGGCTAAACAGGCGAGCCCGGCCGCTCATCGAAGTCCACGCATATTCCCATTCGCTCACGTTTTTTTGGTTTGGGCGCACCTTGTCCCAACAGAGCGGGCATTCACATGGAGGAAGATCAAAGAAATTCCCGCCCCATATGATTTGATCTTCCGAAAGGCGGAAAACCTCAGTGAATACCTCTTTGGGAGGCAATACGTCCCATTCATCAGCGCCGCTAGCTATCATCCGATGCCATCCACCGCCGCGCCCACCGCTCACAAGTCGCTTTCCGATCCCATACGGCGGGTCCGTCACCACCGCGTCGACCACCCCGTCCGGCAGTTGCGGCAAGATGTCCAGACAGTCGGCACGGTACAGCGCCACTCGCCCGCACTTGCTAGCCCACGTCGGCGTCGGGATGCGCGACAGGTCGATCATTTCACGTTCTCCAATCTCGCTGCGATGGTTCTTTCCAGCATTTCCGGCCGGACTTTGCCAAGCTCATCGAAGTGCGAGGCCAACCGCCCCACGGTTTTCGCGTCGGTCCCGAAAAGCTCCTGCATCCTGTCGGCGTGTTTGGCCAGCCCGCCCCGCATTCGCAGCACCACCAACTCCGGGAAGTGCGTCGCGATCCGGCCCGCCAGCCCAGAACCGTTGCCGCCGACGTTCGGTTGCTTGGGAATCCCGTCGACGTACTCACGCCACGTTTCATCCGACCCGTAGAAGTTCGCCGCCGTCTTGCGCTTGTCGGCCGGCCGATGTTGCGCGTCCATGTGGTCGGAGTAATTCGCAAAGGCGGAAACCAGATCGGTGAACGGGACTTTCTTGCGCAGGTGCCGCTTGATGTTTTTCATCGCCCGCACTTTGTCGTGCGAGTTGTTCCGCGATTGCCACGCCTCGTACAGCGACTTGGCTTTGAGTGCGTCCGGGTGAGGCCCGTCGGGTTCGGCGAGGATGTCTTGCCAGGGTGTGGCGATCTTGCCCGAGACTTTTAGATCGATTTGTTTTTCACCATCGACATGGGCGGCGGTCGGAGTATCGGCGCTGTGGCCGGGCTTGTCCTCGTGCGCGTGACGTGCGCGCGTTTTGCCACTCCCTTCCTCTTCCTTCTTTCCAGGAGGGGGTGTGTTAAGTTCTTCTTTACTCTTCTCTACTCTACTATGGGGTGTTACATAACCGTTACCTAACGCGTTATGTAACCCGTTAGGTGTGGCGTTATCATCGGCGTTACTGTCACGCTGTTTGTCGCGAAACCGGCGCTGGCGATCACGGTTGCTTTTACGTTCTTGCTCGGACTTCGTTAGGTGCGCCCCGGTGCCGCATTCTTCCCAATCGTGAATGAAAAGACCGGATTCCCCGCAGTCGTCGAGGAGCCCGTGCTGAATCATCGCCTTGAAAAACGACTTGGTTTTCTGCGTACTTAGCTCGACGACGGCCTGAGCGATACCGAACTCAACCCCATTAGTAGCCAATGAGCGCACGTTGCCGTCGCGGGCGTTGTCGAAAGCCCAAAACCAAATCTTCTCCACCCGCGGCCAGACTTCAATCGGCGTCATTTTCATCGACGCCGCCACCGCCAGCACCTTCGGGTGTGTCACGATTTGCGGAGAAACTTGGATGTATTTGGCTAAGTTCTTCGTCACTTTTTCCCTACCACTTTCCCTTCAGTTTGGGTTAATTCTGGTCGGAAACTTTCAAAAACAGCGTCGAAATGTGATCGGCATCGACCACAAAGGGCTGTCCGTCGCCACTCAAAACAGCGTCCGGGGCGTCGCCGACGATCTCCGTACATGTCACTTTCCCGGTGTCCAGTGCCGCCTCGATGACGTTGAATTCCGCGCCGACGGGGTAAGCGCCCATGTCTTCAATCAGGCGGATCGTGTCGCCCTTGTGGAGGTCTTCGATGGACAGTTCGGCGGAATCTTCGCCAGTCGGGTCGGCCAACCGGAAGCGCTCTTTCAAGTCGTCAAACGTGACAGTTTTGGAAGGGTGTTCGTCGCGCAGCGCATTCAAGTCGAAGAGCGTCACTCCGTCTTCGCCGATGGTGATTTCATCGATTTCAAACACGTTGCCGGATACGTCCACCACCATGTCTCCGGTGTCGGGCTCTTCGGTGATCGGCACGAGTTGGTGGATCTCACCGTCGATGGTGATCTCGGCCGGGGCGTTTTCGGTGTCGCCGTCGCCTTCAAACAGGTCGGCCTGGTCTTCACTGGCGGTGGCTTCGCCCTCTTGGTTGGTATCCTTGCCGAAGAGATAATCCTGAATCGTCACCTGCGGAGCCTGGGCCGCGATGTCGGCACCCTTTAGGGCCCACCACCGGTCGGCTTCGGTCGTGCTCGCTTCGATCTGGATTTTCACGTTGCCGTCTTCGTCGCCAGTTACTTTTTTCACCTTGCCGCGAGCGACCGGGAATATCTTGGAGGTTTGCCGCGTCAAGGCTTCACACTCTTGCTCGTACAGGTTGAGCGCGATGTCTGCCCCCTGCCCGCGGGCCACTTCAAAGAGCTTTTCCATCGTGGCGTTGTTCAAGAAAATCATTCGCATTTACTCCTTAGTTTCCGGCTCGGCGGCCGGTCGGTTGGTTTTGTTTGCCGGGATGTCGAGCAGGTCGTCGGCGTCGGCGACATAGGCGTCTTCGGTCATTTCGGTGGCGTCACCGCTTTGATCGTCGTCGGCGGGGGCGTCATCGGCTGGACCGCCCCACCCGCCCTTGTCGAACATTTTCGGGATGTGGCGGAGTAAGTTTTTATCGGCGTTCAAAAACCCACGCACGTCGTCTTCCGAGCACGGCAGCACGCCGAAGACTGAATCGCGGTGGTGGTAGCGAACGAAGGCGCGGTTTTTCTCCGTTTCCGGCGTTTCCACCTTGAGCATCGTGCCGCCCATAGTCTGGACTTCACTGACGCAACCGGCGTTTTTGTTGTGACCGAACAATTCGACCACAGCCCACTGCCCGTGAAATTCACTTTGGCGTTCTCGCTTTTCGTCACACATGGATTTGCACTCCTTCGGGAATTAGGTTGGTCGGGATCTCGACTTGGAAGATGCCTTGCTTCCCGCGAACTGGCAGCGGCTCTTTGAGTGGCGCGGCTTCAGCGAAAAGCCAGGTGTAGCGATCTCTCATCGCCCACCGGCTGAACTTGGGCGGGAGACTGTCTGTGGCGTTCGGCGACGCACACCCAACCGCGTGAACCAGCCCAATAAGCTGCGCCCACGGCTGCCAAATCGAGAGACACGGCAGGGTGATCGCGTCGCTCATGCCCACGCCTCCAGGTGCCGCTCGGTCTTCGGAAACTCCATGACCGCCTGGCCCGTTTTATCGCGGAGAAAGACCACCTTGCGGCCGGTGCGCAGGAAGCCGCGTCGTGTGGCGGAGACGATCTGCGGGCAACGGGTCACATGCTTGACGAACGTGGCAGACACGCGATCCTGTGAAGCCTCGTGCCGCTTTTCGTCGCATCCTGGGCACGTGCCGGTTTTGGTCCAATCGTGATCCGGGAATTTCAGGCAGAAGGCACCGTCGGCCGGTCGTTTCTTCGGGCTCATTTCTCAGTTCCTCCCGTTGCACTCAACACCTTGATAGTGTGTTTCAGTTGCCACTCCCGCTCGGCATCGGCATCGGCATCGGCGGCGGCGGCGGCGTCG
>Ga0222694_1000036_pt1 | contig 38450 bp, 53 predicted proteins | sample AntAcemetage1333_FD_181145 | JGI IMG/M metagenome (GOLD analysis project Ga0222694, IMG submission 181145) | Saline water microbial communities from Ace Lake, Antarctica - #1333 | ecosystem: Environmental > Aquatic > Non-marine Saline and Alkaline > Saline | place: Antarctica: Ace Lake...
CGTGCAGGACCACGTCTCCTGACCAGCGACAGAATAAACTGTGTGCGTGAGTTTCCGTGATATCCCGTGAAAACCCGCTAGTAGCAGTGAGTTTCTGTGAGTCGGCGTGATTGGCTCGGACAGTTTATTTTGTCCCGCGTGCCAACATCCGCGACGGCAGGGGTTCAAACGGCGGGGACTTTCGAGGGGTTAAGTGCAAGAATCGAACCCTTTAATGCAACGCGGCTCCAGATTCCAATACCTCTAAACCCCTAATGTTATCGGGATGTTCTGAGCTTTTGGGTTTAGTGCAACAAAAACGGCGACCAGGCCGGAGCTTGATCGCCGTTCAAACTGGGGTTGCTACCCCTTGATGTTGTCAATGAGTACTTCTTTTGCGGGGGTGTCTCGGTTGTGCTTGGCGCTGCGGCCGTTCTTTACTGTGTAGGTTGTGGTGATGCCCCGGATCCTGAACGCCTTGAACGTGGCGCGAACCTGGGGCGTGTCGTTAAGTGAGCAGATGAACTTGCCCTTCAACGTGGCGAGGAGCTCGGCAAGCTCGCTGTACTTCTCCTCCGGAAAGGGTACGGCGTATCCTGCGGTTCCGCAGTACGGTGGATCCATGTAGAAGAATGTTGTCGGGCGGTCGTAGCGTTTGATGCAAGCGAGCGCGTCGAGGTGCTCGATGACGACGCGCTTGAGTCTCCAGTGCGTCTCTAGGAGAACGTCCTCCATAGTTGAGAGGTTTAGCCCAGGCGCTGATGTTGCCTTGACGCCAAACGTTCTGCCTGTGGTGCGCCCGCCGAACCCCAGCTTCTGGAGGTAGTAGTATCGCGTGGCCCGCTGAATGTCTGTCAGCGTCCTGGGCGGGCGGTCTTTCTCCAGATCGAAGATCTCGCGAGAGATGATTGCGTACTTATAGTAGCGCAGAAACTCTTCGAGGTGGTTCTGAATGACTCGCCAGAATGTGACGAGCTCGCCGTCTGCATCGTTTATCACCTCGCAACTTGACGGGTCTTTCCTGAAAAGCACCCACGCTGCACCACTGAATGGCTCGCAGTAGCAAGTGTGCTCCGGGATTTTGTTGACGATACGTTCGGCCAAGCGGCTCTTGCCGCCCAGATAGTTTAGTGGGCTTTTCATTTCCCTGTCTCCATGTTAGCCTGCCTCCGTTTTTTAGCCGCGTGCTGGCGGGTAGTCTTTGGCAGGATGTTACGGTGTTCATTTCACCGCTTCATTGGGAGGGTGGCAGCCCTCTTGGTTGCCCGTCGGCGCTTACCGACGGATCTGTAAAACGTTGGTTAGTTATTCATCTGGTTTTGTAGTCAATATCCTTGCGGAGGTCGGTCTTGAATGGGGTCGGGATGAGGGGCTCTGCGTAGGCGACTGCTTTTGCCAGGGCAATGCGGATGGTCTGGGGGTCCAGATCGGTGTCGGCGATTGTGATGACGGTGGAGTTTTCTCGGGTAGCATCTGTGAGCGTGTCGTCATGTGCTACCCCGTCCAAGAAGCCTGACAGGTGTTTGTTGATTGCGACTGTGGCATAGTACTTCATTGATTCGCGCATGGACTTCCTGCAACGGTAGAGTTTCTCGTACAGGTCTCTGTTGATCTTAAGTTTCATGGCGCTGGTGCCTGTTGGAATTCTCGCTGGAAGATGTCTTGGTTGATCTGCATTTTGCGCTTGGCATGGTTCAAGAGGTCGAAGTGGTTGAGGTCGGCAAAGCCCAGAAGCAAGATCAGGCAGTCTGCCGCTTCTTCTGGGGAGTAGCTTTCGGCAAGCTCTTCGACTTCTTTGCGTAGATGGTCGACCTTGCTCTTTGGGTTTGACCCTGGGAATGTTTCTCGCTGCCACTGGCCTACTTCCATTTGAAATGCTGGGAGCGAACCATCGCCTTCAGTCGCATCGAAGCAGACAGCGGTTCGGCAGTGCTGGTCGCAGTAGCTGTGGCAGATGTGGCGCTTGTTGCATCTCATCACTTGCCTCCAATTATTCTGACGACAATTAGAATGATGCATACTCCGAAAATCGGAATAAACAGGATGCCTGTCATTACCAATAAAGGAATAACGTCGCTCATTTGAAGCTCCGGTGTTTGCTGGTGAGGTTTACTTCGGGGATCTGGGGGGCCATGGCTTCCAGGGCGTCGAGAACGATACGGGCTATGATGACGTTTCTTGCCCATTTGCGGTCGGCGGGGACGATGTACCAGGGGGCGTGCCGGGTGGAGCATTTTTGCAGGGCCATTTCGTAGGCGTCCATGTATTTGCTCCAGTGTTTGCGCTCTTCGACGTCCTGAGTTGAGAATTTCCAGCGCTTGTCGGGCTCTGATATGCGGTCTTCAAAGCGTTGCCGCTGCTCCTTTTTGCTGATCTGGAGGTGGATCTTGAGGATGGTGACGCCGTTTTCGGTGAGGTGTTTCTCGAATTGGTTGATCTGGCGGTAGCGGGCGTTGGCTTCGTGGGCGTTGATCCAGTCGTGAACACGCGTGATTAGGACGTCTTCGTAGTGGCTGCGGTTGAAGATGCCAATGGTTCCGCGCTTGGGCATGGCGGCGTGGATCCGCCAGAGGTAGTCGCGCGCGAGCTCGGCGTCGGTGGGGGCTTTGAAGTCTGTGACTCCAAGCCAGTGGCCGTTTAGGGGGCCGAAGACTTTTCGGATGGTTCCGTCTTTGCCTCCGGCGTCCATGGCCTGGAGCACTACGAGCAGGCTGCGCTTACCTTCTGCGTGGAGGCGCGTGTGCAGGTTGATGAGGCGGTGCTGGATTGTGGCGAGTTCTTCTGCGGCTTCTTCTCTGTCGCCGAGGTCAAAGGTTTTGCGCGGGTTGCGCTTGGATAGGTCGAGGGTTTTGGCGGGGTTGACGATGCAGCCGTTAATGGTTTGGGTCATGATGGTTTTGCTCATTTGCGTGGTATCTCCTTTTCGTATGCTGTGCCAGCGTAGTGGCATTCCTGGGTTGTTAGCTTTAGGCCGTGGGGTTCAAGGATTTCGTTGATGTCCTTTAGTAGGGAAAAGGCGTCTGTGTGTTTGCGGGACCATAGTGTGCCTGTGATGGTCCAGTATTTGCGGCGGGGCGGGCGGCTCATGCGGTGCGCTCCTGGTAGTGGACGCGCGGGCCGGAGTCGATGCGCTCGAAGCCGCAGCGTGAGGCGTTGGCCCGGAAGGATTTGATGCGGCAGGCGATGGATTTGACGAGGCTCTGGAGGGTTTTGTCGTAGTGTTCCATCTGCTCGGGGTCTTCGGTGATGAAGTATCCTTTGCCGCTTGTGGCGCAGACGACGAAGGGGAAGGCGTCCTGATAGTTTGCAATGAGGCCGCGCACGTGCCGCCCGGCGCTGTCGCCGATGCCCAGGTCTGTGGCGAGCTGGGGCGCGCTCATGGGATGGCCTTCTCGCGTGTGGATGCTCAGGTGCCCGATGATGCGAAGGACCTCGTCCGGGATGTCGCCCGTCGCCACGGACGGAGGAGGGTTCGCAAAGAAGTCGAGCTCGGGCTGCAGTGGCTGGTCTATGGGCGCTAGGGGCATGGCGTGTTCCTTTCTGTTATGCGGCTGAGAGTTTGAGGGCGGTTGAGAGGCGGCTTTTGAGGGCGTCGATTACGAGGTCTGCCTCGCGCCGCGTGAGCTGGTGCGGCATGGCGGGGCGGCCCGCCGCCTGGCGGATGAGCCCGAGGAGGTAGTGCTGCGTGGCGCACGCCGGTGGCAGGCGCTCGGCAAGCAGGCTCCATACTTCTTCGATGGCGTGGCGCTGGCGCACGTTGCTGTGCCCCTGCGCTGGGCATTTGCCGCGCCAGTGGAACTCGTCCTTTATGTAGTGGGAGGTCGGTGCGGCCACGAGGGCCGAGCTGACACGCTCAAAGAGCACGCGCTCGAGCTCTGCCATGACGACATCAAACTGGCATTGGCCAAAGCGGCGGTCGGCCGCTGAACCGACCCCGGCTTTGTCGCGCAGGATCTGGCGATATTTCTGCTCGTCAAGGTTTGCTGCGTCCTTATATATATGGAGCAGCATCTTTTGCGGTTTGCTCAGTCCTCGGGGGGCGCTCATGAGTGGATCTCCTCCTCGTTGATTTCGCGCTGGACCGGACGTGCCATGATGATTGTTTGCGCGGCGTGAATGATTGCCCTGAGCTCGTCGGACTCGTCGGGGTGTAGCGACGGAAGTCCGCAGAACTCGTTCCATGCGTCGCTGAGGGCGTCCATTACGCATTGCTCTTTGGTGGTCAGCAGGCTCATGAGTTGATCTCCTCGATGTGCTCTGGGTTGATGGGGCCGATTGTGGTCCAGGTCTTGCCGCTTTGTTCGTTGGCGTAGAGACGGCCCTGGTGGTAGCGGTCGACTTTGGCGGTGCGGCCTTTCCAGGGGCCTGCGATGATATGAATGTCGGTTCCGCCGATGGGCATGGGTTTGAGTGATCGGGCCATGGTTATTTGACTCCTTGATCTTTGGCTTCGTCGATGAGGACTTTTGCGACTTTGTAGGTGGCGGTGTCTCCTTCGTGCAGGGTGCAGCCTTGCAGTGTTTGCTTGTCCTTCAAACGGTCTTTGATCTTGGGTTTGAGGATCTTTCGAGTAGTCTTCAAACACTCTAAATATCCGAGATCGAGAAGGTCGTTGATGAGGGCGTCTTTGTCGGTGATGACCACCTGCGTCACTTTCTGGATCCCGAAGGTACCCCAGTCGGTCTTGACCTTCTTGGGGCGTTTGAACAGGTGACGGTTGCCCTCGATGAACGTGGCGAGGATTGTTTTGAGTTCGCTCTGGGTCTGGAGATCCTCGGCGTTGTCTGCGTCTCGCCTGGCTTTGATTGTGGCGATGCGTTTCTCTGCCATTGCGGTACGCCGTTCTATTGCGATCTCGGTTTGCGCGAGTTTGGCCATGACGGCTTTCGCGCCGTCGAGGTCTTTGACGATGGGTCTCATGTCACTGATTCGGGTTGCCATTGGTGTGTTCTCCTTTTTGTTGGGTTGTTATTTGTTGTTTTCGCGTTCTGCGATTGCTTCGAGTGAGGATTCCAGGCGCTCCTCGACCAGCTGGTCGGAGAGGGGCTGGTCGTTGATGACGTGGTCTGCCCATGCCTGGTCCATGACGTCGAGCAGGAAACCGAAGTGACCGAGGTTTTCGCGCAGGGAGACCTCGTGGAGCTTCTTGAGTGTGCGCTTTCCGGGCTTGTAGTAGCGCTCGACGAGGGCTTGTACATCTGAGAGGGAAATGTCTCCGGGGTCGATGTCGAAGGGCTCGTTGCACATGCGCCCGTAGAGCTGGCCCATGTTGTAGCGCGTACGGACACGGAAGCCGTCCAGACTGGCGTTGATGTCGTCGTTCGTGGCGATCAGGATTACCCCGCGCTTGCCGTCTGCATGGAGCTTTTTGCGGATGAAGTCGAGCAGGGCTTTGATGGCGCGATCCGGCCAGTCGTTTGTGGCGTGCCATTCGTCGACCACGACAAGATCAATGTTGTCGAGGTAGCGCGTGATCAGCCCCCGGATATGCATGATGGGCTTGTGGTCTGTGCTGATGCCACAGGCTTCTGCAAGATCGCGGAGAAAGAGGGAGAACGGGTTGCTGGTGCCGCTGTCCTCCAGTGTGACCATGATGGTGCGCGAGTTTTCTCGCTGTACGTATTCTCTGCATACGCGAGTCTTTCCGAGTTGCTCGGGGCTTTGCAGCGTCTGAATTCTGTGGTTGTAGCGGGTACGCTCCAGGAGTCGCTCAAGCCCCTGGCCGATGCGAGTCGGCACGAAGCTGTCGATGCGGCCATAGATGCGGGCGGTCTCCCGGGCGGCCAGAAAGTTTGCCAGCTTCTGGCAGCGTTTCATATAGTTGCCCGGATACGTGCCGCCGAACATCTGGGAGAGCACGCCGTTGCTCATCCCGTCAATCTGGTCGGCTACGCGCTTGAGGCCATACTCGCTCTCTGTCGCGTAATCTCGCACGCCCTTCATGGCAGCGAGACAGAAGGCGCGCTCGTGGTCGGTGAGGTCGAGCCGTGCCAGGGCGGAATTGATCATGATGTCGGTGCGGTCGGAAAGCTCCACACCCCGCATTTTTGAGAGGTCGATTATTTGAGTATCTGGTTGAGTTGCCATGGTGTGATCTCCAGGTTGTGTTTGGTTTGAACAGAAGGAAACGAAGGTAACGAAGAGGCGCTCGCCTCCGGTTCGCGGTGGTGGCGGTCGCTGCATACCGATCGGGACTCTTCGCGCTGCTCTTGCAAGCGGCGATAGTCGATCATTACCCCGATCAGGCAGGTGCCGATCAGGATCAATATGCCGAGGAGTTGAATTGCTTCGCTCATGCTGATTTCTCCATTTCTTCGGGGCCGAGTTCGTCCGCGTCATCGTCGTTATTGGCCGAGACGGCCAACGCTACATCTGAGAGCGGGTTGATCTCTGGCAGGTCGTTGATGGATTTGCGCTTGCGGCGCACGGGGGCGGCCTGTGCGTCCGGCTTGTCCTCGCCGGATGGCATGGCGGTGCGCTCTTGTATCTCTGCCTCCTCGACCTGCTGCTTCATGTTCGCCTGGGTGACGGTGGCTACTCTCTGGCGCAGCACCTCGCTGGTGACGGAGATGATCTTTGACTCGTCGACGTTCGCCGCTGCTGCTGTTGCAATGTGCTGCTCGATGAATTCCTGCTCATAGCGGGCGCTGCTGGCCATGAGGTCTTCAAAGTTCGCCTTGTTCTGTTTGTCGATATGGCGCTTCTTGCCGTACTGGTCGCCGCTCACGCGAGGGTCTTGCTTCTCATAGAGCTCAACGGTGCGCCCCAGTTCTGCGACGTAGCAGTGCTGTGGATAGTCGTCGAGGACGTAGCAGGTGACCTTTGTTCCGTTCCTTGCGTGGAGGTCGTCGTCAAAGCGGCCGTATGAGCGGGTTTGTTTTGTCTTCCGGTCGATCCCGACCTTGATGCCGTTCTTCGTGACAGGGACCATGCGGCCCTCGGCGTAGAATGCCGGGGTCATGTAGGGGTCCATGATGCGCAGCTGCTTCTCCTGTTTGGCAAGCTCTGCGGCGTACTCTGCCGGTGTGGCGTGGCGGTGGCAACGCGTCTCGGTATCCCAGACTCGCGGCAGCCCAGAGTGCGGCGTGGTGTTGTGCTCCTGGATGGCCGTGTCGATGAAGGTGCGGGCATTCTCCCATAATGGCAGGAGGGTTGCGTCTCCGTTCTGGACGCGCTTGATGCTTTCGCTCTTTATGGCCTCGGTGTTGCCGGGCGCTGAGTGGCGCTCTTCGATTCCAATCTGCCCCGCCATGTTCCAGAGGATGTTGTGGAGGCGGCGGTTGTTGCTTTCCAGTACGGCCTTGGCTCGGGAGTGGCCTTTGCTGCCGTCTGGGATTGCGCCGCTCCAGGTGCGCCCGCCGTCGATGCTGGCGCGGTGCCAGCCCACGCCGAGATTGTCGAGTGTTTCTGCCAGAGAATCGTTCAGCGCTACGGAGCCGCGTTCGAAGGTGACATGTTTTGGCAGTCCGCCTTCGGGAGCAGAGAAACAATGCGCCAGCAATCCACCGACCTGCCGCTGGGTGATCGGCTTCTCGCTGATGACGTATCCTATCCACTCTCTGGTGGCCACGCGCATCACAGCATAGAGGTATGGGCGGCAGAGTTCCTCGGGGTTGGATTCCCGGTGCGCGTAGAAGTCCATAATGACGTCGTCAAGCTGCCAGAGATCGTTGTAGGCCAGGAGCGAATAGTCCATCTCGACATTCGGGCTGCACTCGTTCTCGTATGCGGCGACGCCCTTCTTGCCAAGAGTGGCTGCATCCTTGCCGGGGTTGAGCGCGGCGATGCGGCGCTGCCATGTGCGGATGGAGATGTCAGGCACCTCTCCGTCCGGCCATGTTTTGCGGGCATAGGCCACTGCCTTGGTGACGTCTGCGCGGGCAGTTGATACCGAGTTCGCCAGAACATACCGTAGCAGGGCGTCTTCGATCTCAGTGCCCTTGCGCCCGACTCTTCCCTTCTTGGAGAGCAGAAGCGCTTTGACGGTCTTGCCTTTCTTGTACAGCTTATCCCAGTGCTGTATGGAGCTGGGGGATACAGATCCCAGTGTGATGATGACGGTATGCTTGCGCTTGTCGCGTCTGCGGCGCTCGTCAATGTTGGCTGTGCGTTCTCGCGGGCGCTTTGTCCAGTCGTTGGCTGTGATGAGCAGGGCTTCGCCCCGGGGCATGCCTTTGCAACGCGCCTGGTATTCCTTTACGCAGGTGAGGCGCAGTTGCGCCCGAGCCAGATCGTCGGGCGGCATGCCGCCTTTTGCTGCCTCGGCAATCTGCTCATCTATGGATTCTGTGACATGGGTGCGGTAATACGAGTCGAGTGCCGCTAGTCCGGTGTAGTGATACATGTGCTCAGGGCGTCCGCCCGACTCGCTCTTGTTATGGTTATAGCGGATCAGCCGTGGATTGACTTTCGCGACCTCGGTGCGTGCTGTGCGTTTGCTGACGCCGAGGATCTGCATAACCGATTCAAACGAGAACCATTGCGCCTGGATGTCTTCGTGAATTGTTTTGATGTCCATTACTGTTGCCTTCCTTTCATTTCTGCGCCCGGCCTCCAAATGGTGGCTGCCGGTGCGCGTCCATTATGTGAGTTCTGGGTTCTGAGTTCCGGGTTCTGGGTTCTGGTCAATGTTCTCGATTTGCTCTTCGGTGAGTACGACCGCCAAATACAGAGCTGCCACCACGGTGCAAATGAAAGCCACGAGCAGAAGCACTGCGATGCATGCGATGACATAGATCATGCCGCCACCTCTTCTTTCTTGATGGCTGCAAGTTCGCTATAGAGCTGATCGCGATCCCGTGCGGCCTCGGTTGCAGCGGTGCGGGCTGCATCTCTCTGCGCTGCCATACGGATGGCCACCTGGCAAAGAGACTGGTGCGGGATCAGAAAGATCAGGTCTCCGTCGATCGTGAGCGTCTGCTGTTTCTCCAGGCGGCGGCGTATGGCCGAGAGGGAGAGCGGGGAGTGCTCGAGGTCGTGGCGGTTGCAGATGCCGCGCACGGCAACGGCCACCGAAGGGCGCGCCATGGCAATGGAGAGCAAGTGGACTTCGTCGATGAATGTTTGAATATCCATCTCAGAACACCTCCGGCATATAGATGATGTCATCGGTGGGGCGTGGGATCCCGATGGCGAGGTGGATGCGGCCGCCGCCGTTCTTGCGGATAAAGACGTGGTCGCCCTTTGCGGCGCGGCGGTCTGCTTCAGTTCTGTGCCAGCGTGTATTGCTGGCGTCCCATCCGGCCTGGCTTTGACCAGTCACGATTGCGTGTGGCAGATCAGGCACAGTTAGAATTCTTGGGGCTGGCGTGGTGGTGTGTGGCATGTGGCGTTCCTCCTGGGTTGGTTGTTGTTTTGAGAGGGGTTGAGTGGTCTGTGTTCAGAGTTCCGGGTTGTGAGTTCCGAGGTGAGAGGATATCCTCTGCTTTTTGGAGTTGAGGATGATCGAAAGGATGTTCTGATGAATCACTGGCGCACGGCCTGCATGATGATTGAAAAAGCTCTCGGCAAGGGGGGTGACCGGAAGCGCCGTTCCATTTTGCGCACTCACGACACAGCGGTGCTGGAGGCCGCCCGAGAAGCATACCGAGACGTTGCAGCCCGGAAGGCTGCGGAATCAATTTCCCGTGGACAGCTGCGTGAGGATGCAGATACGTCAGAATGTCTTTGCCTGATAGAGCGCCTGCAATACGGTCAACGTTTAAGCGCATTGCTATGCGAGGCAGAAGATCGCGGCGTAATCGCCACCAGCGACGCAGGGCCGGGAGTGCTCGCCGCCTGGGCAGCATCCGTAGCTTTCGATACCATGGAGCTTGGCAATAGTCTTTCCTTTCCTGAAGTGCTCTCTCAAGCGCTGCAATTCCAACCGGATCAAGATTTCGATAAGCTTGATCATTCATGACGTGATGTTCCTTTCTGGTAGATTCAGGGTTGCTCTGAGATCGGGGATTGAGAGGGAGAAGAAGTCGGCTAGCTTTTGCTCTATATAAGGAAAGTGGCGACGGCCGGTGGTGTAGGCGTGTAGCTTCTGTCGGGAGCACTTGCAGACGCTGGCCGCGTCGGCGATCTGGCAGGGCTCTCCCCACTGTTTTCCCTTGGCAGCGAGCAGCTTTACTAGATCGGTGTTGGATGGTGTGCGGCTCATGCGTCACCCCACAGTTGGCTGCGGACAAACCCGAGTGCGCGGCAAAGATGCATCTCGATCCGCCTGGAGCGCTTGCGGCCGCTGATGACCATTGAGAGCATGGGGGCTGTGCAGCGTAACCTTTTGGCCATATCTTTTGTGGTAAGGTGCCGCTGCATCAATGCGGTTTTAATCAGCACTCTGCGTGTGTGGTTGTGCGTGATGCGTGCCGCATCTTTCGTTGACTTAGCTATTTTCAAGGCGTCTCCTTCCCATGTAAAGGGTTATGGGTGTAACCAACCGTCAATGCAGATATACTTCAATAACCGGAAGTGGTCAATAGAATAATGCAGACAATTTCACTAACTCATGAAATAGCCGATCGCATTGATCATCTTATGTGCGTAAACCACCTGACGCGGCGGGATCTCGCGAAGCTGGCTTGTGTTTCTGAGCGAACGATTTACAACATCCTTTCGGCAAATGGAAATGCGAAGCCGGTGCTCCTTCAAAAACTTGCAGACGCCCTGAAGTGCACTGTTGATTTTCTGATGACGGGGGTTGAGGATGCTGTTGTTGGTTCGGGGCCGATGGCTGTGCGTGAGTGCGTGTGTCCAGACGCTCGCAGCGCGAATCGCGAGCTGACGATGCTGGAGGCTGCTGAGATGATCGCACACCAGTTGGGTGTTGAGGCTGAAGACGTGCTGAAGGCTGCAATGGAACTCGTCACAAAAAAGAGAGGTTGATTATGAGACGGGCAATGCTGGTTGCTGTATGTTTGTTGATGTGTGTTTCGGGAGTTTCAGTAGCAGGGGTTGAAACTCTTGGCGTCGCTTTACGTGTGAAGGATGGCAAGGTCTACGTCAAGAATACTGAGAGCGGTCCGCTATGGGGCGTAAAGATAATTATCAATGACGGTCTTTTTCGCTCGGGGTATTTTTCTGAAGTTGAGCTCTTTCCTAGTAAGAAATTTATTGCGATCGGGCTGATGGAGTTTGCGAACAGCAAGGGCGTGCGCTTCAATCCGTTTCAAATGAAGATCCAGGTGATTCGCATACACGCCCAGCGTAGCGACAATACCCGCGACTTTAAATCGTTTGTCTTTTAGCTGGCCGCTGCCCGGTTGAGGATGTCGAGCACCCACTCGGTGAGCTTGCGCCCTCGAGCAGCACGCACCCAGCGTGCCTTGTCGGCTTGCGGGACGCGGATGTTGAGGCGGCTGTCGGCCGCCCCGGAGGGCGACTTTACGGCGTTAATGTTTTTGGCTGGGGCTGGCATTAGTTGATCTCCCATGCTTCGCTAAACTCTTGATCTGCAAACATTTCAGCAAGTCCGGTTATTTGCTTTAGTCGAAGAACCTCATCAGATTCCATTCCTAGCTCTTTTGCTATTTTCTCATCGTTCCAATTGCGCCTGGATAACTCCTGTATGATATCGCTCATACCGTCTATCTGATGCTTGCCTCTGGCGCGGTTGTGCCGTATCGTCGAGGCGATCCTGTCATTCCGTTTGCTCCGGTCTGAGTTGATCACAACCACGGGAAGGTATGTCATTCCAATCTTTTTCCCGACTAGATGTCTATGAAACCCATCCACAACTTCGAATCCTGAATCCGTCTCCCATACAACAATCGGTTGCGTGAAACCATCGCGGACAATTGATATTTCGAGCAGCTTCATTTCCGGCGGAGCTACAGTATTCGGGTTGTAATCATTTGCTGTCACTTTGTCGACAGGAACCCATTTTACATGCGACACCGGATGGTGCTCTGTCCAAGTCATATCAGTTTCCATTCCGTCCTCCTTCGCTTCATCAGTTTGCTGTATTTATCGTACGCCGTACTCTTGTGCTGGGAGAACGACAACCCCTTGCACCAGTAATCATTTCTCAACAGTGCTTTGCAGATGCGTTTCCAGCTTGGATGTTTCGTGTCATTGGGACCCACATCGGGGATCCCGTTTGGATAACCCCGTTCTTTGTACCATTTAAGAAACACGGCAATTTTGTTTTTGTAGTGCTCTTCCGAGGTATTCGGCATGCTGCCAAGAAGAAGCATTGCAAATGATTTCCAAGTGTGACCTTCCGGTTTTGTTATCTTCTGGTTTCCAAGGATGTTACCGGAATTTCGAGCGTAGAGAGCGCCCTGGTTGGCTCCGTTCACGCGAGCTACAACCTTGGCCCAGGTGTGGGGCTCGATTATATGGAACAGCCAAAGCCCTTTGCGCTGGTCGTCACCGTACGGCTGGCATATCCGCATCTGGTGCGGCGTCAACCCGGCCTGGTGCATGCGGTCATAGAGTACGTTGTGTTCGTGATCCGGGTGTTTCGCGTGATAGCGCCAGATGTCGGCTGTCTTCCAATCGTAGATCGGGTAGGCGTTATAGAGATGACTCCCGCACCATGTTGTCCACTTATACCCGTCCAGTGTTTGCTTTCGATTTGACGCCACAGTACGCCATCTGTTTAGACTTTCGTCCGCACGGATGCCGACAAAACAGGCAGTAAGTTTTCCGTTTCCAAACCAGTGACCAAACGCCGGGACGAACTCCTCGAACTCCATCCCTCGCCGGAAAAACGGAAAGTAGGATTCGTCCGTGATTGCCAGCGGTGGCGCTGTCCTTACCCAATCCTTACGGCGGTCCGGGTCCCAGCACATCCATTGAGGCTCATACATAGACACAGCGTTGCGGAGGTTAAGCGGCAACGACACCCAGTACGGCTCAATCAGGTCTGCATACCGATCGTACAGATCCTGGATGTGCTTCATCGTCAGCGCATATTGCGCCTCTAGATCCACGAACAGAACGCCAACTGTTTTCCTGCGCTTGATTGCTTCGGCCATCACCATGTGCAGCATCACGGTCGAATCCTTCCCTCCGCTAAAACTGACGTAGATGCGTGGGATGTTGTCAAACACCCACTCGATACGCTGTCGGCACGCAGTGTAAACGTTGATCCCTAGCGGTTGTTTTGAAGCCATTCGTAACCTTCTTCCTGATTCATTTGAATTATATCGCCGTCATTGTTGACGGTGCAGAAATAGTGATTGGTGCTTTTCCATGATGTTGGCTCAGCAACTTGATACAGATGCCCAGACTCAAGGAGGTAATGCACGTAAACTCCACGTGAACCTTTGCCATTCGCGTTGGTGTAGTCCCATTTTCCATGAAGTATTGTTGGCTTTTTAAACCCAACTTGCCATACACCCCACCGCCAAGGCATCAGATCGGGGCGGCACCCTGTTGCCGTCCCGATGTAGCGATCCATGTCGCGTATTTCCCTCGTGTAATTCTGGCCAATCGCTTCCAGCGCAAGAGATGCTTTCATCGGTTGTAGGCTGCGGCATTGGTGGCGTCTCGCTCGTAGTCATCGCGGGATACATGCGCCCACGTCTGTAGTGTTGCTCCCGCTGAGTAAAGAGCGCACGGATTGGCTTCAGTAGATTGCTTTCGAATGCATATAGCTTCAATGACTAACTGACGCTGTGCGTCTGTGCACAGTGCGTTCTTATCAAGGGCGTGGAGGTAGCTGACGGTGCCCGCAAACACAACCTTGACACCGTGATCCCGAAGCGTCTTGGCATCTGTTCCTGTACGCATGGTGCCAGTGTAATATGTGTCATCGTCCAAACGACCTGCGACCTCCTGACGATTATCTCGTACAGTCAATCCGCTCCAACCCTCATTTCCGTCAGCAATAGTAAGCAATGGTCGATATCCAATAATGGGTGCCTCTGGATCCTGAAAACCAAGAGTTGCCATTGGCCCATCATGTATGGGCATCCAGCTCAATGTCCCGCTAAATCCTTTAGCGCCGTACGTACCCTGCGTATCCCAGCACACCTTTGCTGTAGCAGTTTTGTCGATGATCTCGCTAGTTGTCGTCATGGTCTGTCTCCTGTTCCGGGTTCCGCCCGGTCGGCTAGACCGTCTCTCGATCTGGGGATACTATCTCAGGTCAACCGTTGATTGTCAACCCAAACAACAATCTTTTTTTTGATTTGTTTTTGGGGGGGGCGGTTTCTGGGTTACATTTAAACTCATTGCAGGTTTTTGCAGGCTGCTGCATCCTTGTCTCCATCAAAGCGCGTGGTGTGCTTTTGATGGGTTGCTGCTAATGCTCCCCGGCCGAGTGGCCGGGGGGCTGAAGCTTCCCTCTACGAGGCAAGAAGCATGGATCGGAAAAAGACGAGGCTGTTTTGTTGGAGCGGCGGCGGGTTGCCGGGGCTCGATATCCATGCCGGGATCTGGTGCGCGCTTGAGGAACTCGGGGTCTATGCAACGGCGAACGCGGGCACCTCGGCGGGGGCAATTGTTGGGGCGCTTAACTCTGACGGCCAGCGCTCCTCGACGGTTACGGCTATGCTGCGCGGTCTCTCTGACCGCGATGTGCGCTCTCGCCGCTTTGCCTGGCCGCTGCGGATCCGTCACATCGACAGCTTCCTCAAGCATGAGCCCATTGAAAAGCTTTTGGAAAAGCTTTTGCCCCCCACTTTTTCCGATCTGAAGAAGCCGCTGACTGTCTGCATGACGCATGAGGAGACCGGCCGCAGTGCGCTGGCGCTGCATGGCGATCTTCGGCGCGCGGTGCTCGCTTCGATGTCGATCGCGGGCGTGTTTCCCCCGGTCTCAATCGGCGAGAAGGTCTTCTCTGATGGCGGCCCGAGCCAGTTTCTTCCCTTGCCTGGTGACTATCTTGCCTATGATGAGCTCTGGATGCTGTGCGCGAAGCGGCCGCTGTCTTATGCCAAGCGCAATGGCTCCATTATTGCGCGCATGATGTATAACATCGACCTGCTTTATGAGGCGCAGGTGGCTGCCACAATCTTTTATACACAGCAGAACCATGGTTGCGTGCGCGTGATCCACCCTCACGTGGAGGCTCCCAGGGGCTCGCTGGAATTTGACCATGGGTTGATTGGCGAGGCGTATTCGCGGGCTCGGTTGATGGTGAAGTCTCGGGGGTGGGCGTGATGGAAGAAGGGCTGAAAAACGGAAAGCTGAAAGCTGAAATGGGCTCTGCTGTTTTGAACAAAGAGGTAGCGAAGGAAGCGAAGAATGGACCGGCTCCTTTTCAGATGGCGATCCAGCATCTGCATGGCGCGGCCCGTACGATTGAGCAGTGTCTGCGCATCGAACTGAACATGCCTGGCAAGGATGCTGCGCATAAGCACGATATCCGAAAGCGTCGTGAGGAGCAGACGGAGCGGGCAAAAGATTATCGCGCCGCTGCGCTCTTCCTGGAGCGTGAGTGCGTGAGGGGGCTAGAGCGGCGGGCACAAATGGGAGGCGCGGAGTGATATGGGCTTTGACTGGTGGGCATCAATGTGGGCGGGGCTTGGCGGGGCAGGCTTTGTTGTTGCCTTGTTTATGCTGCTGCTCAGACGGTTTTTTGTGCGGGTCGACGCGGTTTCTGAGGAGCTCAAGATCGTGAAGGCTAAGGAGATAGCCCGCCTGGACGCACGCCACTCAAAGGCGGCGGAAGTGCGCAAGACGATGCACCAGGAGATCGCCACAATCCAGCAGACGATGGTGACGCGCAAGGAGTTCAAGATCGTGAAGGATAAGGAGATAGCCCGCCTGGACGCACGCCACTCAAAGGCGGCGGAAGTGCGCAAGACGATGCACCAGGAGATCGCCACAATCCAGCAGACGATGGTGACGCGCAAGGAGTTCAAGGCGCATACGGACCAGGCGATCGGCCAGATGCAGACCATTGCACGGGTGACGGAGCGCGTGGACATCACCAGCCGCCGCACAGAACAGCTTTTTGAGAGGGTGATCAGCGCGCAGAGCGATTTAGACAAGATGATCGGGAGACTGGAAGCAATCGGGGGCCAATCATGAGCAGAGAACAGGCAGCACGAATCGCAATGAAGCGGCGGATGGATGAAGAGATTTTGATCTACGTGCGAGAGAGCCAGAACCTTGCGCCCGTTCCCGCCGAGGCGGTGCATGGATACCTGAAACGGGTGCGCCAGTTTGATGTGGATCGAAATGATGTTGAGCTGCGGCTGGACTATCTCAAGGACAAGGGGCGGCTGAAGAGCGAGAAGGTGTTCAACGCCGGGGATTATGACGAGTTCTGGGAGATCACGGCCGATGGAATGGACGTTCTCGATGGGGTGATTCCGGCGTAGAGATTTTGAACAAAGAGGCAGCGAAGGAAGCAAAGAGATGGCAAGTGTGCTGAGACAGTTGAGCGACTCGGATCTTGAGGTGATTCACCATATGATCCGGCGCGATTCGTTGACCGATTCTGCCATTGCCGATGCTGCCGGAGAGCGTCTGGGCAAGCCGATCAGCGCATCTGCTGCGGGGCGCGTCAACATCATCCACCGCTACCGCAAGAGCAAGACGTTCCAGACTTGGCTGAAGCGCTACCGCGCGGAACGTTCCGGTATGGAGCGCGCTCTTCTGGAGCAGAGCAACCGCTTTGACATGCTTCGAGACGTGCTTCGAGACCAGGATGGAACGGGGATTGAAAACGTCTCGAAGGCCCTTCAAGCCCGTGCTCTAACCCTGGCGGCTGAGGCCCCGGCGGAAGAGTTTCTTGATGGTCTTTCCGGCAAGGGTTGGGTTGCCAATGTTTTGAAACTTGCTCAGGCCACGAGCCGCGATGTGAACCGCCAGAGGATTGATGAGCTCAAGAAGCAGCTGGCCGCCATGGCAGTCAAGGGCGAGAGCGGCGCGGCGGCTGGGGTGGATATGCAGCAGGTGGTGAACAAGGTCGACGACATCATGGGGCTATAAAGCAATGGCTAACGCAGTAGACAATCTGGATCTGGACAACGCGATCGACCGCAAGTACTGGCTTGCCTACCAGAAGGAAGCCATCACGGAAGAGGCCCGGCTTGAGGTGTGGGAGAAGTCGATCCGAATCGGGGCCACGTTCTGCAAAGCATTCCGCGCGGTACGCCGCCGCATGCAGGGCAAAGGGAACTATCTGCACACCTCGGTGAATGAACGCATTGCCAAGGCTTTCGCGGTTGACTGCAAGAAGTTCTGCAAGATTTTCGACGTCGTCGGCGCAAGCGATGTCCGCGAGTTCGAAACCTGGAATGCCCAGGAAAACAGGCGCGAGACGGCGTTCGAAATCGAATTCAAAAAGCAGGAGTGCTCGATCGAGGTTTTCTCATCGAACCCGGATTCGCTGCGAGGCAAGGGCGGCGATGTGGGGATTGATGAGATCTGTTCGCACAAGCAGCCCGACGCCATGCTCCAGGCGGCTGGTGGCCGTGCAATGTGGGGCCACTCCGTAGAAATCTGGTCGAGCCATAAGGGCATGAACAGCGCTCTGAACAGGCTGATCAAACAGGAGCGGGCGCTGGGAGACAAGAGCCGCTGGAAGATCAGGAGCACGAACCTGATTCAGGCGATTGACCAGGGGCTGCTCGACAAGATCAACCAAATCACCGGCAAGACCATTTCGAGGGAAGATTTTCTTGCCGACACGAAGGCAATGGTGGGGGGAGAGGATGCGTTTCTGGAGGAGTGTATGCTCCAGCCCAAGAACGCGGGATCCCAGGCAATCAAGTGGGGATATCTGGACGCGGCCAAAAAGAACTATCCCCTGTACCGCAAGCACATAGAGGGCAATGAATCGTTTGATGCCGAGGCGTGGATCGCCCCTCTCGTTGAGATCCTGCGCGCTGCTGAGAGTGTCTCGATTGGCTATGATGTGGCGCGCACCGGGCATCTTTCTTCCATTCCGATCATGGCCAAGTTTGGTGGGCGCTGGAAACACATGGCGCTGCTGACCATGCACAAGCGCTCCTTTGCTTTGCAGCGCGAGGCGGCCATTGCCTTTATGCGTGCCGTGCCCTCGGCTGTGGGCGCGGGCGATGCGGGTGGCCTGGGCATGGAAACGTGCGAGATCCTGACCGACATCTTTGGTGAGTACCGCTGGGCCAGCATCATGTTTGGCACGCACAAAGCCGAGATGGGCACGCGGATGATCCGCATCTTTGAGGATGGCGACATTGATCTTTCTGACGGGCGCGATGATGAGGACGTGGTCTTTGACATTGCCGCCATCCAGACCGCCGTACTGCCCAGCGGCCGGGCTACCTTTGTTGAGACGGCCAACCCAATAAACAAACTCTCCCATTGCGACATTGCGTGGTCGATCGCGCTGGCGCTCTTTGTGGGTGAGGACTCCAATCAAAAGCAGGGGATTCTGTAATGAGAGTACGCGAGTTTTTCGGACGGATCAGAAGCGGTATGGCAGCAGCCTTCGGGGGCATGATCCGCACCTCTGGCAATGTTTCCTCTTCGCTGCATGTGGCCGGGATGGATCGCCCGGCAGAGAATCTTCTGTGGGTCTATCTCGGCATGATGTCCCGCGCTGAAGCTGTGAGCCAGGTGCCGCTGCGCATCGCAACGGGCAACGATACGCTCGTGGAAAGCGGTGCACTTTATGATCTGCTCCAGACGCCGAACTCGTGGATGGATAAGGTGCAGTACTTCGCGCTGATCGAGAGCCACCTTGCGCTCTACAACGAGTGCGAAATTGCAATCATCCGAGGCGCACGCGGCAACCCAATTGAGCTGATCCCTTTGTCTCCCCTGCACACCACGCCTGTGGTGGCCGTGCATGCAGAGACTGGTATGCGCGCCCCCGTTGGCTGGTCATACCGCGAGCCTTCGACTGGCGCTGTGCATGCGTTTGCCCAGGAGGATGTGATTCCAATCCTGCTCTATAGCCCGTATGATACGACCAAGGCGCTGCGCCCGGAGGTTCCGGGGCGGCGCTCGATGCTGGTGGACATTCTCTCTCAGGAACAGAACCTCTCTATCTTTAAGAACGGCGGCATGCCGGATGTTGTTTTTGAGACTGATCAGCGCTGGGATGTCAACCAGAGAGATGAGTTTCTCGAAGCATGGAACGATCGCTATAGTGGCACCGCCAATGCGCACAAGCCCGGCATCCTGTATGGTGGACTGAAAGCAAAAGCGATCGGTCTTTCTCCCGAGGATCTCCAGTTCTTTGAGGGACGCCGCATGAGCCGAAGCGAGCAGATTGCGCTGATGCGCGTGAAGCCTGCCATGGTGGGCCTGACCGAAGGCGAGACCGGCCTGAGCCAGGGCAACAGCACACGGGAGCAGAAGGCGGCGTGGTGGAGCGAGACCGGGCTCTTTGAACTCTCGCGTATTGCGGCCGCTCACCAGCGTTTTCTGGTCGACAAGAACAGCTGGAGCGGTAGCGCCGGATCCCGCGAGCTCTCCTATGGCCAGCGGCTGGCAAAAGACAGCCAGCAATCCAAGATGCGCCAGTGCGGATTGCGATCGGCTTCCGTGAGCCGGACACTCTCGATCTGGTTCGATGAGCATGAGATCGAGGAGCTCATGGAACAGCGCCTCCAGAAGGTGGATATCCTGGACAAACTTCTTGCCAGAGGCTGGCAGCCTGACCAGATGGGAGACTATCTCCAAATGCGCCTGCCGCCGCACCCGACCAACATCGCAACGCTGCCGTTTTCGTTGCAGCCTGCCAGCGATCTTGCCGGAGTAAATGCGGAAATCGGGAAACGCGAAAGTCGAAATGAATCAAAGCCGGACGCGCTGGATGCTAAGCTTCGGGAGCTTGATGGGGCACTTGCTGATCTTGGCAACGCCTCCCATGTGCGTGCTGAGAACGACGAGGGCGGCGAGGTGGAGATCCCAAAGGCGTGGCAGGGAATGCGCGCTGCGATTGACCGGTTGCTTGCAGAGCGCGAGAAGGCAGCGGCGCGCAAGTGGAGCCGCTTCTTTGCCGAGCAGCGCGGCCGCGTGCTGGATCGCTACAGCGAGATCGTATCCTCTGCCGGTACCCGTGAGGATTCCTCTCCCCAGTTGGACGGTACGGATCTTTCTGCCGACGGGATCCTCTCCGCTGTGTTCCCGGAAGAAGACGAGAACGGGATGCTCTGGAGCCGCATTGGCGGGATGATCACCTCCCACATGGAGGATGGTTATACGTTCTTTGGCGAGCACGATGTTCCTTCCGCTGAACTTGGTGGCTTCTCTGTTGACGACCCGCGCGTGATGGAGGCCATTGAGAAGCGCAGCATTCAGGCCAGCAAGGCGAATGCCACCACAGAGAAAGAGCTCAGAAATGTGCTTCGCGCCGGGTTTGCCGAGGGCGACACTACCGCCCAGCTTGGCGACCGGCTGGCAGATTATTACCGCGATCAGGTGGGCGAGACCAAGGCGCGGCCCATGACGGCGGCACGCACCCAGACCTCGGGGATTGTGAACGACGGGCGCATGCTGGCGGCTCGCGAGGTGGGCGGTCTCTCCAAGGGGTGGCTACACGGCGGATCGAAACAGGCACGCGACGCCCATGTGGCTGCGCAGAGCCGGTACCTGGAGCACCCGATCGCGCTTGATGACAAGTTCGAAGTCAATGGATACATGACCGACGCTCCCGGATCAACGGAACTGCCCGTGGGCGAGGTAGCCAACTGCACCTGCTCGGTGGTCTTTTCTAAAGCCGTGAAGGGGGATGCGTAATGAATACACAGGCGCGATTTGTTGTGATGAATCAAAGGCAAGTGGACGTTGATCTTGAGCAGCGGATCCTTCGCTCTGTTGTCTTTGCCACCCGTGGCATTGCTCAGGACGGCGGTGTGGTTCTGCCAGGCGGCCTGCGCACCGATGTGTTCGAGGCGTCTCCTGAGATTCTTGCCCGTCATGGTGTGGCAACCGGCCAGGTGAATCCGCCCAACATCGGGCGCGCACTCTCGATCCAGACCAGTGAGAGAGAGGGCGTGATTGATGTGCAGTTTGCCGATACCGAGCTGGGCCGAGAATATGCCTATCTCTATGGCGTCAACACAGAACGAATCCCCTATGCCCGAGGGTGGTCATTTGGATGGAACGACATCGAGACCACAACCTGGGGGCTTGCCCAGGCAAAGCGGGAACTGGGCGATGACTTCGACGCCGACCTGATCCCGGAGATGGCGCTCAAGAAGCGTGCCGTGTGGGTGGTAAAGCGTGCGCTGCTCAAGGAAGTCAGCGCCGCCCCACGCCGTGCGGACCTCAAGGCGCTGACCCGCGCCTGGCAGGACCACAACATCCGCGAGGCGGCAAACCTTGTGCACACTCTACAGATGGATGAGGCAGTCGAAACGATTGCCGAATTGAAACAAGAACGTGAACTGGATCAAAAGCGCATCGCACACCTTGAACGCGATGTGGCAGCTCTACGTGGCGCAGCCTCCCCGCCTGCCGCGCTGAGCGATGGCGGGGACATTGTGCGGGAACTGACCGCGCTGCGCGAGGCGATCCAAAATGAACACAGGAGACACTAGCAATGAGTGAAGAAAACAAAGACGACGGCTTAGGTAAAGTGCGTGAGTTGATTTCCGGCATCCGCGAGGATATCGGGACACAGCACACCGATCTCCAGGCAAAGCTTGATGGCATCGAGAAGGCGCGTGAGACGGAAGCCGGAGACTTGGGCAAGCTGCGTGAAGAACTCGAAGGCATCAAGACCCAGGCGGATGAGCGCGAGAAGTCGATCCGCGAGATCGAGCAGAAGAACAGCCTGCGCCTGGAACGCGACCCGGCCCAGAAGCGTGAGCAGGGGCTCATCGTTCTCGGTGCAATGGTCCGCAGCCATCTCTGCGCGGGTATGCGCTCTGAGGTTCCGTCGCAGTTTGCGTCGGAGCGCGAGCTGGTGGACGGCTACATGCGCGAAAGCCACGAGCGTGCCACGCTGGATGAGACCACAGCGGCAGGTGGATACTTTGTGCCGACCGTGCTGGTGATGGATCTGTATAACACCCTCGAAGAAGTCAGTCAGCTCTTGAGCGTGGTCGACTTCCAGACAGGGGTGCCGACCAAGGGCACAGGCGTGACGCTTACCGGGCGCCCCACCTTGCAGCCCAAGCGCGCCACCTCTGACACGAAGATGACGCAGAGCGATCCAGCCTTTGGACAGTACAGCTGGGACACCGACGAAGCGCACATCTACTTCCCGGTCGACAACTGGATGCTCCAGCTCTCGCCCATTCAACTCGGGCAGCGGATGCTTGCCGTGCTGCGCGATGCGTATGTGGGCGGGATCTGTGACTGGCTGATCAATGCTGACGGGTCGGCAACCTACAACGGCAACACCGGCATGCTCTCCGATGCTGTGAACGCCGTGGCCATGGCAGCGGGTACCTTCGAGTCTCTCTCGAATGCGGACCTACGCAAAGTGATGCGCTCTGTGTTGCTGCGCGCACGTCGAATGGGTGCATTCGTGGGCGGCGGGTATGTGGTTGACGTGCTCGAAGAAGTGAGCCGCACTGGCAAGATGCCGATCCTGCGCGAGAAAGGGGATGGAAGCTACAGCCTGAAGGGCAAGCTCTTCATTGAGGACGAAGGCATGCCGGACGAAGTAGACAGCGGTGCGGGAAAAGCGCTTCTGGGCTTTGGCGATCCCAAGACCTGGGCAGTGACGCTGGCCGGATCTGGCATTCAGCTGGCAGCAGATACCTCGTACCGGTTTGCGTACAACCAGACCGCCTTCCGGGCTGTCGGGCATCTGTCGATCGACCGCAAGCCGGGCAAGACCTGGGCGCTGCTCAACACCAAGGCATAAGGAAATCGAAAACCAGCCGCCCCGGCTTGATGGCCGGGGCGGCCTTTAACCCAACCCAAAAAACGGCCGCCACAAACAAATGAAGAAACAAACCCAAACGGAGGATGAAACGATGAAGAAAGAGATTAACTTGTTTATTGCAATGCTCACACTGCTGCTGGTTGGCAGCATGGTGTTTGCCGGAGAGTCCAAGTATGCCAGCGGCACGACGAGTGCAGCGGTAACGTTCGGGCCACAGAGCTCGCAGAGCGTGATCAAGAGCTTGTATGCCACCACCGACAAAGCAGGCGGCACGGCCAAGCTCTACGCCTGGGACCAGGTGGCAACGCTCACGCCCACTGCTGCCCCGACAAATGGAGCCACGGTGATTGCGGTTGCCAACAGCGCAGGGGCGCTGACTACCAATGACATGGTGGTCTATGTGCATGACACGGGCACGGTGGAGTATCGAACGATCAGCGCGTCGAGCACCAATAGCGTGACGATCTCCAGCGCGCTGACCGAGGCGGGCACAACGGGCGACCGGATCTATGAGCTGGCCCAGGTGGCGCAGCTTGACTTTGATTCGTCCGGAGCCGGAGTGGGCACCAACAAGTACGGGTCGTTTTCCGGCGATGCCGTCTATGTTTCTCCCGGTGGATCCCCGATCTATGCGGTGGTGGATGGCACAAGCAACTCGGTAGTTAACGTCACGCGCGACTAGCGCACGGTCAAGCAGGAGAAAAGACGATGGCTTTGTATATCATGACGCTCGCAGAGATGAAGGCGATTCTCCAGATCGAGGACAGCGTGGACAACACGGGTCTGACGATGTGGCTTGAGGGCATTCAGGGCCGCTTTGATATGCACTGCCGTCGTCGTTTTCTTTATTCAGAGAGCGACACGGAGACCTTCAACGGAGGCACACGGGCGCTGACGCTTGCGCGCTGGCCGGTTGAGACCGTCTCCTCGATCGTGGTCGACACCGATCAGGACTGGAGCAATGCAGATCTGATTCTTGAGGAGAGCGACTACCGGCTCAACCACCGGCGCGGGCGCATCCTCTTTGGAGTGAGCGGCGTTGTGTGGCCTGATGCTCCCCAGTCGATCCGCGTTGTCTATGCAGGTGGCTTTGTCAAAAGCGACGGCACCGCTTGCACCTATGTCTATGACTACGAACTCCAGGCGCTGAAGCGCAACTTCATGCTCCAGGCAAACTTCGAGTGGCGTAATCGCCAGAGCCTGGGTATCTCGCAGGTCTCCCAGGGCGGCGTATCTGTTCAGCAGGGCGCGCAGGTTTCGCTGGCGCTCAAGTTCCAGACGCTGCTGCCGGAAGTTGAGACGGGGTTGCAGCCATTTGTGAGGACGGTATGAGAGAAACGCTGAAAGCTGAAATGGGAAAGCAGAAATCAAGATGAGTGACCAGATCCGAATCTCAAGCAATGCGGCGCAGATTCTGCGCAAGTTTGATCGCCTTCCGAAGGTGGTTCAAACGGCGGTTGAACGCGGGCTCAAGCGGGGTTTGATTCTGACTGAGGAGAATGTACGCAAGGGGGCCGAGCTTTCTTTCTCTGGCTCGCGCAGTGGGCTGCTCTCGCGGTTGACTTCGTATGTGGCCAAGAGCTCGACCGGGGCAATCGTGATTGATGGGGCAATCGGCTTTCGCAAAACGCGCGGCTTTCCGTATGAGCTTTCTCAGGAGTATGGGGCAAAGGCGCGGCTGGGCGGCGCGATGGCAATTCCGGTTTCGGATGAGGCGCGGGCTGCATCGGCGCGCGGGATTGGTCCCCGGCAGATGGGCGCTGAGCTTGCGCTGGTGAAGAGTATCGACAATGTCGTTCTGCTGGAACGGATCAACCGGTTCACCGTGGTGGTTCATTACGTTCTGGTCAAGAGCATCAAGCCGCGTCTGCATTTCCGTGAGAGTGTTGAGGGGTCTCTCCAGATGATCTCGGATGAGGTGGTGGAGGAGTTTGACCAGGCAAAGAGGAAGCTATGAGCGACGACTATACACCAAAGCGGCAGCGGACGCAGATTGTGACGGCGGTGGCCGCACGGGTGGATGCGCTCTTTAATTCTGCTGAGGGCACGAGCGCCAAGTGGCTGCGCAAAGTGGAGCGTGGTCCGCTCCGGCCTATGAGTTCGATGTATCCGGCGGCGATTGTGCGCGATGGCGGGCAGCGCCGGTTGCCGGGGCGAGAGGATGAGGAGTCCACCAACCGCGTGCTCTCCATTGATCTGGTGCTGTATCTGGCGGGCAGCTGGGAGGATGTCAACACGGATGAGGAGATCACGGATCTGGTGGATCTGCTGATCTGGGAGATGGAGGGCTATTGCCCGCCGCACGGGGTGATGCGCATGGATTATGTCAGTGACGATCGTCCGGACGTGCTCTGGATGAGCGGCGGCAGCAATGCGCTGTGGTCGCTGCGCTTTGAGGCTCAGTATTTCGCGGAGCGGCAGGTTCGCTCTAATCGGTAAACACAGGAGGATGGGAAGATGGCTACAAAACGGTTGAGACGGTTTTCGATCACGACGCCTACGGTGACGGGCGCGCGGGATTTTGATTACCAGGACAAAACGGAGTGGGATGACAGCAAGAGCGACATCGAGGATGCCGGGTTTCCGGTGATGATGAGCGTGGGGCCGTATGGTGTGACGTTCAAGGTGCAAACTGACGTACTGGCCACTGGCTATGTGGTCTCTCTGGTTTGTGTTGTCAAAGAGGTGACGGTTGCGGCTGGTGTGGAGACTGTGACAGATGTGACCTACACCTTTGCTGATGGCTATCTCAACAAGGATTTGAGCGTGCCCACTGACAACGCTGGCGAGGCGGCGATGTCGGGATCGTTCCGGACAATGGTGAAATCGTAATGGCTATTGGATTGAGATACACGCTGGAGACGGATAGCACGGAGGGACTGCTGAAGAAGGATATCTTCGTGGCCACTGCCTGCTATGGCAAGAAGGGCGTTGAGCTGCGCGAGGCGATGCGCGCCTATAAGAAGCTGCTGCTCGGGTGCTCGAAGTTCGGGCACAAGCTGAATGCAAAGCTGCTGAAGCTTCAGGCGACTGAGCCGGAGGATGAGAACTTCCTGGTGCTGGCCGAGCTGACAGAAGACATGATCGGCGAGGCGGAGGGACGCGAGGGCGAGGTGGCGGAGGCTGCACTCAAGATCGTGGGCTTGTCGCTCTCGCGCAACTACTCGGCTGATGAGATCGAGGCCATTCTGGAGATGTGCAATGACAAGGAGATCCAGCAGCTGGTGACGATGATCTCGACGGGAGAGAAGCCTGCGGATTTTACGCGGTCGGACGAAGCCCCGCCGAGTCCGACTACTACCGAGCCATCCGCCGCCTTGCCCGATACATCCTCCTGCGAAACGGATTCTCAGGAGCTCAGTTCGAACGGGGAGAAGTAGGCCTTGATGATGCGCTGCTACTGCTGGAAGCCCCGGAGAAGATCGACGGCGACATCGAAGAGGCAGAGCTGCATATGATGCTGGAACGCGCAGCAGCAAAGGATGGCGGGCAGACAGGGCGGTTTCTGGAACACCCAGCAAGCTGGAGCTAGGGAGTAAAGCTGAAAGCTGAAATGCTGAAAGCTGAAATTGGGACGGGTTAGACTATGGCTGATGACATGACACTGAAGATGCGGATTCTGGCGCGGGGCTCTCAGGCTCTGCGCGTGATCGGCACGCTTAACCGTGGCGTCAAGAAGTTCAGTGCTGGTCTTGACCGGGTGGGTCCCGTAAGCCGTGCCACCTTTGGCATTGCGGCTCGCGGGGCGTCGCTGCTGCTCAAACCGATGAAGGCTTTGGCGGGGCTCTCGCTGGGGCTGGGCTTGATGTTTGGCACGCTCTCGTACCGGGCGCTGGGCGCGGCGGGCGATATGCAGGCGCTGAATCTGCGGCTCAAGGGGGTCTCGGCAACGGCAGAGCAGGCCAAGCAGATCTTTGCTGAGACCAGCAAGATGTCGATTCTCTCTCCCTATACGCCAGAGCAATTGGTTGAGGCGCGCATCATGCTGATGAATGTGGGGCTCACGGGCAAGGCGGCGTTGACGGCGGTCGGCGATGCGGGCTCGATTACCCAGCGCGATCTGGTGGATCTGGTCTCGACCGTGACCAGCCTGGAGACAGAGCCGCTGCGCCGCCTGGGCATTGAAGCAAAGAAGGCGGGCGAGATCTATTCGTTCACCTTCCGCGACAAGATGCAGCAGGTGCAGAAGGTGACGGCCACGGGAGTGGACGCGGCGCGCAAGAAGATGCTCTCTATCTTCAGCGTGAAGTACGGCGGCGGCATGGCTGAGTTTGCCAATGCCTGGAAGGGTGCCACCTCTACGCTCTCCGGCTTGCTCAAAATGGCGGCGGCTGACTTTGGCGATGGGTTGATGCCAGTGGCCACGGACTTTGTGCAGGGCATGAGCGACAAGCTGGCCGCGCTGATCGAGAGCGGTAAGCTCAAGGAGCTGGGAGCACAGGTGGCAGACAAGCTGATGCTGGCCTGGGAGTATGGCAAGGATGTGCTGGCATATTCGGCTGAGGTTATGAAAGCGCTGCGCAAAGACTCAGAGGCGATCCCCGGCGTGCTCAATGACGGCATGAGCACGGCGGGCCAGATTCTGGCTGTTAGCCTGGTCGCATATCTACAGGCAGCTGGGGCCGTCTTCTCTGGGCTTGGACATTTGATTGCTGCTGCGTTTCTCGAAGAGGCTCTCCAGATGAAAGGCATGGGCAGACAGAGAATGACGGGCGCGATTGATTCTCTTAAGACTATGACTGATGAGGAGGCGGCAGCCTTCAAGGAACGTACTGGAGTCGCTGTTCCTGAGTTGGCTAGGACTCAGGCAAAATATACAGGTGCAAAAGACTCTGGGTCTCGGCTGTATGTTCGTAAATGGCTGAAGGAGATTGGCCCTGAAAATGAGGCAGCACTCTCTGGCGTGATGCGCCAGAAGCATCTCTCTCAGGGCGCAGCTTCTTTTAGAAAAAAGATTCCTGAAACTGTGACCACTGTCAAATTGGCAGTCGCCGAATTGACGAAAGGGTTTTCCGATCGAACCGGTGCTGCGGCTGGAATGCCGACGTTTGATCAGTTCCGCGCCGGTCGCAAGGCAGACGCGGCGGCTGCTGCGCACGAAGAGAAGACTAATCCTTTGATGGCAAACGTTCGGCTTCGGAGGTTTGTTGGCTCAGACAACACTGGCAATCGGAAGCACAAGGACTCCACAGCAATTGCCCCGCAGGGCATGTTTGAGAAGGGCGAGAAACGGGCAGGCGGTACGGTGATCTCTATCGGCAATCTTACGATCCGGGCAAATGATGCGAAGCGGATGCAGGACGAAATTCTGAGGTACGGCCACCAGATCATCATGCCAGCTACGACGTAAGGAAAGACAATGGCAACATTTGCACAGCGCTACAATTTGCGGACCGATGATAACGGCCTGGCCGTCATCACCGAGTCCGGCCGCTGCACAACTGCGAATATTGCAACCATCGAGGGCGGCGCGACGCGGCGCTATAAGATGGAACGGCTGCCGCACAGCGCCGGGGCAACGCTCAAGAGTATGGATGGCTCTGTGCCTGCCGTGATTTCGGTTGCGCCTCCCGTGTTTGAGGTGCGAAACTATAACTGCGTGAAGGTGGATGGCCGCGTGAATCCGTTTGCGATCCGCCAGTCGGGCGGAACGTACAACGGAGAGATCGTGCACCAGTACCAGATCACCTGGCAGCAGGTGGGAGGGGTGAGCTGATGACGATCTACAACAATGGTGTGTTTGTTCCGCCGACGGTTGTGGCTTCCTTCAGCGGAAATACGATCACGGTACTGCCAAGCCTTGTGGCGCTGGAGTCTCTGAATGTCTACGCGGGCGCGGCGGTTGGCTCTGCGGTTGTGAGCTGGCCGGTGCGCTATGCCACCGACTCTGCGGTGGAGATGGGCAAGAGCGTGCGGCTCAAGATTGGATCGCGCACGGTGTTCCGGGGCGTGGTGGGTGATGAGCTGCCCGATATCCAGGCAGATGATGAGAGCCTCTCGATGGTGCTGTACTGCGACAAGTGGCGGATGCAGGAGAGGCAGATCGGTCAGGTTGGGATTGGTACGCAGCCGACAACACCAGCAGAGGATATCGGCAAGGCTGGGTTCAAGGACGTTGGCTTTGATGTTGTGTTCAATCTGGACGGCAACCCAAACAAGGATCCGGCTGCGCTGGAGTTCAATACGGGTTCGACTGCTACTTTGTGGACCCTCAAAGAGGTGCTCGAGTGGGTGTTTACATATTATGTGAGTGATACGGCAGTCGAGCTGCAGTCGGGAACGATCACCGCACTCTCCACTGCGTACGACCGCAAGCCGAGTCATCTGGATCTCACAGGCATGACGGCGCTCGATGCCGTGGATTCGATTGTATCGCTGACCGGCGAAAGCTGGGGGCTGATCCCCGGCAGCTCGGTGAGCGCATTCACGCCGGTGCGGCCTGGCTATGGCACGCAGCGCACGGCGTGGTTGATGAGACCGAAGGGGTTGCAGCGGGCGGAGGCTGCCAGTGATATGCACGCCGGTGCGGTGAGTGTGCCGCGCTCGATTCGAGCCGCGCGGGATGTTTACCAGGCGGTGAGCGATCGGGTGGTAAAGGAAACGACCTACTCAACCGAGGGGGATGACCCGCTGTTGATTGGCAGGGCGCTGTTCACGGATCCAAAGTATTATGTGCGCTTCTATGTGGATGTCTCAATGTATGAGGACAACGCGCTCGGGGCCAATCTGTCTGCGGGAAGCAAGTCAAAGCCATGGCTCAAGCAGCTGCTCACCCGCCTGGACCAGGATGGATCGAGCTACATCACGGCTGCGCAGCTGTTGGCGAATCCGGCGCTCTCCACAAGCGAGCGGGTTCCGAAGCCGGTGGTCTGGATCTCGCCCGATGGTACGATCGAGAATGCGCGGGCCTGTGTGGGTGGGTTCAGGATTGATTACGACAATGCCATGCTTGACTTCAAGGCGAACCTGGAGCTTGCGGTCAATGGGCAGGAGACGCCAGAGACGGTTACGTATGAGGGGGCGAGCACGTGGACGGATGTGGGTGTTTGGTTGACGGTGGTCACGGTGCTCGAGACGGTGGACTATAAGGAGAGTGCGCCAGGCTCTGTGTATCTGCCAGCTCCGCGCTATGAGATCATCCACAAGAGCGACTTGCAACCCGAGCGCAGAGAGAATGTGAAGCTTCCGGATCTGGCTGGCGCCAAGAACGATATTGTGGATCTGGCAGACGAGGGCGAAGAGGTCTATATCGACGTGGCCGATCGCCTTCAGGACGCGATCGACTCTGCGCTTGAGGCCACACCTGAAGTAGAGAGCCCGCTCAAGGTGGATCTGCCCTTTATTCCGGAGATCAACATCGGAGACCGGCTAGAAGTCTCCGGGCGCAATCTGCGCTTGAGTGGCAAGGAAGTTGTGACGGCCATCCGCTACCGCTTTGACGAGGGTGTCCCGGATGTGGTTGCCGTTGAGGCCACCAACATCACGGCTGCAATTGAATCTGAACGCTTTGTGGAGGAGAACTGATGCAGAGCCAGTTCAGAGCGTTGAGGCAGCAGGGCCACGTGCAGAAGCGAAGGACCGCAGCCGCGCAGCGGCTCTCCTCTAACGTCGAGGAGTTCGGCGGATCGGGTGGCGGTGGCAGCAACCGCAAGATGTCCTTTGCCTGGTCACTCGATGGCGCAACCTGCACCATCCAGCCCGGAGCGATCCGCATGCACGGCCTTGCCAAGTATCCGCTCTCCTCGGGAAAAGATGTTGCGCTCACCGGGCTAACAGAGTGGGTCTACCTCAAGATCGCTCGCAATGCACCCAGCGGGCAGGAACTCTCTGTATTTCACTCGTCCACTGAGCCAATCACAAACAGCACGGCGCTACGCATTCCGGTCGTGCTGCTTACCTCAACGACGTCAGGCACATACGCAGAGGATCACACCTGTCAGGAAGGAGATCTCAATCTTGATACTCCGATTAACTAATCTGCTTCTTTGCCTTCTGTGCTCGATGTCCGCATCGGCGGCCTTCGTTGGCTTTCCGCTGGAGTCAAACACCAACACACCAAACTGGTATGCAGCGCGTGAGATGTACAACCCGATCAGCCAAATTTATAGCGGCATCGTCGAGCGCTGCGAGGCGGTCGGGATCTCGTCTCCCAGCATTGTCGAGACCTGGACGGTGAGCGCAGGGGTGGAGTCTCAAGTTGTGACAAACCTTGTGTGGGCTGCCGGTGTATGGAATCCAATCGCAACCAACGTCTACACAAACATTGTACTCCTGAGCAAGTCGGTCACGACAACCAATCAGCTCGGGGCCTTCGAATACGAATACACCAACGAGAGTTGCACCTTCACCTCAACTGGCTTCCCTTATGTGACGCGGTACTTTATGGCCAGCTTAGACAGCAAGCTCTCGGCATTGGAGAGTTACTTTACCCCGAATTTTTTCCCGTACTTCACGAACGGAAATTATGATGCGTGGTTCTTCGATGAGATTACGACGAATACTGATGGTGTTATTAATGCAAATTACAACACTGATCTGACGATGTCATGGGCTCAGAGATTTGCAGATCTCGACATTGGGTATCACGACCCAGTCTCAACAAATGATGTTGGGGATTTCAATGGATATTACTGTTTCACACGACAACCCGGTTTGCCAACAGGGTTCGCGCTTTCAGAAACCGTTGCAGATACGAACGCGCAATGGGTTTTTAACGGCATCGGAGATTTTGACACCAGATATTACGCTCCCGACAAGCCTTTTGTGACCTACACGCCTTTCGGCACCCAGTCGTTTAGCTCGGCAACCGTCACGATCTATGGAGATGTCCTGGTTCAGAGCGATCAATCGACAGATACATCCTCTGAAATCGTCACCATGTCGTCCATGACGCAGCAGTGCACGAACGTCTGGTACTCCATCACGAACATGGTGGTATCTGCACCGGCAGCGCTTGCAGCAACAGGCGGCTATTTTACAGTGCACTACACAAACGTCGTTCTTTACGGCACTCGTCCGTATCGGCTTTTTGCAAGAGACTTAGACGAGAGGGCCGCAGTTCTGTCTTCCATGACAATAACAGATCACGGCGGAGGGCATTCCCGCTGGTATGACACAGTTCCGTCTCCATGGGATTACGACAATCAAGGGCAAGCTGGACGTGCCCAATACCTTTCGACAAACACATCCTGGGATGCTGTTAAGACGATCGCAGAAAATAACTACCCATCTACTGCGATCGGGATCGCGAAGTACGGCCCCGCAATGACCGCCCAACTCAGCGAGTTCACGACAAGGGGTGCTCGGGCAGAAACATACGCGAACAGGCTCGACGTCACTGTGACGACCAACGACACACCGAGAGAGATTCAGGTATATCTGAATGCATGGCTCAGGACGCCAAGCCTGTATAATAGCGATCCCGCCGCGATGGAGTTCGATGATTACGGCATCGGTCTTGAGTATGGCACTTACAAGCTTGTAGGCAGCACAACAAATGAAACCTACTCACAGTCTTGGGGATCGGAGAATTTCCCTTCGTGGCCAACAGCAACCCCAACAGCATCTCACCCCCTTTACATTCGTGGCTTCGAGATCACGTCCTACAATGTCTATGCGGTGTGGGATTTCGAATACAAATAGGAGTAATCATGGACATCTACTGGGATCTGCAGAATCACACGCTGCTGAGCGCGAACAATGCCTCGCAGCTCATCACCAATCTGCCGCTAGTGCTGCGAGACAGCGTGCCAATCACTTTGCGCTTATGTCGTCCGGCCGCAAGTGGCGATGACGCCTACACCGTCGAGGAACCTGCATCTGGAAAAAGTGTTATTCTTGGAGTCCGTGCTCTTGAAGCCCTTGGAGATACGCCCGGTGTCGTTCTGGCAGAGCAGGACACATGGACATTCGCCGGATCGGCGGAAGCATCCAAGGCTGATGCGCTCTTGGATCTGGGAGATGCCGCCATGGAGACCGCAATCGGGACAGAGACCGAGCTTGCATGTATCGCCGAGTTTAGCCTCCGGGATGCCACCAGTTCTCTGGACAGCGATTCAACGCAATTTTTGATCACCATTAAAATGGATGTCAACCGATGATAAAACACATCTCGAACATCATCGCCGCTGCTCTGGCAACCGCATCATTTGCAATGGCCGCCGAGATTGAAAACAACCGGCTCTGGGACATCGACATCACATCGAAGGTTGCTCAGCACTATGACCTCGATCGGCGAGAAGCCATCCACCTCCAGCCCCGCCTCCTTCGCGGCCGCCGGGCCGTCTCCTTGGAGAACGCCATCGAGATCGGCATGCTTTACTGGGACGCGGGCATGACCAACAGCTACTACATCGCCGGAACCCAGCACGTCGACACCGGCCGCATCGACATCTGGATGACGCCTAGCAACTTCACCGCCGCCACAGAGTACAGCTTTGAGATCCTCGTGGGAGCGGTCGACAACACCGTCTATGGCGGAGTCGGTACAATCACCCTCCCGGCCGTGCGAGATGGCGACGTCGTCGGCAACCCCACCGTCTACAACTCCATCGACTTCGCGACCGCCCATATCGAAAACCCCGGCGCTGCCCCCTGGGCAACCGACTTCGAATACCAGCAGGCAGACGCCGCACTCAATGCATTGATCGCATCCAACGCCCAGGCAATCGCATCCAACACAGCCTTGGTTGGTGATGGCGTTGCTGGAATCGAGAGCAACCTAACAGCGCACATCTCAAACGCCGATGCAATCAACGCCGCCCAGGACGATGCAATCGCAGCAGCAGCCGCCGGGGCGAACATGGGCGGCGACATCGAGGGCGCATCGAGCAACGCGGTTGTCGTTGCCGTACAAGGTACGCCGATTGCCGAGACCACTCCGGCAACCGGCGAGACATGGATCATGGACGATGACGGCACCATGAAGCCGGGCAGCGTGGACCTCACAGACATCGAGGCCGATATTGCGGCGATCGAGTTCAGTGCCGTGAGCAAATCTTATGTGGACTATGAGATCTCAACCGTTCGCGGCCTGGTTGACGGTAATGACCACGTCGCCAGCATCTCCGAAACGTTCGACGGTACCAACTGGCTGGAGATCGCCACTGGAGTCTGGCAGCACGATGCCGGATGGACGGCCTATGACGCCGATATCGTGGGTGGATCGCTACAGCTCAATCCCGAAGGCTACCTGATTATGGCCGACACCTCGCACGTCTCCAAAATCGAGCTAACTCCGGCCAATGATTATCTAGCACTGTTTGCCGAGACCGATGCTGGCCCCTGGTATGGCTATGACGCTACACGCGGCAACATCCCGGCGACCAACATCTTTGCGGTTAAACTGTGGAACGGTGGCGCGTCCAGTGTGCAGGTCGACCAGATTGACCTGTCGTCGTGGCAGTACCCGGAGCGTGTGGGCTATACCCGTGATTTTGCCGGGCTGCACCTTGACGTGGATACGCCAAGTGGTGCGACAGCCCGCGAAGCCGTCAACGTGCAGTACGTGGGGGATCTTGAGGCCACTGCGGATATTTCCGGTTCATTCGCGGCCGGCTTCCGCGTCGACAAGATCGCGGAGGGCGTCATCAACAACTCTGCCCGTGCCACTGGCTATGGCTTGATTTGGTACGATAGCGTCACAGAGCATCGCTATGTAGATATGGCCACCCAATTCGAACTTGATGCCGCTTTGGAACTCAAGGGCGATCTGTCCGCCCAAAGCGCTATCGCCGACCGCGTGACGGCTGTCGAAGCTGGTGGTGTTGCAATCAGTGGCGACGTGACTGGCGCGGATCTTCAGCATTCCAAAGTGGAAAACATTCAGGGTAAGTCGATTTCGATTCCGACCGTCGCGGGCACTAGCCCATATTACGATGGCAGCGAGATTGCATGGCTATCCATCCTCGCCACCAACATCGTCTATGCCGCTGGCAGCAACGAGATTGCCAATGTTCCGCCACAGTCCGCCGCTTTTTACCGCGCCATGATTGGCACCAACGCTGTCATGGCCCTTGTGCTTGATCAGCAAGTCGTTGGATTGTTCAGCCAGGACGGCTTAATTATCCCTTATGGATCGGTCAACATCCTTAACAGCAACCTGGTCAGCAACGTCCAGGCATACGATGGCGATGCGACGCACCCGGCATACTCATGGGTGGGGTCTCCAGATATGGGGACACAACGCGCAAGCTCAGGTGGCAACTACATAGAGCGCTTTGTGACAGGCGGTAATTTAGTATTCGAAAGGGGCATTAATGGCATTAAGATGCTCACCGGCAAAGAGATCACGCTTGCCGACGGCTATCGCGCAGCCAGCATCAACGATATAATCACACCTACCGAGGTAGATCCGCTCAGCATCCACCCTACCGGCATCTATGCAGCCTGGACGGACGCGGGCGGATCCTACACCTCCGAGCAGGTCATCGCGACCTCGCCCTTGCTTACCAACGGCGTGGAGTCGATCAGCTATAATGCATCCGGCACCATGTCCACCGTGAGCCAGATCAGCGCCGACGGCACCAACTGGGCAACATTTGCCGAGACCGCCACCGCGAGTTATGTGCGCATCGTGGCCACAAACACACTGCCAGCGAGCGGGGATGTCTCCCTCACGATCAGCAATATCGTGGCCTACTCCTGGAGCGACCCAACCCGCTACGGCGTAACCAATGATCTACGCGGCCAGATTTTGCGGGTCGATGATCCCACCAATGATCGCGATCCCGTCAACAAGCGCACTCACGATGCAGCGATCGCATCTGTGACACCAGCGGCATGGAGCACATACGCGGCAACATCTGCCATTGAGGCGGACGGTAACCCTATCCGCCTGGGCGGTGGCTGGACGCTGATCGAGACTCAGGGCGTGGGTGTTGTGAGCTATGCCGATATCTGGACCGGCTCCAACGGCCTCACGATCGCGGTCGACGGGACTCCCGTAATCACGGCCCAGGATGGTTACCAGGGCTTGCACATCGACACATTTGCAAGCGACGGCACCAACGCCACCGTGGGTGTATCGACAAATGGCGTAACCTCAGAGCCTGGCATCCAATGGACACAATCGCTACTACTGCCCAACTGGGCTCCAGTGGCCGCAACCTCAAACAGCTATCCCGTGGCCACCAATGGCGTATACACCATCACCATTGCAAACCCGGCAGAGTCACCCTGGTTTCTGCGAGCAGTCCAGGCGCAAGGCGCGGCCCGCGTCGACATCGCCGCCCCCCTCTACGAGCAAGGGTCCCGCGTCGCAACGACGTGGACCGCAATGTCGGTAACAAACTCCTGGCTGGACCAAGGCGGCGTCACAAACACCCAGATCTACAGCAACGGCCTGCTGCAATCGTGGTCAACCAATGGAGTCTCGCTATGACCAAGATTCTCCTGATCATCCTTGTTTCAGCTTTCAGCTTTCCCCATTTCAGCTTTTCTGAATCGTACGACATCGTATGGGACTGGCCAGAGCACGATATGAGCGCAAGCCACATCATGCCATGGATGCACGTCACCCCAGAGCGCGTGCGGATTGATGTGAGCATGACTGGTGGCACATCATGGCGTGAGATTGCGTGTGGTGTCCCCAGCGTGCAGGGTACTAACACCTACGCATGGAGCATCCCCGATCGAGCTGAGTACCTTACAGACAACGGCATTATCCGCATCCGTAAGATGCATGAGTTTGGCGGGCGTAGCGTGACCGTAACCAAGCCCATCCACCTATGCGGTATCAGGATGGTCTCAACCCCGGCCACCGTCACCAACGGCGTCACGGCGGATCTGTCGTGGGTATCGGCTGGGGCTGGCGAGTTTGTAAGCCTGGCCACGCTGGCAATCCCTGTGACTGGCGAGGGCTGGCAGGCACAAGCCGTTCTGGCGTCCACCGACAGCAACGCGGGCGGCATCACCAACACCGCGCAATGGTCCGTTGATGGGCTCGCCGCTGGCACATGTCTGATCAAACTGCAAAGCCTTGAGAACCCGTTATGCTGGCGCGGCTCGCACGTGGAGGTGGCCAATGAGTAACTGCCCGTCAGCAACACCTAACTTATCCTTAGTTTCTGCGCCGTGGGAAGATGCTCCGACACACAACTCAGAGTGCAGCGCGATTCGCTGTGCATGGCCAGAGTCGATGATCTCACACAATAACAGCCCACGGCACACACTGTCCGAGACAGCAGCCCATCTTGACATGACGCTCGAGCGGGTTCGCCAAGTCGAGCTTGCAGCCTTCCGCAAGCTCGCAAAACATCCGCTACTGCGACAGGTCGCAATAGACAGAGGCTACAACCCAGATCGACGGCCGGCCACGCTGGCCAGGCAACACAGACAAAGAAACATCCAGCTGCGCGGTCGCCGCGAATACGACACACTGGAGGGATATTGAGATGACTACGTACACAAACAACCGCCGCCTGCCAAAACAAGAACACCCTTTGCTATCCGCCTTTATGGGAGGCGTCGTGATCGCCATGGCCATAGCGGGCTGTAGCATTCTGACCGGATGTGACACAACCGGCCGCACTAACCCCCGCCCATTCGTGGTCGATCCCTATCTACAGGCACGCTACCCAATCACGCAGCCAATCGACCCCGCAACTAAGGAGATCCTTGATGTCCGAAATATCGACTAGCATAACCCCGCTACAACGAGGCCCGAAAGTATCATGGATTCCGTGGTGCCACCCAGGCGACAATCAGGGGCAGACTGGTGCGTGTTCTGTTTTTGCGATGGCTTCGTGGGTCGAATGCATGACAGGGCAAGGCATAAGCGATGATGTTGCTGTTGAGACATGGCGCTCCGACCGGATGAAACGCCACGGCAACTTAGATGGTGGTATGAGTATCCCCGAGGCGTTCTTTGCTGCATATTCTGCTGGCTGGTTTCCTCGTCACACAACTATCCGTCGTGTCTACGATCTCAAGTCTCTTGCCCTCGCGCCGCTGATCGCGACCTATACGCTCACGGAGGGCTGGTACAGCACAAATGCCGCAGGGTGTATCGACCATAAAAACACGGTCGAGGTGGGGCAGCACGCAACCCTCATGGTCTCCAATAGCCGAGAAACTGATATTATTCAAGATCCGCTGTGGATCGAGAACTCATGGGGGCTTGACTGGGGATACAAGGGATTTGGATGTATGACTCAGGAGCACCACCAGAAGTACTGCACCCAGCTCTGGCAGGTAGTTGTCCAGGGGCGTCCGACCTCCGAAGCCGAAGCCGATGAAGCCGAGGCGCGCGTTCTGGCATCCTCAATAGGCAACTACGTCAAGTCGATGCGCGCTAATCTTGTGACCCTTGGCTATGACTTGCCGTGCGAGAGCGCCTTTGTAATGGCCGATCTCGTCCGCCGATCTACAGCCGGACAGCTTACCGCCGCGCAAGAGCGCGCCATGGGCAAGCTCACAGATGTATGGATGATCTTACGAGGAGAGGGCGTCACTGACGCCATAATTATTCGAGTTTGGGACGTCATTCGAGCAGGGATTGAGGACTGATCGAACCCCGATAGATTCCGCAATAAAAGCGGCGATTTCCTGAGCGGCTAGCCCGTAGCAGTCTTTTTTACCCATCTGCGGTAATATTTATTTTATTCTGTCCAGAAATTGATTTTATTTTGGCGTTCTTCATCAGGAAGGTTTTTGACGGCAGAAGCAGACAGGCCACGGCTCCTTCGGCGAGATGGTCGGGTACCTTCCGGGCAAATTGATGATGTTTGCCATTCCTCGCCCCCCGCCCCTCCCA
>Ga0222694_1000037_pt1 | contig 37800 bp, 52 predicted proteins | sample AntAcemetage1333_FD_181145 | JGI IMG/M metagenome (GOLD analysis project Ga0222694, IMG submission 181145) | Saline water microbial communities from Ace Lake, Antarctica - #1333 | ecosystem: Environmental > Aquatic > Non-marine Saline and Alkaline > Saline | place: Antarctica: Ace Lake...
GAGGGAAAAAAACTCCCCCCAGAGATTGCTTGAACCTATGCGTTTTACTTTCCAAGATAGATTGTCTGCGTTGCCACAGCCGCACCAACTTCCACTGGTGTAGTTGCGTCAGATTCAAACCTTGCCACTAGAGTCTTGTCCTTTAACAAGAACCAGGTTTCATCATAGACACTCAGATAAGCTTCTTCCGTGTCTACTCCGCTTGTTGCTCCTAGAGCAAGAGTTGCCGAAATCTGGATTGGAATATTCACAATACCAAAGTTCTCTAACTTTCCAACTGCTACCTTGTAACAAGCTGTGTTACTGATGTTTGCGTCAGAGTTCTGTGTGTGAATACTAGGCGTGAAAGCCACTCCACTTGGAACTTTTATGCTTGACAAGTAACTTGAATTGTAGTCAAAGCAAACAATAGCGTTACCTGGTCTACAAAGACCTGCTTCGCTTGTATTTGCCTTCAGAGTCAAGGTCATATTTGCTGTTTCACTAGCTCCCAAGTCCTGCCAGTCTGCTGCAGTTGAGCTGTTGATGGTTGAACTGGTGTTAGACTGTGTTGTGTCGTTTGCAAGCGAGGTTGAAAAAGTTGCTTCTTTCAAGAAATCCATTGAAATAGTGGAAGACTGAAGGTTTTTAGCTTTTCCAAACTGTGCTTTTCCATCAATTACTCCGTCACCAATTAAGTCAGTTGCTTCTGACATATGATAGTCTGAACCTGAAGCATCGTCATCGTAGCCTGCTACAATAACTTCTTCTTCCGGACAAAAACTATACGAGTTGGTGTCAGCGTTGGTTAAACTTGCGATTCTTTCACCTGCGGTGTTAAAGAAAATCAAGTCAACTCCTGTTGCGTGAGTTCCTGAGTTGTACTGGTCTAGCAAGTCCCACGTTACACTTATTTTTTGGTCGGTTGTGCAAACTAGCCCACCTACATCGTCTTCAACTCCGCCACCGTCACCGTCTATTACAGCTCCGAGACCCATTGAAGGCAAGAGGAAGAAAAGTGCTGCTCCACCGACAAATACTGCCAACATTAATCCAAGGATTAAGGGCAAATTGTTTTTAGCCATTTATATCACCTCATTTTTTTTGGCTTTTTACTTCTTTTGTGTGGTCAACTATCCTGGTTTGCCCAAAACAGTCCCACCACTTCATTCCCTGCATCCACTACAAAGAAGCCATCCAATTCAGCCAAGAATTGAGCGAGCCAAAGTCTTGAGGCACAAAATATTCAACCGATTGATATTCCACAACCCCGATTAATAAACCTAGCCACTACCACCCGTGGTAGTGGTGGTTGTGTTTATATTTAAAAGACGCTTAAATTACAAAAGGCAAAAGGTTTTAGTTCTGGAACAAAACACTTACGGCCTTGTTGTTTAAATTCGTTGAGGTGCAGTCGTGAAAAAGTCTTTTTTGAATTGTTTGTTTGAAGCGTTGCCCTTGCCCAAAGAGGTGTTAGCTTAATGATTTCATATTTAAGAGCGTGGTTTAGTTCCTTACAACCATCCCCAAGATTTTTGTTAGTTCTAGCCACGCTTTTAATACTTCAAGGTGGGGTTAAATGAATAAAAGAATACTAATAGGGCTAATGCTTGTTTTCTTGGTTTGTGCAGGGCAAGGGGTGTTTGGAGAAACAATTTCTTATGGTTCTGAATATGTTTTTAATAGTAGTGGTAGCACCACTAGGAACACCATTTCTAATTTGGATTCTACTCATTTTGTAGTATCATATAATGATGCTGGAAATTCAAGTTATGGAACTGCTGTAATCGGAACTGTTGCAACTGATGGTGAAATTTCTTATGGTTTGGAGTATGTATTTCAAGAATATGGTTCACTTGACATTTTTAGTGCAGTGCTTGATTCTGAACATTTTGTAGTTGTATATATAGGTGAAAGTAACGATGCTTATGCTAGGATTGGAACTATTACTGGCAATTCAATTTCTTATGGTTCTGAATATGAATTTGATACTGCCCAACTTACAAACTTTTCGGTTTTGAGTATAGATTCAAATCGCTTTGTAATTGTGTATAGAGACCCAGCAGGCACAGAGTATGGCAGGGCTATAATTGGAACAGTTGCAACTGATGGTGAAATTTCTTATGGTTCGGAGTATGAATTTAATGGTGTAACTGTGGCTTATACTTCACTTTCTCTGTTAGATTCTACGCATTTTGTGGTAGTATATCAGGATGATGGTGGGGCTGATTATGGTATTGCAAGAATTGGAATTATTTCAAATGATGATGAAATCGCTTTTGGTTCAGAATATGTTTTTCTTGAATCAACTTCAAGGTACATGGCAACTTTTTCTCTTGATTCTACTCATTTTGGAGTGGTATATACTGATGTTGACAATAATAATTATGGTGTTTCTGTAATTGGAACTGTTTCCGATGGAAATATAATTTCTTATGGTTCAAAATATGTATTTAATGAAGCATACTCTCTTCGTATGTCAGTTTCCTTGCTAGATTCTACTAATTTTGTAGTAGCCTATACTGATTTTGGAAATTCAGGTTATGGAACTGCTGTAATCGGAACTGTTTCCGATGGCAATGTAATTGCTTATGGTGATATAAATGTTTTTAATGAAGCAAATACGAGTGATAATTCAGTTTCTTTGCTAAATCCTAATCATTTTGTAACTGCTTATAGGGATGAAGGAAATGCGACACGAGGAACAGCCATTATTGGAACAGTTACTTACGACCACGATTTTATTACAACTTGCAACTGGACTTCAACTGGAACTTATACTTTAAGAGCTTACAGAGGTTCTAATACTGATGTTGTAACAAGTTATTCTTTATGGTATAGAAAAAAAGGAGATGCTACTTGGATTGAAACCACTAACGGAGAAGTAGTAATTGCTTCAACTGGAGAATGGGAAATAGGAAACGATTGGAACAAATCAGGAAATGACGCTTTAACTCACAGTTATTATGGAATTACTGATATAGATGAATGCACTGCTGTTGAGTTTGATGAAGTATCTTTGGGGGCTACTGTTGGAGCTTACTTTCTTTATTCTTGTTGGAAAAATTGTTCAAGTTTAACTTCTATGCCTGTTGGTTTTACTATTCCAACTGGAATAACGACAGTTGGAGCTAAATTTCTTCTAGCTACTTGGGATGGTTGTACTTCTTTAACTTCTATGCCTTCAGGTTTTAATATCCCAACTGGGATAACAGGAACAGTTGGAGCTAGTTTTTTATCTGGAACTTGGGATGGTTGTACTTCTTTAACTTCTATGCCTTCAGGTTTTAATATCCCAAGTGGAATAACTGCTGAGTCAAATAATTTCTTTAGTGATTGTTGGAAAAATTGTTCAAGTTTAACTTCTATGCCTTCTGGTTTTCAAATTCCAAGTGGAATAACAACTGCTGATGATGGTTTTTTTCATAGTACTTGGAATGGTTGTTCTTCTTTAACTTCAATGCCTGACGGGTTTCAGATTCCAACTGGGATAACGAGTGTTGGAGATTATTTTTTTCGATATTGCTGGTATGGTTGTTCTTCTTTAACTTCAATGCCTTCTGGTTTTCAAATTCCTACTGGGATAACGACTGCTGATGATCTGTTTTTTGAACATTGTTGGAGTGGTTGTTCTTCTTTAACTTCAATGCCTTCTGGTTTTCAAATTCCTACTGGGATAACGACTGCTGATGATATGTTTTTTGAACATTGTTGGAGTGGTTGTTCTTCTTTAGCTTCTATGCCTGCTGGTTTTGATATTCCTAGCGGAATAACATCAGTAGGTTCTAATTTTTTTACTAGCACTTGGGATAATTGCACTGCTTTAGACAATGACGATTATACTGAACCGATTACTTTTGAATTTACAACTGGAACTAATACTTTTGGTGGTACTTGTCCAATAACAGCGGATAGTCCTATTGTTGGAACAAAAGAAACGCCAGTAGAAGTAGAGGTAAATAGACCAATACCCCCAAACAACGCCCCAACTCTTGCTTCTGTTGATTTGAACGAGTATTATGGCAAAACTGGTGATACAATTAAGATTACTGCAAACACACCAGCCGACGGAGAAAGTGATTCGTTGAGTTTGTATTGTCATACTTCAAGCGGTGCAAGTTCAAGCAACACGGCTTTTTGCTCGGACACAGGCAACGCTTCTCCTTACACTGATGTTTCATGCGTTGGAACAGCAGTCGCAGGAGACGGAAACCACACAATTTACTGCGTTTTAAGCGATGGCACTGCTGACTCAACAGAATACACTGACATATACGCTTCGGACAACACGGCTCCGACCACAACCGATGACCACACAGACGGATGGCTGGCAACCCCATACTATTTTACACTTTCACCAAGTGATTCAGGTTCAGGGATTTCTTCAACCGCTTTCAGAGTTAACTCAGGCGATTGGAACTCTAACACGATTATCTGGGTTGTAACAGACGGAAACTACCAAATTGACTACAACTCAATAGACACCGTTGGAAACGTGGAAGTAACCAACACCATTTGGTCAGCATTAGATTCAACAGCTCCAATAAACGGAAGTATTGTAATAACCGACACCGCAGGATACACAACCGACAATACACCAGCATTAACCTTGTTTGCAGAAGATACAGATTCAGGAATGAAGGAAATGGCATTCTCTTGCAATAACGCAAATTGGAGTGCGTGGGAAACATACGCAACAAGCTTTTCAACCTTCAATGTGGAAACAGGCGAAGGATGTTCAGCAGGCAATGGAGTAAAAACAATTTATGTAAAATACAGAGATAACCTTGACACTGAAAGTGCAAGCGTCAACGATTCAACCACACTCGACACCACAGCACCAATAAACGGAAGTATTACAATAACCGACACAGCAGGTTACACAAAAGACGTAACGCCAACGCTGACCTTGTTTGCGGAAGACACACACTCCGGAATGAAAGAAATGGCTTTCTCCTGCAACGATGCCGCTTGGAGTGGTTGGACAGCCTACGGAGTATCTCACACAACCTTCAACATCGAAACAGGAGCAGGTTGCTCAGTTGGAGACGGAGCAACAACAGTCTACACAAAATTCAGAGATAACTTGGACACAGAAAGCGCAAGCGTCAACGATTCAACATACTACGACACAACCGACCCAACAACAACCATAACAGGCTGTGATATGTCAGACTGGAACTCAACAGACCAAAATTGTAGGCTAACCTGCACTGACGCAGGTTCAGGTTGCGGAACAATCTACTGGCAAATTGACTCAGGTGGATGGTACTCGGAATCAGTTTCGGACACAACAACTTTCCTGATAAACACAGACGGAAACCACGACGTAGAATTCTACTCCGTTGACCCACTCATAAACACGGAAACCCACCAAACAGTTTGGGTTTCAATAGACAACACTGCACCAACAACAACCAGTGCAGGTTATACTTCATATAATTGGACAGCAGACAGCACAACAGTTACACTGAACTGTTCAGATTCCCACACTGCCTGTGCTTCAACTCAATACAGACTGGATTCAAACCCTGCTTCAGGAACAACAATGGGAGCATGGCAAGCATACACAATTCCATTTGACATTACAACAGACGGAAACTGGGCAATCGACTTTAACTCAACCGACACGCTTGGAAACACAGAAACACCAAACAGAGAAATAATACTTGTTTCAAACCCAGTAAATATTGACGCAAACATTTACTGGGAATCCGATAACACCCACGCATTCCTTCAATTCAGGCGTGACTACAACACAAACATTTACTTCGATGCAAACATTCAAACCTATTCAACCATTGACACCAACGCATTGCACTGGATGGTTTGGTCAACAGAATCAAACGACCACAATGACTGGAAATACAGCACAATCGGAAACGACATAAATGGCTGGAATGCAATGTCTGGAACATACAAACACTTCGCAAGCCAAGACACAAACACGGACTCGGATGGAGACAACTGGTTTTTCAAATACGATGCAATAGATAGAGGAAGTGGGTCTGCTGGTTATCTTAGCACTCAAACAACCGAAACAATGTTTGCAAACAACACAAAAAACAACGAAGACCTCAATGTATGGTTTGGTGGTGGAATTTACAACTTTGTAAAAATTAGGTTTGACGATGTTCATGTTCACTTAGGAGAACAAACAACCTACGCAGTTGATGTGAACGCACAGTTCTTTTCAGCGACACCAGCACAGCAAATAATACACACCTTCGACTGTAACTCAGATTACACCAACGGAACACCAATAGCAAACCCAAACTGTTTCTATGCTGGTTCAATAACAAGTGATAATAATGTAACACAAAAAGGAAATCGCACACTGTATTACACCACAGACGCAAGCGGAGCTTTCTCAAACGGTATGTACCCAAGCAAAACAAGATACCTGATATTTGGAACATTAAACGACCAAGCAAACGGAGCGTCAATCAGTGCAATTACTTCAGACGACGCTGGAACAACAGAATACTCACACGATAGCGGAACAACATGGAACGCATACAGTGGAACTCCACAAATAAGAATGAGGTATATTCACGAAGAAAAACCTGTTTACTGGAAATACTTTTTCACTTACCACATTGTTGAAACAGGCACAGACTACAACTTCAACGGAATATTCCAAGAACTAATAAATACTCCAACCGATTTCCCACCAAGCATTGCATTTATTGACTTCAATTCAAACTGGCAAAATGGATTAATTGACATAAACGGATTATGTTTCGATGAAAATAGTGACCTCGCAAAAATTGACTTAAACCTACAATACTTGGATGGCTCAACCGCAATGGTAATATCTGACGACATTAATTGTGTTTTTGGAGCGTGGGGAATAACATTTGACTCTTCAAGCGTAGCAGACGGCAATTATATACTATTTGCTTCAATTACAGACATTCATGGAACAACCTCAACAAGAGAAACACCAGCCGCATTCGACAACACACCGCCGACAGTTTCATGGGACAAAAACTCCTTGAAATGGTATAAGGAAAACCAAACGATTACTTTGACTTGCACGGACAACAACTCCGCGTGTAGAAACATCACTTACAGAATTGACACCAACGGCTTTGACGGCAACACAACCAACGCAATCGCGTGGACTGCTTACACTGCGGCTTTCACTGTGGTTGTAGATGGAAATTACCAGGTGGACTTTAACGCCACAGATATTTTGGGGAACGTGCAAACCGACTGGAACTACCAATATTTGCTATTGGACAAAACAAACCCAACACTCTCAGACCAATATCCTTTAGTGGAAGTTTTAACAGGAAACCTATCCACTCCAACATTCTCTGTGAAAGTAACCGATGCAAACGCATTCGCAGAATTCAGTCAAGCAAAAGGTTGCTGGATTGATGTCTACAAAAACAGTGCGTTAGTTGCACAAAACCAATACGATACAGTAGACGCAAACGGTTATTGTGAATACACTTTCTCTGCTTTCCCATTAAGCGAAGATCACTGGGGTTACGTTAAATTCAAGGGAACAGATTTCGCAGACAACAACTCAGCCACACTCACAACCGCAACCTACAACCACAATGAAGAAATCACAGGCGGTGGAAGCCCACCAGGAGGCGGTGGAGGAGCAACAATAATCGAAGAAATCAGCCAGTTACTATTCTCAATAATTGCACCATCACCCGACAAAACAATCTATGTCGTTCTACCAAAAAACTCAACAAAAACAGTCACAATCACGCTAGAAAACGATTTAACCGACAGAACAGTCCAAATAACCCCAAGTGCAAGCGTGGCACTCCAAGACTTCGTTGACTTCGACACACAAACACTCAACCTCGACTCAAACGGGCAAGGAAAACTAACCGCAACATTCAGTTGGGCAGAAAACTACTCACTGGAAAGCGGAAGCCAAACAATAGACGGAATATTCCTATTCACAACCGAATCAAAACAAGAAACAATACCGGTTAGACTCGTACTCGCAGAAGAAAACATAATCGACATGCTAAGAAACCTGCTCAAAGCAAACCTATTACTAGCAATAATCCTGATAATGCTCGGACTCGCAACAGCAATAATCCCCAACACAATGGACATAAACACAAACATCAAAAGCCTAGCCGCAGTAATTGGAATAATTTTCACAATCACAATAATCGCATTGTATCTAATATGAGGTTGAAAACATGACAGAAAACCCGATAACACTGGAAAGATTCACTCAAAACAAATACTCAGTCGCACTAACATTCACAATGATATTCATACTACTAATCCCACTCACGCTATGGCTAATGTGGACAATGGGACAAGCAGACCCAAGACAAGGTGTAATACTCACATACTACTTCGTTTTCCTCTTAATCTACGCAATAGTATTCCTCGCAGACACAATCATGGACTACATGAAACTCAAACCCGACACACGAATAATAAACATAGCCGGAATAGGAAGCAAACCAGCACTAATCTCAATAGCCGCAATCGCATTCCTCTGGGTCGGCTACGCAATGACCGCTTCAAACCTCGGAGTATCACTACCACAATCACTAGGACAAGAACAACTCGCTTTCCTAGACATGATATACAAAGTCGTACTCTCACCATTTCTCGAAGAACTCGCAATACGAGGCGCACTCATGCTCATAGTAACAGGAATAATCCTAAGATTCACCAACAAAAGCAGGCTAATCGCTCTAACAACAGGAATACTACTACAAGCAACCTTCTTCGCAGTCCTACACTGGCTCGCATACCAGGGAGAAATCGGGCTAATACTCACAAGCGCAATATGGGGAACACTCGCAGGAATGATAGTATGGCTCACAGGAAGCATCCTACCAGCCATAACATTCCACATTGGAAACAACGCAACAATCTACTTCACAACAACAGGCCAAGGACACCTCGTTCTACCAATACTAATCGGGGTAACAGGACTAATCGTAATGGCAAACATACTAATCATAAACCAAAAAGGAGTGAAATGGTGGATAAACACAGCAAACCCAACACTCTAACAATTTTCACAATCCTGTTATTAATCGCCTGCAACGCCCAGGCATTCACTTTTGCCGATATAACCAAGCAACTCCCCGACAAAGCCAACCTCGGAATCGGAGAACTAACCAAGCAAAACTACATAATAGTCGGAAGCACAATCCTGCTATGCGCAGGACTCGTAGCATACTTCTACAACAAACTACTCGGAGCAACACTAATCATCCCAGCCATAACAATCCTAATCACACTAATACTGCTAAAAATGGCTTAACGGAGGCAAACAAAGTGCATGAAGTAAAAACAATCAGAGAACTAAAAGAAAAAAACCAAGAACAAAAAGAAAAAATCAGAATACTACAAAACTGGGTGACAACCTTCAGAACAGAATCCTGCAAAGAATGCAAACAAATGTGGAACGACCTAGAAGCAAACTACAAAGACCAATTCGGGGAATCAATTTGAAATGCCCACGATGCTACTCCATCCTACTCATAGAAAAAGAAAGATACCACTGCGCAGGCTGTGGCTGGAAGACCAAAGAGAAAATAGCGAGGTGGACAAAAAACCATGAAAAAAACAATCGCGTGGAGCAACAAAAGAGAACAATTGCTTTCAAGCCTGAGAAAAATGTATGCTGACATTTCACCCAAGTTAAACGAACAAAAACGAGGGCAAACAGACTCACAAATAATTGAAGAAGCACTCCATAATCAGGAAGAATTCATGGCGGGGCTTGCGAGATACCGCCCAACCAAGTTGGAAAGGCTTGAAGCGGAGAGTTAAACAGTAAATAGCATTACATAAGCACAAAAAAGAACAGTTTGAACACAAAAAAAGGCAAATGAATGCCTATAACCCCACAAAATATGGATAAGATTTGAAGGTACTGCGGAAGAAAGCCCAATTTACCCCAAAAACCATATATTTAAATAAACAATGGTTAATAGTAATTTATATGACTGATAAAAAAAAGACACACGACCTAATCAGAGTTCGTGTTGAAACAAAAAAAGAACTCGACAAACTAAAGCTAATTCCAAACGAGACATACGACCACATAATCGGAAGACTACTGGAGGGAATAAAAGAATGAACTTTATTGAAAAGAAAAGGTTAGCAGAATCAGAACTCGGAATTTTAACCGTGCTAGAAATAGAAAACAAAACACTAGAACACCTCAAAGGAAAACTAATCAAAAAAGAGGCAACCAAATGAACTACTCAGTAAAAAACCGCAATGGAAGAACCTGCGGGCAAATGAAACTCACAACAGAAACCAACAAAAGCGAACAAATAAAATTTTCATTCGACTCAAAATACGCAGGCTCACTATTCTACAACCTACAAGCCAACCTAGAAGCAAACGGCTTCCTACTCAAACCAATAGGAAAACACTACAACAAACAAACGGGGCAAAAACTATGACTCAGGAATACAAAAAAGCAAAACTAATCATAATCAGAAACGGCAGAGCATTCAAAGACTGCAAATACCTGCTCGGACACGACATAATTCTAATAAAAGAAGAAGACGAAGAATACCTCGTTCCATTCAACTCAATAGAATACATCAAAAAAGAAACATTCTCGGACTTCATTGATTTCAAAATAAGAGGACTGATAGAATGATCCACACAGAAAAATGCCCAAACTGCAACTCAACACACATAATGGACACAGAACCAAGAGAAAGACAATGCGGAGAATGCGGACAAAAATGGTCGCTGTTAAGCGAACACACATTCAAACAAGCACAGGTGGGAAAATAATGCCAACACAAGAAAAACTAAAACAACGCTTCAACGAAAACAAATGCTTCCTATGCGGAGAAGACTCAGTCGGGTCAAGATACCTCACAGGAAAACAAAACCGAGAACTCACAAGAGAAAGCAAAAAATACAACTTCTGCCGACAACACAAAAACGAAACACCACCGAGGCTATACCAATGAACACAAACTGGACAGCAATGGAAATACTAATAACAATCGCAACAATCGGAGCAATAACAATAACCTGGATACAACCAATACACCCACTCACACAATTCACACTCACCTGCACACTCGCTGGGCTATGGTTCATCGCAAAAGCACAAACAGAAGACAACAACAACCTACTCAACCTCATAACAAAAATGAACCAAGAAAAAAACGAGGGGAAAAAATGAACTCATACCAAAAAACCGCATTAATAATGATAGAAAGAGACATCATGCGACTAGAAACACGCCTCGCAAGCCTCAAAAAAACAAAAAAAAGAATACAAAAAGAAGCAAACATACAAGGAGACGAAAACAAATGACACTACCAATCAAAAACAAAGTCAAAACAAACAAATTCGACTACCACGAAGAAGTACGAGAATTCACCGGGCTAATATTCCACTGCCCCTGCTGCGACAAAGTATTTCACCTACACATAGCAGAAATAAACATAATACAACCAAAAAAATAGAAAAAAGCAGGCCAAAAACAAGCCCGCAAAGAAAAAAAAACTATTCCTTCAAAGCCTCAGCAGACCGCCTGAACTCGGAAAGCTCAGCTTCAGCGTGCAAAGCAATGACCTTCATGTTAGAAACCTTCTGCTTCGCTTCCTCCGGGTTCAAAGCATCAAAATAAATCTTTCCACCCTTCCGAGTACCTCCAAAATCGAGTTCGAGAGAATCAGGTGCTTTGGCAACCTGCACAACCTCCTGCGACTCCAATTACTTCACCTCTGTCCTTTCAACCAAAGGAACTGACTCAAAGCGAACAATGTCCTTAATTGAAGAATAAGCCGAATCCGTATTCTTGTTTGTTGTCTTCACCAAAACCTTACATTCGAGCTTCAGCATTTTTTGAACAAGCCAATCAGTCAAACCAGCAAAAGTTTTAAGTTCCTCTGATTGGGTCTCTGCCACCGAAAGCAAACCAGCTTTGTCAATCAAGTCAAAGAGCTTACTGTTACTGTAACCTTTTGCACCCGAAGAACGCTTGATAATCGGATTGCAAAACAACGGCAACTCAATCTTTTTTCCTTTGTGTTCAATCTCGATTGCAAAAACCAGTTTCTTAACCTGCTCCTCGCTATTGTACGCTTTAGTGTCAATCAGTTCAATCGACCTAACAACGCCGGGGTAGGCGTCCTCTGGAACCAAGTGCTTTTCAACCTGTTCTCCGCTTCCTGTTCCACTAAAATCTACTAAAACTTCTGTTCTTTCATCTGCCATAATAGGCACCTCCGTCAGACATAATAGTCTAAAAGTAATAATGAAAGATTAAGTTTATAATAAGGTTGTTCTTATTTTGTTAAACATAAATTTTATGAGGTGAAGGTATGAAACTACCCGAAGAAAAAATAGTATTCCCAGGAAAAATAGTCCAAATAGGTGGCTCAAAAGGAATAATCCTGCCCCCACTAATCCTTGAAAAACTCGAACTAGAAAAAGGAACAGAAGTCAAAATAATATCAGACAAAGGAAAATTTGGATTATTTGCAGGACTATGGAATCCAGAACAACAAAAGAAAAGAAAATAAGGGGGGGTTAATTTGACACAAGAACATTTTAATGAATATTTGAGAAAAGGAATTCCAACAGAATACAATGGAACAAAATTCAAAAGTCGGCTTGAAGCAAATGTAGCCTACTTTTTGGATGGGTTAAAAATTGAATGGCAATATGAACCACAATCATTTTTACTTAAAATAGGTCACTATATGCCTGATTTCTACTTACCCCAATTAAGAACCTGGATTGAAGTAAAAGGTAAAATTGATAAAAAAGCATGGCAAACAATTCAAGAGTTATCAAAAACAACAAAACAACCAATTATTTTATTTGGTTCACGAGAAGCATGGTTTATAGGGGAAACCTGGGGATTTCAAGATTTTTCCCAATTAGACCCAAAAGAACGACCAAAAGAAATATCCGTAGATATTGAAAAACAAGAACTCTATGTTGGACACTGCTTAAATTGTGGACATTGGTTTTTTTGTGGTCAAATAGGTGTCTACCATTGTAGGTGTTGTGGATTCCATAATGGCAAACATGACATTAAAGGGGGATTTATTTTTTATAACTTTGAAGGACATGATGTTCCATTCTTTTGGACAAAAAACCATGACAGATTATTTAATTTTTCAGATTTTGAAACTATTGAAGAAATTACGAGGCTTTTGAGTGAATAAAAAAATAGAAATTCCCTCCTTCCTTCAAAAACCAAAATACCGCTTCGCCAAAGTAGAACACAACGACAAAAAGCCAAAGGGGATTGATTGGAACACCAAAGGAGGAGCAAACTATTCATTCAATGACAAAAAACTCACCACCTGGCTCACTGACAAAGGAAACTATGGTGTTCTAACCGGGAAACTAAGCGGGAGCCTTGTTGTAATAGACGCAGATAAACAAATAATCCAAGAAACAGTGGAAAAATTTATGCCAAAAACCACCAAAGTCAAAACAGGAAGAAAGGAAGGCGGTTATCACTATTACTATTACACTGAAAAAACCTTTGAGTCAATAAAACTCAAAGACCAAGCAACAGAAGAAGACTTGGGGGATGTTTTCTGCAATACAAAGGATGGAAAGGCAAAAATGGCAATAGGTGCTAGTTCAATCCATAAAAGCGGGAACCAATACGAACTAGAAACATTTGGAGAACCAGTAAAAATAACAAGGGAAAAAATTATCTCAGTGTTTAATCCTTGGATTTCAAAAGAAAACGAAAAAATTGAAATAATTAAATCAGATTCAAACCTAAAAATTGGAAACCTAGTGGATAAAACAAAACTCAAAATGAGAGGCCAAGAACTACAAGGAGAACACCCAATACACGGTTCTAAAGAAAACAACTGGAACTTCTGTATAAACGAAGAAAAAAACACCTGGCACTGCTTCAGGTGTGGAACTGGGGGTGGAACACTTTCATGGATTGCAGTAAAAGAAGGAATAATAAAATGCGATGAAAGCCAAACAGGAGTACTAAAGGGTGAATTGTTCCTCAAAACGCTCAAAATAGCAAAAGAAAAATATGGCTACAAAGAAACAGTAATTGAAACAAACAAAGAAATAATTAAAAACGAGAACATGGCGGAAGAAAAAGAAGAATGGGAATTCAAAAACTACTTTCCAAAAGAACACTTTATTTCACAATATATTGGCTGTGGAACAGAACTATCAGACGCTTATCCAGAATACTTTCTAGCAGGCGCATTAAACCTGCTTTCAACCGCCGCCGATAGGGGGATAAGAATTGATTTAACTCCAAAAGCGTTTTACACAAACCTATGGTTTATGCTCGTTGGAAAATCCACTGTTTCAAGAAAAACAACAGCAATCAACCTAAACAGCGTAATAATGAACTTCGCAGGACTAGAAGACAAGCTAACAGCAGACGATGCAACCCCCGAAGCATTCATTGATGAATTAAAAGACAATGCAAAGGCAAGTATTCACAAAGACGAGTTCGGTTTGTTTTTAGCAAAGGCTAGAAGAAAGTACCAAAGTGGGATTGATGCTTTGCTTTCCAAGCTCTATGATTCTCCCGACCACTATAAGAGGCGGTTGAGAAAGGAAACAATTGAACTGAAAAATGTTTATATTTCTCTACTAGGTGGATTTGTTCCAGAACAGATAGCACAATATGCTTTACCGGAAGACATTCAAAGCGGGTTTTTTCCCAGGATGTTGTTTGTTTTCCCTGAGAGACCAAAACAAAGAAAAAAACACAGAATTTTAACCGTAGGAGATGAAGAAAAAGAAAAAGAGTTGGGGGATTGGCTTGGACAAATAAACGAACTCATTCTTTCAGTGACCAGTCAAGGGCTAACTCTGAAAGCAATTCCCTCAGAGGAAGGCTTGAACTTGTTTGAAGCGTGGTGTGAGAGCTGGGAGAACTATATTCTCACAAGCAGAGACGGAAAAGACTTCGCTCCTTTCTTTGGAAGGGCATCGGTGTCAGCTCTTAAAATGGCTGCTTTGATTGAACTTGGCTCAAAAGAGACCAAGGACAAGCTATTTGAGTTTGGTGCATTAAATAGTTCTTCTAAAACGAGTGCTTTTTTGAATTATTTAAATAAGAAAAGAGTTAGTAATAGTAGTAATATTAGTAATGTTAGTATAATTCGTAATTTTAGTAGTGATTTTGATTACGAATGCAATAACATTACTAACTTTACTAACTTTACTAATTTGAAGCCAAATAACTACCCCGATTTGTCAGATGTAAAATACAACAATTCTTTGGTGATAAGCCGTGCTTCCGTTGAATTAGCCATTTTTTATGTTTCAAAATTATTTTTGCCTTGTGCTAAAAAAGTGATTGATGAGGTAAATGCGAAGTCCGGGGAAGCTGAATTGGAGAGAATTTACAAGTTAGCCTTGAAACATTCAAGGGGTGGTTGTGTCGAACACTCGGATTTGCTGAGGAAAAGTAATGTTCGTTCAAAGGATTTTTTGGAGTGTGTGAAGACTTTGCAGGAGTCGGGCAGGTTTTATATTTCTGATAATGCTGCTGGAAAGCGTGTTTATACTCCTTTGAGGGAGTTGGAGGGGGATGTGAAAATGCCCTATTAGGGTTTTTTCTATACCTTTTTAATACCATTGGGGTATTGTATAGTATAGGTGGTTTTGTTTTGGATGATGTTTGTTTTGTTGGGGTTGTTGCGAGGGGTAGTGGTCGTGTTTTTGTTCATGTTCCTGTTGCTTATCGTGATTTGTTTCCTGTTGGTTGTCGTGTTGTTGTGAGGCCATTGGTTTTGAAGAAAGCGGGAGAGAAGGCGGTTGGTTTGAGGTGAGTAAGAAGAAGTGTTTGCATTTTTGGAAGGTTCGCATGGTTTCAGATATTTTAATCAATACAAATGTTTTGCATTGTACTCTTGGTTGTGAGAAGTGTGGGGTGCTTGCGGTGGGAACTGTTTTTGTTGACCGCATAATTCCAGAGGCGGTTGGTTTGAAGTGAAAAGAGGTTTTGGTTTTTGGATGAAAGATGGTGTTTATATTGCAGGTGAATGGTATCCTGCAAAAGGTAAGGCTGTTTGGGAAACTGATAAAAAAAAGGTTTTTCCTTGTGTTCCTGTTTCCTCGCTAAAAAAGGTTTTTAGTGAAGTTGATTTTGAGTTAGGTAAAGAGTTTGATGGTGAAACTATTCCTTTTGGTCTTTGGAGATATAGAGTTTTATCAAAACTCGGTTTTTATGAGAAGAAGGTGAAAAAATGAGTGAAGGTTGTCCTGATTGTGGTTGTCCGTTAGAGGTTTGTTGTGGGCAGAATAGGAAAAAGTATGTTCCTGTTTCTGAGTTAAAAAGAGAAATTGAATATTTAATTAATTGGGGAAAGTTTCAACAGGCAACCAATGAGATTTATCGACACACGACAGATTCATTAAATGATTTATGGATTGAGAAACTTGAAAACAAACTAAAAGAACTCGGTTTGTCCGAGAAGAAAAAGGAGACTTTTACTGTTAAGTGTGTTCGTTGTGGAAGAACTGGTTTAACTGAACCTTATTGTCAAAGCTGTAAAAAAGAACTCGGTTTGTCTTCGGTTTCTGATTCGGTGCATGGGGCAATGTTGGAGAACACTGAGAAGTTAATTAAAAAACACAACGGAAACGAGAAAAAGGCTTTGAAAGAGTTTTTGTCCGAGAAGTCTGTTGTTCGTGTTCGTTTTGGTCGGGGGAGTTATCCGACAGAGTTGGAAGTGAAAGGTAAGTGATTTTGTTGCAGGCGGTTGAAGGCTTAATGAGTTATAAAGGGTGGTTTAACCTCCTTCCTGAGTTCACTCGTTTTGCCTACCGTATCCTGCAATGAAAACAAAAGATAGGATGTGATTTGATGGTTGAAGTTAGAAAGAGGGGTGTTCCGGTGCGTGATGGTTCGGGTCGTGGTGTTGGTGTTAATGTTGGTCGTGGTGGTTGTAGTCCGGTTAAGAGGGTTGGTCGTGGGACTGGTCGAGGGGTTGGTAGGGGTCGGGGGAAGTTGTAGTGACTTGGGAGGATGATGACGAGGAGTTTGGGGTTTGCCGGGAGTGTGGTGGTAGGCTTTCTTTTGAGTGTGTTTCGAGTGATGCGGATGGTAACCGGAGAGGTTTTGGTTCGGTTTGTTTGAAGTGTGGAGCTTTGTTTGTGTAGTTTGTTGAAAGTGGTGTGTTGGTTTGGGTGTTGATTCGGATTTGGTGGAGGTTTTGCGGGTGATTGTTTCTCGTTCTGCTTCTGGGAGGGTTGTTTCGTGGCGGTTTTGTTTTAATCATTTTTTTTACTTGGGTTTTGGGAAGGAGAAGTTTAATAGGGTGTGGTTTGAGTTGAAGGAGCGGGGTTTTGTTGGGTTGTTGAAGCATAATGGGTCTTGTCGGCCTTTGTTTGTTACTGTGCGTGGCTTGGATTTTTTGAGGGAGAGGTTGCCTGGTTTGGAGGCTGGTGTTAGTGCGAGGGTTGTAGAGGAGCAGGCGAGGTTGGAGTCTTTGAGGTCTGACTTGGTTTTTGTTGAGGAGCAGCAGACTTCGATTTTGGATGTTTGTAAGAAGGTTGAGAGGGGTGAGTTGAAGTGAGTTGTGAGTTGTTATTGGGTGATTGTTTGGAGAAGTTGAAGGAATTGCCTGATGAGAGCGTGGACTTGGTTTTGACTGACCCGCCTTATGCTCTTGTTTCTCCTAATTCAAAGAGTGGTGGTGGTTTTATGGGAAAGGCTTGGGATTCAGAGTTTCCCAAGGTTGAAACTTGGCTTGAAATAAAGCGGGTGATGAAGGCTGGAGCGTTTTGTGTTTTTACTATGTCACCAAGGCAAGATTGCTTGTTGAATTGTTTAATGACTTTGAGGGAAGCAGAGTTTGAAATGGGGTTTTCTTCGCTATACCACATTTACCATACGGGTTTCCCGAAAAGTATGGATGTGAGTAAAGCCATCGACAAGCGGAATGGGTTAAAAGGAAAAGTTATTGGAAAAAGTGGAACAATGCCTATTCAAACAAGTGGAAGAATTAACAGTGAAGCTTCCGCAAATGGTTCTTTTGAAAGAACAGAAAATATTGTTGTTGAGCCTGAAAGCGAAGAAGCTCAGCGTTGGAGTGGTTGGAAGTCTTTTTCTTTGAAGCCTGCTGTTGAGTGTGTGGTTGTTGCCCAAAAGCCTAAGTTGGAGAAAACGATTGTTGGACAAGTTTTGGCGAATGGTTGTGGGGCTGTTAACGTGCAAGAGTGCAGAATTCCTTATGGTGAAGAATCTGATAATCGTATTGGGTCTGATTATTCAATGCCTGATAAGACAGAAAGTAATTTTTTTAAAGGAATAAGAGCCAACACTAAATTGTTTAAGGATGGTCGTTTTCCTGCGAATTTGTTGTGCGAAGGCGAGCCGTTGAAAGGAGAGAACAAACCAAGTAGTGGAAGACCTAACTCACAAGGAAAAATATATGAATCAAAAAATCATGTTTATGGTAAATTTAATGATAAAATATTTACTTCTTGTTTTGATTCTGGTTCTCCTAATCGTTTTTATTCTCTTGATGCTTGGGCTGAGAAGCGGAATATTACTTTGACTGAGGATAGTGCTTTTTTTGATGTGCCGAAGCCTTCAAAGGCAGAGAAGAATGATGGGCTTACCAATATAAAGAGAATTACTCTATATTTATTATGCAACGAAAAAAATACAATAAAAGAGGAAAAATTAGTTCAGCTATTGGTGGATATGGGAACATTTCCCCCAAAGGTTATAGACGAATATGGGACTCAAAACAAAAGCGTTTTAGAATGGAGCATAGACTTGTTTGGGAAGCAGAAAATGGAAAAATACCAAAAGACTATTGGGTACACCACAAAGACGGAAACAAGCTTAATAACCATATCAGCAATCTTGAATTACTTGACCAACTTACTCATAAACGAATACACACAGGATGTGAACTTAGAAAAGGTAAGTGGTGGAAACCATGCAAACTTTGTGGAGAAATGCAATCAGTCGATAATGATTACTATAAACGAAAAGTTGGAATCGGTTCTTGGTGTAAAAAATGCTGTATTAGGAGAGCAGTTGAAAATAAGCGTAGACGAAGGAAGCAATCGGCATCCAACATCAAAACCTGTTAAACTGTTTTGTTATTTGTCAAAACTGTTTTGTCAGCCTAAAGGTGTTGTGCTTGACCCATTTCTTGGAAGTGGAACGACTGGTGTGGCGTGTGCGAAGATGGGTTTTGATTTTATTGGAATTGAAAAGGAAGCTGAGTATTTTGCTATTGCAAAGGCTCGGATTGAGAATGAAAGAAAGCAAACGAGGTTGGTTTGAATGAATCGTGATTTTTGGGTTAGGGTTGTTGCTTCGTTTGCGTGTCTTGTGCTGGTGTTTTTCCTGCAACCGTTTTGGGTGACTGATTGGTTTTGGGTTGCTGTTTTCAGGGTTGTTGTTTTGGCTTGTTTGCTTGTGGTTGTCTGGTTTTTTGTCCCGTTGTTTTTGCGTGAGTGGCGTTCTCGTAGGCTTGGTTTTGGTGGTTCTCGGTTGTCTGACTTGGAGTTGCGTAGGCTTGCTTGGTTTGAGTTTGAGCGTGACTCGGTTTTGTATTTGCGTTCTTCGGGTTGGGTTTTGGAGTTGTTGTTGTTGGAGTGGAAGGGGTTTGCGTTTTGTCAGTTGAAGAAGCCGGGTTTGCGTTCTTTGGTTAAGTCGGTTTCTTTGTTTGAGGATGGGGTGTATGGTTCTTTGTCGGGTACTGATTCTCTGGAGAGGTTTCAGCGTGTGGATTCGGTTGTTGGTTTTTTGGATGATCGGAAGAGGTTTTTGAAGGTAGAGGATAAGATTGAGAGAATTGAAAAAGGTGATTTGGAATGAAATGGTTTGGTTTAATTGGTTTTTTGTTGTTTGTTGGCTTGGTTTCTGCTGGTGTGATGGGGGTTGTTTTGTTGGCTAATTGGTCTGTGGTGGATACGAGTTCGGTGAATTCTTCTGTTGATTTTGTTTGTGCTGATGGAACTCAGCGTTTTTTTTCCACTGTTGACGGCGAGGTTTTGGAGTCTTGTTCGGGTAATGCTGTTGTGTATTCTGTTCACGCTGATGATAATGTTTTGCGTTTGATTGCGAATGACTTGGCTTCGAGTGATGTTTGCTTGGTGTATGGAGTGGTTGGCTTGCAGGAAAAGCAGTTGGCTGTTGGCTTTACTGACTTTAATGAAGTTTCAACTGGGCAAAATGTTTGTTTTAAGTGGGAGCGAAAAGGAGCTGGCTTGTGTCAGATAGATTTTGACATTAACAGAAGTTGAGGTGATTGATGTGGATAGAGATGATTGGGGTTCGTTGGTTATTGCAATGGGTATTATTAGCATAGTGATTCTTTTAGCGGTTGTTATTGGTTTGTCCAATGATTTGAATGCGTGCCGAGAAGATTACGGTTTTAGTTGGTCTTTTCAGGAATCAATGGTTGATGAATGTATTGCTAAAGGAGAAGATGGTTATATTATTTCAAAAGATTTAGTTACTGGTAACTATTTTACAGATTGTGGGGCAATGTCTGAAAATTCTGATTATAAGTGGGTTTATCCAAAACAACGAATAGAAGAATTTTCTCCCGCCAGCGAGGAAATTCAATCCGATGAAGAGCCTGTGTTTGGATGTGGGGATTGTAATTTTGTTGTTGTAATGGAATATTTACCAAACGATAATGCAAGCAAACCAGTGGAATGTATGGAATATGGTGAGCGTTCTGATTGTGTTCGTTGGTTTGGAATTTCTTGTGCTGAATGGGAAACTGAGAAATATTGTCTTCATTGGATGGAGTTGAGCTAGTTGAATAAACGGTTTGTCGTCGCTTTGGTTTTGTTCCTTGTTTGTTCTTGGATGTGGGATGTGTCGAGTATTGCGGATAGGAATGGTGGTGGTGCTTTAACGAATGGCATTTGGACTGTGTACGATTTGGAGTTGGTTATGCACTTGGTTTGGTATTTGTCGATTTTGCTTGGCTTGATTTTTTGGTTTAAGTGGGTTTCGAGTGAAGCTGAGTCAAAGCGTTTGAGGTACTTGTTGTTAAAGAGGGAAATTGGAGGCGGGTTGAATGGTTGAGTATTCTATTAAAAGATGTGAAAAAACAATTAAGGAGTTAAAGGAACAATTGGACACTGATGAATATGAGTTAGACTGTGCCCAAATTGATATTAAGAGAACAAAAAAAGCAATCAAATACTGGAAAAGCGAACTACAAAAGTTAAAGAAAAAACCAAAGATAGTTGTTGGAGAAGAAACTGAATGGAAATAAGAAGAAGGTGTTTTGAATGAATAAGTTGTTATTTTTGTTGTGTCTGTTACTGGCTTTGAGTGGAGTGAACGCTGGCTATTCTGATGTTTTTTTGTCGGGTGATGCTCGACCAGTTGTTCTCGATGGAGACAGTGGAGACTTTGAGTGGTTTGTTGGAGACCAGGCGTTTTTGTCAATGCAGAAGTTTGTTCCTTCAGAGAATCTTTCAGATGAGTTCTTGCTGGATTTTGGCTCGAAGTCGATTATTGTAACGGAACACAATGTTGTTCCGGGTAATTTGACTCCGTTGTTGAAGGCGAAAAAGGATGCTTATTTGCCTTTTAATGTTTTGTTGTCGGGTGATGCGACTTGGCGTTTTTGGATTTTTGAGGGTGATGGCAGGGTTATTCCGGTTGACGTTGGAAGCGGTGCTTTGACTGTTTCGTTGCGTGAGGGTGACTGGCTTGTGGTGTACTTTAATGCGAATAGTTATGGGGTTGAAAAGGCTCAGTTTAATTCGGGTGAGAGGGATTTCAGGGTTTGGGTTGATGTGACTCAGTTTGGGGATTGGGTTGGTCGGCTTTCGGATATTCCTTCAAGGGATGACTGTCAGCATTTCATGGACAAGGAGCTTTCAATGCTTTATTGTCAGGTAGAGCAAGAGGTTTGCTTGGATCGGTATGTTGGAGTGGATGCTAGGACTCCGTCTTGTTCGTGGGATAAGATTTTTTCGTGTCAGTTTGACTTGTGTTTTGAGGAAATGCAGAGGTCGAAGGACGCTGACTTGATTGCAGAGCAAGAGAGGAGAATGGAAGCGGAGTCGAAGACCGAGGCTGGTTTGAGTGTGAGAATTTCTGAATTGGAGAAGTTGTCTTATATTGACTCTAATCGTAGCATGGCATTGGAGTCTCAGGTGACGAGTGTGCGTGATGACGTGGTTTCGACTTTGACTAATTATGGCTTGGTTATCGTGGTCTTGTTTGTGTTTGCGGTTGGTGGTGTTGGTTTTGCTTACTGGTATTGGCATTCTAAGTTGCAGGAGAACAAGAAGCACAGGTTAAATTATGGTTTTGGTGGTTCTCGGCAGCCTTTTGATGCTGGTTTGAGTAAGGGGAAGTCTTTGGAGAGAACCGAGTTGTTGGAGGAAATTGACAAGCGGTACAAGCCAAAACCTGTTGAAGTAAAAGAGGTAAAGGAAGTAATTGAGGGAAAAGAACCTGGGTTGTTTGATGGGTTGAATGAATGGATTGAGAGACAGAATGAAAGGTTTGGAAAGAAGTGAATTTGTATTTTCGGTGTTTTTCACCAAAACTAAAAGGAGTGAATTAAATGGAAGAAGAAAAAAAATCAAATAGAAAGAAAAAGATACTTTCAGCGTTTGCAGTGTTAATGTTTGCAGGATTGGTCGTTGCGGCTTATACTGTGGTAACAACTGTTGCAACTGTTGAAATAAGAGAACCGTTTGTGGTTTCTTACGCAATGCTTGGAGATGCTGGTGATTGGAGTATTACTAATTGTAATAGTAGTGCTGTAACATGGTTTGCTGCACCTTCAACCATAGATTTTAAGCATATCTTTGCTGGAGAGCATAGAACTCTTTGTGTTAAAGTTGAAAATAAAGCAGAGGTTTCATTACCTTATGGTATGAATTTTTCAACAACAGCACCAATGGTAATAACAACAGTAGATAATCCAGGTATCGTTGCAAAGTTTGGAAGTAGTATTTCAGAGTTTGATGTAAAAATCAATGACGATGCTATTCCATCAACAGGTTACACTGTTGGATTTGGAGTAACAAGAGGTTAGATTTGAAGGTTTGGGGGAAACCCCTTTCTTTTTTATTTTTGGAGAGTGAGAAGAATGAGGAGAATTTTAGTATTTTGTTCAATGATTTTGTTGTTGTCAGGCGTTTTCGCTGTGTTTCCTGGTGAGTCGGTTCATGTCATGGATTTTGTTGACTGTGAGTATTTGAACGTGGTTGCTGACGAGAATTGTTTTGTTTTTGATGGTTGTAATCGAACTGACTCGTTTGGTTTTGAGTGGCGTTGTCAGTGTGTGAATGATGGTTTTTCGTTGAATGCGACTGTGAGGGCTGATGCTTCGGTTGGCTCGTTTTCTGTTAGTGGAAGCAAGTTTGAAGTTGAGGTTGTGAGTATTGGGTGGTTTGAGAAAAAGCAAACGATTTTCAAAGAGCTAGTGACAGTTTTTCTCGGTGATTCAAACCAAGAAGTTGTAGTCGTTGACGGTAATTGTGGCGAGTCTTTAGGTTGTGAGTTTTCAGAGGATGCTTACCTGAGAGCGATTGAAATGCTGGAATGGGATGTCAACAGGCTTGAATCAAAAAATGGGGTTTTAATGGAAGGAATTGTTGGCTTAGAGGAATTGCTTGAAGGGAACTTGGTTGAAGTTGCTACCCCCAAAACGCTTGAAGTTGGCGAAGCTACAAAGATAGGTGCTGGAATAGTATTGTTTATTTTTGCTGTATTTCTTTTTTCAGTTTTTAAAATTCACCAAGGCTGGAAGAAAAAAGGAGTTGAGTTAATTGATTGACACCATTTTGCTTGTAGTAATCGCCTTGGCTTTGGTTATTGGAGTCATCCTTTTGGTTACTGGAAAGTTCTGGAAACACGAAGTTGAAAAGACACCACATGGTCGTTCAAGCAACAGAGTAATGATTTTTGAGCATCCCCCGGATGCAAAGAACGAGTTGTTTAAAGAGGCAATGATTGGACACAAGCACGGTATTTACTTAGAGAAAGACTTTGATGAAGAAATACCAACCTTTTTCGCAAGGCCGTTCTTGGACTACATTAAAGTCGATGAAGACGGAGACAACGAGATTTTTGTTTGCAGGTTAAACAAAGAGGGTTTTCAAGTCATAACCGAGAGAGATTGGCTTGCTAGGTTTGTTGGAAGTCCAGAGGTGCAAGTTGCATACAATGAAAGACAAGAGGACTTGCGGTTGTTTAAGGAAGAACAAGGTGAACTCAGGAAAAAAATGGAGAGGTTAAGCGAAGAAACCTACTTGAAGGAAAAAGAAGAAAATGTAGAAAAGTCTTTGCGTGACCTTGGTTCTCGTTCACTTGAAAATATTACTTCTGAAATGAGAGATGAAGACTTTGCTGAGAGCATTTACGCAAAGAAAAATGAGCCAGTTCCAGTGAACAAGCAAAGGCGTTTGCCTAGAATCAGAGAAGAAGGTGATTTGAATGAGGAAAGTCAAACAAATTGATTCAGAGCATGGAGTTTTTGAAATCCATGACGAAGAAGAAGAACACTATGCTACCGAGTCGGATATTCGCAAGGTTAATTTTACAGAGGCAAAGACTGCTCAGTCTTTGTCTGCTAGGCTTGTTAGAATGAGGGAAAGAATAGATGACGATGTTGGATTGCTTGAAACCATTTCACCTGAGTTAAGGGCTTGCCTTGGAAGGATAGAGGTTTTGAGTAATATTGAGGGTGGTAAGAGGCTTCAGCAAATAATTGACAAGAGGCTTCACCAGGCGTTGTCTGCTGCTAACAGGGAAATAATCAGGTTGGATGTAAAGAGTGACAAGATTGCTCGTAGAAAGATTCCTGTTGTTGTAAGGGCAATGGAGTACGAAGCACCTTTGCCGGATGAAGGCAGTTTGTTTTCAGAGTACGAGAAGAAGAAAAAGAGGTTTGAAAGAGATGAAAAAGAAGCAGTTAAGAACTCTGAGCGTGATGCGAAAGTCTCGTCAGGCATTATATGACCCCCCAAGTCGAGTTGGACACAGGGGAATTGTCGGCAAGAGTGGTTATGGAAAGGGTACGCTTGGACAGACTTTGTGCGAGCAAGAGTTCGAGAAGGGAAACAAGGTTTTAATCTGGGATATGTTCCGGGCTGAAAACACGTTTTATTCTTTCAAGGAAGAAAACCCTGAAATGCTTGAATTGAATTGGGCGGTTGGTCGGAGTTCTAAGAAGTTTAAGAGCGAGGTTCTAGTCCCAATTTTTGCAAAGCGTGGAGCGACTGACTCACAGTATTTTTTGCCTTCTAGTTGGATTCCTGTAAAGATAAACTTTGATGACTTAACCGAGGCTGAAATCCTGTATTTGATGGGTGCAACGACTCCGAAGGCAGAGCAGATATTGAAGTCAATTAATTTTTCTTCTTTTGGTTCTCTGACAAAAATGCAGGTTAAGTTTTTGGAGTTGGAGTCGGGTGCAGACAAACTTTTCTTGGTTTCAGATGACGGTGCAATGGCTGACATTGGAGACAAGAGAATTTACAGGACAATTAACAGAGCATTGGCTTCTTTGGTTCAGAAGAACATCGTGGCTTCAAAGATAGAGAAAGGATTTGAGTTTGTGGACATTGACAGGATTCAGGGAACTCCAGATGTAATGACTTGTGTAACTGGTCGTGGCTGTGGGTCAATGGAGAACTTTTTGACTTTTTTCTTTAATGTAATGAACAGGCTGATTTTGGACAGGCAAAAGCATTCGGGGAAGTATGCTCCGATGGTGATTTATATTCCAGAGGTTTCAAACATTGCCGGTGCTACTTCAAAGGATGACTCGGTTGTTTCCTTGATGCGGTTCATTTTGCAGGAGGCAAGGGATTCGGGTATTTCTATTATTTTGGACACTCAGAGACCAAAGAATATTGATTCCTCGGTTAAGGCTCAGATTACTACTTGGTATGTTTTTAACTTGAACAAAGACGATGTGGACTACATGGACAAGAACTTGGTTGAGATTCCGAGGGACTACAACATTTTTTGGGAGATTCTGAACCAGGGTCGAGGGGTTTGCGTTAAGTTGTGGCAGGATTCAGGTTTTCGTTGGCGTTACCGCAAGGCGGCACACATTTTTCCTCCTCGTTCTCACAAGAAAAGTGCGTATGAGGACATTAATGCGTTTTATGTGGGACAGGGAATTAAAACGAACAAGGTGGTTGACAAAATGGTTTCAAGTGTCAGGACAGTATTTGGGAGTGAGGTAATGGAAGAAGATGCTCCAGTTAAACCAAAGGACAAAGATAGAGATTTGCAGAGTGAGTTGTTTGGCTAAGCCGAAGACGATTGGGAAAGAGCTTCACTCAAAGCGAAATAAGAGTTGGCGTGTTGGAGTTAAAATAATCAAGTTTGATGACAACCCAGACTACAAGTTGAATATTTGTAACCAGCGTTTTAATCATTCCAAAAAGAAGTGGGTTTCGTTTGGTGCTAGGAGCAGTATTTGTATTAATCAAAAGCATTGGAAGGAGTTGTTTTCGAAGAATGGTTTGGTGTTCAAGTGTTTGGGGGATTTTTCGGTTGATACACGTACTATACGTAAGAAGGATTGACTATATTTGAAAGTGAGTGAAATGGCATAAGGTCTAGGCTCTAAGGGGGGATATATTTAGGTGTGGGGTTTGGCTGCGGTGGGGGTTGTGAGTGTTTTTGTGGGTGGTTTGGGGTAGGGCTTCGAGCCATTAAAAAAGAATAATCGAAAAGATGTTTGATTTATATGGAGCGTGATTTGAATGATGAAAGTATCAGAGATGTTGAGGATTGTATGTAGGTTGTCGAGTGCCAGGATTGTTGGCGTGCAGAAGCTTGTGGGTTTTGACTTGGGCAAGGATGTCTTGGATTTGTCCGGTGAAGAGTTTGAGGAATTGAAGGAGGCGTTGAAGTGAAAGTGAGGCATGATACTCAGTTGTTTTTGTTTGGCATGGGGTTTGTCCTGTTAGTGTTTCTTTTTTGTGGAGCTTATCAGACGATGGTGCATGAGCAAGTTCACAAGCAGATTTACGCTGGGTTTGGTGTGGATTCAACTATTGAGCTTCATTGGTTTGGGTTGGGTGGTGGTTCTACTCAGGCCAATGCAGAGGACTATGCTCGGTTGACTGAGTCGGAGTTGATGACGGTTCGCGCACTTCAATCCGCAAATGAGGTATTCGGTTACCAAGTGGGTGCTTTGTTGAATGCTTTGTGTAGTTTTATGGTCTTGATAGTGGTTTTGATATTTGTAAAAAAATGATGTTGTCGGTTGAATGCGAGTTTGGTGCTTTTACCACTTGGGTAATCGACCATGTTTTTGAGGTGTTTTAATGGATGTAGTAATTTATGCAAGAGTTTCGACTAAAGGGCAAGAATTGAAGCAACAAATTGAGTCTTGTAAGAAATATTGTGATTACAAGGAATTGAAGGTTGTGGATATTTTCCAAGAGGTTGGTTCTGGGAAGAATTTTAGGCGACCACAGTTTTACAAGATGCTTGTGGCTATTCGGCAAATGATGTATCAAGGAATTGTTGTTTTTCGTGTTGACCGTATTGGTAGGAGTGTATTGGACTTGTCTAACTTTTTGTCTGAGATGGATAACAAGGGCATGAAGGTTTTTTCGGTTAATGAGAACCTTGACCGTTCAACTGCGTTTGGGAAGCTCGGTGTGAACATGATTATGGTAATGGCTGAATATGAGCGAGAAAACATTTCAGAGGCTACAAAGCAGAGGCTAAAAGCCCTGAAAGCAGGGGGGGAGACTTTGGGCAGACCAAAGGGTTCAAAAGACTCGAAGAAGCGGTCTAGGAAGTATTTTAGGAGACCAAAAGTAGGGGGGGTATTTTAGTCCGTTGTTTTTGGGGGCTATTGTATAATTGCCATTTATAGTTTGTTGGAGTTGGTTTGATTGAATTGGTTTGAGAAGTTTTTGGAGGAGAAGGCTTTGACTCGTCATGAGGTTTATGTTGAGTGGCTTCATCATTCGGATAAAGAGAATGAAACTAAGGTGACTCATGTTGCTGTTAGGGATTTGGGTGAGTTGGTTTGGAAGCGTTTTTGCAGTCTTGTTTTGGAGTTGGATTTTCCGTTTGGTTTTAGTCATTGGAGGGGTTGTCGTACTGCTGGTCAGGGCGAGGCGAAGTCTTTGTTTGATGTTTGTTTGGCTTGCTTGGGTGAAAAAGAGTTAAGGAAACGATTGGAGGGATTGGAATGAGGAGTGATTATTGGTGTTTTGTATTGTTTGCAATAGGTTTAATGTTTGCTTTTTTAGGAACTTGGTTTAGTCATGTTGGTGAATTTGATGGTGTTTTTTTTGCTTTTTGTACTGGGTTGAGTTTTATGATTCCGTCATTTTTAATGCTTGCGCATTTAATACACGAACACAAAGTTCATTTGAGGTATGGAGATGATTTGAGTTGAATTCGATGAAAGAGTTTTTGGCAGAGTTTTCTTTTGAAATTCCAAAGATAGAGGATTTTATAGTATCAGAACGTGAAACAATTAGTATTGGTAAGGGTCGATATGTTTCAACTATTGCTTTGGGTAAATGGGCTTTAAAAGAATACAATGAGATTAAGTATCGTGATTTGGTGGCTTTTGGGCAAAGACAAATTTATCATGAGCTTGCTGTCGCTTGTTTGGGTGAAGCGGAAGTAAAGAAGAGATTGAAGGAGTAATTATTTTCTCCTTGGTTTTCTTCTCTTGTGTTGTCTTGCTCTTTTGGAAGCACTAACTGAAACTGTTTTGTTTTTTTCAGCGTATTTTTTTGCTTCTTGTTTTGTTTTGAAAACTGTGGGCTGTCCTTTTTGCCATACAGTGTATGGGTACTCTTTTGCGTATCCTGCTCTGTTATAAACAATTTCATAATCTTTGCTCATGTTTTTCACCTCTTTTTTATAGCCATTTGGCTTGTTCGCATACTTGCACGAATCCGTTTGTGAGCTTGTGCCATATTACTTCAAAGATTGATTTCATTTTATCAAAACCTTAGAATTATTGCTCCTAGGATCATTGAGATTGTTCCGATTCCTGCTGACAGGTAGTTTATGTCGGGTAACTCGAGTGGTTCTTGCACGCATTGTTTTGCTTCGTTCATTGTTGTTCCTTCAGGGCAGACAATTTCGCCTTCTCTGACACAAGCGTTGTTTATTTCAATGCTTCCCTCTGGGCAAACGGTTTCTGTTCTCTGGCAGTTGTCCCCGATTTTGATTGTTCCGCTTGGGCAAATGATTTCTCCTTCTTTTACGCATTTGTCGTCTTGTCTACTGTAACCGCTTGGGCAAAAAGTTGAGTCAATAATACATCTTTCTTTTTCTTCGATTATTGCTTTGTGTGTTCCGTCTGGGCAGACCATATTAAGGTTTCCAGTAGTCCAACAAGCTCCGCCTATTAGGTCGTAGCCGTCTGGGCAATCGGTTATTAACTCCATTATCTCGTAGCACTTGCTGTTCAGTAAGTCGTAGCCGTCTGGGCATTCAATGATGTTCTTTCCTTCAATGTAGCAAGCTCCGTCGCGTAAATCGTAGCCTTCTGGGCAGTCGGTTATTGTTGTTCCTTGCCTGTGGCATTCGTTTCCGATTTGGGTGTATCCTGTGGGGCAAATGATTGTTGGCGTTCCGTAAATATAGCACTTTCCGTCTATTGGGTCTTGGTTGTTGGGGCAGATAATGGTTAAGTCGGCTTCTTTCACGCACTGGTTTCCGACCAAGTTGGTTGTTGGGTCAGTGCAGATATAAACAAAGCCTGAAACGAGCTGGACGCATTTTTCTGTTTCCACGTCATAATAATCGCCTTCTTCGCATTTGATTGGTAAGTTAACATTTATTTTTGGAACATAGAAGAAAGTCCAGGTGTCTCCTGCTGGAACGGTGACCGTTTGACCTGAAACGATTTGCTTGTATTCTTCTGTTGTTTCAATGCTTCTCTGTGTTGCGAGTTGGGTTTGAATTATTCCATGCCTTGAACAAAAATAGTTTGGCTCATAGGCAAAAGTGTTTGCTGAAATGTTTTCGTGTTCAATAAATGTCTGAGCTGTCAGGTAACGACCTGATTCAAGCGGGCAACTATACTCTCGATAGTGGAGTTCGTTTGGGATTGTTGAACGTGGAACTGTGTAAGAAAGGGTCATTTCAAATGGTTTAATTTCTTGTTTCATAAACACTCTTGTTTTTGATGCTCCTCTTGCTCGAAAAGCGTATTTTTTTAATGGTGTAACTTCAAGTGGTTTGTCAAACACGCAAACTTGGTTAAGTCCTTTTCCGAAAGTGCATTCTCTATAATTTTCAGTTTTTTGAAAAGAACTATTTGGGTCACCCTCCGATTGCAGATTCCATGAGTCTGAAACCGCAATAAAACTATCATCACACATAACTCTTGTGTCAACTCCAAAGCCAACTATTGTCATTTTTTGTGGTGGAATCCACCCAATGTCGAATGCTCCTCCAGCAGAATAAGCTTCAACACCCAGAGAATACCTAAATGGGGCTGTTGTTGTAGTTGTGCATTTATTGGATGGGGCTACTCCGACCCCTTCAATGGCTTGGTCGTATATGTCAAAATCCCCCCATTTTTTTAGTAAAACAGAGTCATTGTATTGGTTGTATTCAATGTTGTCTGCTGTTGTTCCACAAAATGTTTTTGGTGTTCCTTTAGTTGAATTTAAAGAAATTAACTGTTGGGTAAAATCTACTTGTTTTGTGATTAATTCAAGTTCTGGGCTTGTTCCATTACATTCTATACTTGAATTAGTTGGGTCAAACTCTGTTGAATAATCATCAAAGGCGGCTGGTGTGATTGACATTAGTCCGAGGAGTGGAGCGAAGGCGATGGCTAACCCGATTACTCCTAGGAATATTAGTCCGATTGCGATTAGCCTTTTTGTCTTCATTTCCATCACCTTTTCCTTCAGTTGAATTCACATATTACGTTTTGTGCGTCACAAGTCCAGTTTGCTCCTGCTCCTTGGCATAACGACCTTGCGAGAATTGTTTGCGGTGTAGTGCAGTCGATTGTTGCCTGGAATTCAGTGCAACTTATTACACTTGGTGTAGCTGTCCAGTCACCATTTGCTGTCTTACAGGTTGTTTCCAGGTTAGCCAAGTCAAAGTCTTGGTATATCACCAATAGGTTTGCTCCTGTTCCGGGTATTGCAAAGAACGGTTTTTGGTCTTCTCCAAGCGGAATCATAAACAATGCAACGGTTGTAATTAACCCAATTGCGATTATTCCGATTACCCACCACATTAAGTTATTGTTTTTCGTCATTTTGAATCACTTCCGTTTTAGCTTTTGATTAATGAACCACTTGCTTTTTTTCATTTAAATCACACCAAAGTATGTTGCTATTGCTAATATTACAAATGTTCCTCCAAATATTAACATTAACCAGTCTAGAACTGTTTCTATTTTTGGTAGTTTGAACTTTTTTTTCTTCATTTTAAATCACTTTCTTTATTCTCCTGAGCATTTCCAGATGCAACAGCATTCGGGTGCTGGATCGTAGTCTGATAGTTCCACCCATGATTGGAATATGTCGTTGCAGTAGGAGTCTCCTACGTTGTAAACGCAGTCGTCTAGTGATGTTGCCATTCCAAAGTGTGGCTTGTTTTCTGTTGTTGCCCATGCAAGGCAGGTTTCTGCGTTGTATGTTGAGCAAGAGTCTATTGGTGTTGGAGTGGGGGTTGGTGTTGGAATGTAGCCTTCAGGTGTCGGGGTTGGTGTGGGTGTTGGGTCTGCGTTTGTGTCAGGTGTTGGAGTTAGTGTCGGGGTTGGCGTGGTGGTTGGTGTTCCGTTGCAGTCCGGGCATAACGGGTTTCCGTTTCCCCCGGTCATTGAAATGCATCCGAACAATCCTAGGAGTATGAAAATTATGATTAAGAGAATCCCAATGAACAGGTTTTTGTTGAATTTGGGTGGTTTCATTTTTTAGTCTCCTTTTTCTGTTGGTTGTATTATTTTTACTTCCGCTATATGTAAATGAAATACTTTGTCACAATCTGGACAATGGAATATTAAACCTGTAAATTCTCTTACTTCTTCATGGTAATCAAACTTATTAGTTTGAACCTTATTTTTAATTGTTTTTGCCATGTTTTATCTCCTTCTGGGTTTTCTTCTTCTGTGTGACCTTGCTCGGTTAGAAGCTGAAACTTTGACAGGTTTTAATTTTGTCCAGTAATTAGCCCATGCTTCTTTTCTATTATCTGAAGGTAGATTTCTAACATTATCTTCATTAACTAATAATGAATCTTTTTTCAATTCCGCATATTCTTTTCTTTTTTCAGGAGATAAATTATCCCACCATACTTCTATTTTTGGTCTTAATTCTCCTTTAGTGTTAAGTTCATAAATTGGAGTGTATGGTGGTTTATCCACTATAACTTCTCCTTGAACTATTGTTCCGTTTTGAAATCTACGCTTTAGTTCGTTTTTGGCTTGTTCTTGTGTTAAAAATGACCTAGATTGAATTCTTTTCAAATTTTTATGTGTTAAACCTTCAACAAAATACTTTTCCATTTTTCCACCTCAGTCTCCTTTCATTCCGAAATAAACGAATATTATGCTGCCCAAAATTAACAAAGCTACTCCCATGCTAACGCCTATTAGTCCGTTGCCTACTGTTTCAGCAATCCACTCCCTTGTCGGCACGATTATCAACCATGCTCCCAAACCAAAAGTGAACACAGCGAAGACTTTTGCCAGTGTTTTGCTTTGAATTTTTTTAAGTTTTCTTTTCATGCTCATTTAAATGCCTCCAATCAATGCTGGTAACGAGTCAATTAATAGTATTACTCCTGTTCCCCCGACTACTCCGGGAATCCAGGTGAATAACCTGAATGCTTTTTTGTCAGGGAACGCAAACGAGCCTAACATTGCCAAGATGACAAGCGTTAACCCAATTGTCCAAACTGGTAAACCCAAGTCAATCGCTGGTGTCAACTGGCTTGGTTGGGTTACGTTTGCTGTTAGGCTCATTTGCGGGGTTGATAGAGGAGAGAGGATGGAAAGGAGTAGAATTATTCCGATTACCATTCCAATCCCGATTGCTATTGGGTTGATTTTTAAGTGCTTTAACCTGCGTTTTTTGAAGTATTTTTCGGTTAAGAACCAAATTATGAGTGCAAACCCTGCTACAATCAACAGGCTTGTTGCACAGAATCCAACTGTTGAACCGAGCCACAGGGCAATCGTGTCTTCGAGGAACATTAACCCGATTATTGCAAGGAACTTGGTTGAAACTAGAATTTTGAGGAATGCCACGATTGAAATTAACGCTATTCCAGCAATTGCTCTTTTAGCCACTTACAACACCTGCGTTCAAATCAATTCCTGTTACAAATCCTGTTGCTCCTTCAGGCACTCCGAACACCCAGTACTGCGGTAACTTCAGTAACCCGATTACTGGGTCGCCTGTTGCAGTGAAGTGCAGGAAGGAAACAAACAGGAAAGCGAAGAAAATTGTTAGCAAAAAATAGACTTTTTTGTCGCTTGGAATTACAATGAATGAAACTGTTCCAATTAACAGAATAAAGGAAACTTGTGCGAGTCCAAGCGTGAAAAGGGACAACATCGCATCTGACTTCAACGCTCCAGTGGTTGCATTAAAGTAGTCAACTGTTCTCTTCTCGAAGCCCTGAGAGTAGTCCACGAACTTGCCGAAGGTAACATAAGTCCAGACATCCTGTAAGACCGCAGTTCCCTGAGTTAAATCCCAGGCAAAAGCGAGCAAGCCGAAGCCTAAATAGAATACTAGGAAAGATACAACCAACCCGATTTTCCAACTTGTCATCTTACTTCCACCTGTACTCCCATACTCCCCAGAAGATTGCTCCGAACATTGTCAGCATTGAAATGCCTGCTCCGATTAGCTTCAGGTTTGTTGTGAGTTCTTCGAGTCTTCCTCCGAGTAATAAGAAAATGAATATTCCTAGTCCGACCATTAACTGAGAGATTCCGACTATTGCCAGTAGCTTGTTTTCTGCTCGTTCAAAGCGTTCTTTTTTGGCTTTGAAGACACTGACTGCTCCAACCAGGAACAGGTAGACTCCGCTTATGCCGAGCAAGAACATCATTTCGACACTTAGGTCTAGTAATTCAACGAATTCTTGTGCGAAAGCCAAAATGACTGTAACCAAGGCTAACAAAATGATGAATATTAGCTTTGGGTAATTTACTCCAACCATTTCTTTTTTCACTTCCATTTAAATATAAAAAGAAAAGGGCTTTCGCCCAATCCTTAAAATCCAATTTTCTTTGCTACTATTCTCGAAATTGCTATGTAGGGCAATGCCAGTCCAAGTCCTGTTAAAGTAAAGTCAACGGACAAAATGAACGGAGCAACCTGGGGACTAATTGTTGTGAGAATTGTTCCGATTAACCCGACTCCTACTAGCGTGAACACTGTCATTTCAAAGCCTAGCTTTAACAGTTTTCCTTTCAGTATTGTCAGCAACGCAATCCATAGGACTGTGATGAACCCGAAAAGAACCACGTCTCCCCAAATTCCTGCACCGTCAATTACTGGTGTTAAAACCATGCTTAACAGATACGACAACGCACCGCCAATTATTACGATTAGCAGTAGGTTCACTAGCAAATTTGTTGGTTTTATGTCAGTCATTTATTTCCACCTCCGGTCATTTTATCCATGAATTTACTTTTTCTATGAGATACCCTGTGAGTATTAAGCTGCCTGCAATCATTGGAATCAATAACAGCACTGAGATAAATGTGCCGAGCATTCCAAGCATTGAAAGGGCTGTTGCCATTATTCCGAATGCGAGATAGTATAGCATTCCGAGAACAAAGCTGACTATTGCAAAAACGAGTCCCTTCAAGAACCACGTCTTCCAGTGTTTTGGTACTTTAAACATTTATTTCCCTCCGAGCCATTTCTTTGGAACAAACAGTAAAGCCAAAAGCCCAACGATTATTCCGCCTATTCCAATTAGTAAATAGTTTGTTTCGTCAACAGGGCATGGAGGACAAGCTCCACCACACATTCTGACTTGGTCTTCGCACAACCCAACTGGAGTTGGTGTTGGGGTAACTGGTGGAATTGGAGTTGGAGCAACTGCACTTGAAACATTTGATTTAAGCGAAACTGTTACCGCTCCACTTGGCGCGCCGAAAGTGTCCTCGCTTGAATAACCAATTGAGTGTCCAATGAAAACTTTTTCCCAACCAGTAATATCAAGTTTGTTGCTTAAACCATTCACTTCAAAGTAAAGGTATTTTTTTGTTCCCTCTAACCCAATTCTGTTAAAGGTAACCTTGTCGGTTTCAAACTGGTTTGACTTAAGAGTGTAATACAAGTTATTGTGTCCAACTAGCCAGCCTGTTCCCTCGCTGTATTCTAGTTTTTGCACTACTTTTTCACTTGCCAGCGAGATACTCTGTGGTAGAACACTGAACCTTGAAAAAGCATTTGCTCTGCCTGAACGAGCAACCAATCGACTGAAACTTATCTCGCTTTGAATAGAGTAAGAAATTGGGAGACTGGATTCAATTGAGTCGGGGTTAACTGAAAAAGAACTGTACTTCATTGCTCCCCCGGAGTGTTGAGATATTACTCCACTTTCACTAAAAGTTAATACTCCGTTGCCCCAGGGTTGTGAAAAAAGGTTCACAAAAGAAAGCGTTGAAGCAATCGGTGAAGCGAACAAAATCAAGACTACTCCAAACACTGCCAGCATTGCTGCAATGTCTCCTGGTAATTTCATTGTGAAACCAAGAACTCCGGGGTTTTTCTTTGACCGCATGAACCCAAGAACAGCAAACGAAACCAGCGCAATCCCAAGCAAAATGAAAAACGTGCTGACAATTAACTGTTGCAAGAAAAAAAACAAGACAACCAAGCCAAGCACTCCAAGTATTCCAAGAATTAACGCTGAACCCATTATCGCAATTCCTTTCTCGTTAGTCACTTCAAACGCCTCCAAGCCAAAGCAAACAAGGCAACGATTACAACCACTCCGAGAACAATATATACTAGAGTCAAGTTGTAAGCTGGTCTGCAAAAGGCTTCGGTTGTCTTTCCAACTTCTATTGGAATAAATCCAAACAAGTAATTTGCAGAACTAATCTCAACCCATTCGTAGTCTATTACAAACAAGCCGTCACCGATTCTTGCCTCGCACTTTTCTTTGTCTTCAAGTCCTGGAGTTCCACCGTTTCCACATTCTTCAAGCGAGTTAGCGATTGAATTGTCTGCACAGCAAACCATTCCTGTCGGTGGACTTCTGTCAAAGTAAGCCGGTTCGTCTTCACAGCACTCAAACGGACAAGGTAATGGTTCTACTGCTGGAACTATGCATTTGTTGTTTGAACAAGTCTGACCCACTGGACAATTAAACGAATAACAACACTCTACATTCTGCGATGAAACCCACGCACACTTGTTATTCACACACTTGTTTCCACCTAATTCAAGAGTATTCGGGTCGCACCTTGTCTGCCATCCACTACAATCAAAGTCATCATTGCATTCAACTGTTCCACTTGAAACACAAGTAAAGGTTTCAGGGCTACAAGTTGAACCAATACCACAACTTCCTGCACCCGGACAACACTGAACCCTAATTGTTTCCGTTGTTGAACAAAAACCCTGTCTTCCAAACAAACAATCTCCACTTGGACTTGTTACAAGACACTCTTCTTTTTGACAACCATACAACTGAAGCAATCCAGTATGGCACTCTGCTCCCATTCCGTTATAAACAAACGAATGGCCTGCTACACATTCAGAGTTACTCTCACAGGTTTCATTTGTATAACCACAGACGTGCCTTGACTTTTTAGCCAAATAACACTCGCCTGGGGGAACAGTGTAATATCCTGAAATCGGGTTATTAATACAACCAAAGAAAGGAAGACAAATTTGTGCCGGTTGAGGGGCTGCTTGATCACTCCAGTTTTCTGTCCTCAAAACAACTCCTTCAAATGGATAAGAACAAGAACCTTCAACGATTCCAATTCCTGTAACTCCGGCATTGCAAGCTGCGTCACCGCACCAAGCAAGTCTTGGAGTTGTTCCCTTGTAACTTGCCTGACCGTATGGATTACTAATATTTCCAGTTCCCCACACATCAGCCGCACCAAGGACTATTTCATCCTTTAAAACTTCGTAAGTGTTCTGTTTGTTATCGCATTGCCACGATTTAACAAAAAATAAGTCTTGAATTCTCAAACCACTCTTGCAAACAACGACCTGTTCACTAAATTCACAGGTTGAATCAGGGCAGTCCCAGGGAGAACTCGCTTCATCAGGCGAATAATCGTTAAAATTAACACTATGCGGATAACCTAGTTCTTCTTTTTCACCACAGCAAACCCATTCGTAGTCGTCACAGAAAACAGGTTCTCCAGAAACAGTTAAAGTCGGGATTACTCCCATAAACAAAAGTAATACAACCAAAGCAACCAAGGCTATTGGAATGAGAATCATTTTATTCTTTATCAATTACATCAACTCCATCGCTGATTCATTCTCCCCATATCCGCTATGAGAAAAAAAAGAAGCCCAAACAGAATCGAACTGCCAAAATGTTCCGTGAAGAACTAGCTCACCATGAGCAAACGGGCTTCAAAAAAAAATGAACTGAGGGAAAAAAACTCCCCCCAGAGATTGCTTGAACCTATGCGTTTTACTTTCCAAGATAGATTGTCTGCGTTGCCACAGCCGCACCAACTTCCACTGGTGTAGTTGCGTCAGATTCAAACCTTGCCGCTAGAGTCTTGTCCTTTAACAAGAACCAGGTTTCATCATAGACACTCAGATAAACTTCTTCCGTGTCTACTCCGCTTGTTGCTCCTAGAGCAAGAGTTGCCGAAATCTGGATTGGAATATTCACAATACCAAAGTTCTCTAACTTTCCAACTGCTACCTTGTAACAAGCTGTGTTACTGA
>Ga0222694_1000039_pt1 | contig 37111 bp, 42 predicted proteins | sample AntAcemetage1333_FD_181145 | JGI IMG/M metagenome (GOLD analysis project Ga0222694, IMG submission 181145) | Saline water microbial communities from Ace Lake, Antarctica - #1333 | ecosystem: Environmental > Aquatic > Non-marine Saline and Alkaline > Saline | place: Antarctica: Ace Lake...
TCTAATTCCTCATCCAATATATCTTCCGAAATAAGTACTTCAGGGTTTGAATAAATTTCTTCTCTTAATTGAAAGCTTGTAAATGATAAAACATGATCTTCTTTGTAATTTTCCATTATTTGTTTTTAATTTCTCTTGTAATCTTTATTTGCTTTCGAATTCTAGTTAACTTTGCAACTTCAGCATTTAATTTTTTAAGTTGTTTTTGTGCTTTAGCGATCTTTTTTGGATCAACATCAAGTTTTGATGTTTCAGCTTTTATTTCAGCCTTTTTCTTTTTAGAAGCAATCTGTGCACGTATTTTTATTTCTCTTTGAGATTCTTTCTTCAATTCAGCTTTTAACTTTTTACGCTTAGCCCCATCTGTTTCTCTTTTAATAAGTTGTCTTATTCTAATTTGCTTTTGAATTGACTTAGTTAAAAGAACTAAAAGAGTTCCAACTGCTGCTACAACTAAAACAGGCACAACTAATCTTCTACCTGTTTTAACTAATCTTCTACCTGTTTTAAGATTTTTAGCGAATTTTATATTTTTTGCATCAACTTTACTATTATATGCATGTTTTTGTACATTTGTTAATTTATTCCATGCTGCGTCACTAATTTCAAGAATTAACTCTTCATCAAGAACTTCTAACTCTTCATCAAGAACTTCTAACTCTTCATCAAGAACTTCTAACTCTTCATCAAGAACTTCTAACTCTTCATCAAGAACTTCTAATTCCTCATCCAATATATCTTCCGAAATAAGTACTTCAGGGTTTGAATAAATTTCTTCTCTTAATTGAAAGCTTGTAAATGATAAAACATGATCTTCTTTGTAATTTTCCATTATTTGTTTTTTTTTATTCAGTTGGTTTAAGATCGTTTTTCACAACTTCTTTTTTCTTACCATCTTCCGTTATAACTCCAACCATTTCTCGTTTACCCTTTGATGTGTAATCCAATGCATCCATTTTAACTTTTTCACCAGTTTTTTTTATCTCTGCATCAACGTAATCAACTTTAGCTTCTTCAAGTTCTTCAGATTTTCCAGCTTCGGAAGATTTTTGACGAAGTTCTTCTTCTGAATCAGCTACTGCTGCTTTATCAATTATCTCAACTTCATCGAATTTTTCAAATGGTATTGAAATCGTATTTCCATCTTCCATTAAAACAATTGCTTCTTTATCTGTTTCATTTACACTAACAACTGATCCAATTGCACCATTTTTGAGTTTAACTTTGTCTCCTGTTGCTAAATTTTCATTAACTTCTTCCTTAACTTCTTCCTTAACTTCTTCCTTAACTTCTTCCTTAACTTCTTCCTTAACTTCTTCCTTAACTTCTTCCTTAACTTCTTCCTTAACTTCTTCCTTAACTTCCAAAGAATTTTTAATATTTTGATCTATCTTGTTATATTCTTGTTTGAGTTTTTCAATTTCCAACACAAGTTCTTCAATCAAATCAGTAATAATTGTATTATTCTCAACTAAAATTTCTTCATCGTTTAAAACTACTTCCATTTTTACTTTTTGAACATCTAAATATTCTATAGCTTCTAAAAGTTCTTTTTTGTTATTGTCCAATTGCTTAACTTTAGCTTCTTCAATAGTTAAAAGAGATTTAAATGATTCTGTAATATCAAAATTCAAAAATTCTTTTACAAGTTCACGGGTTTCAATTGCAGAAGTTTGTTTAAATTCATTAATTCTATTTCTATTATCAACTTTATGTACGAATAAATTTTCACCCAGGTTAAAAACATTAACAAAATGTCCATCAATTACACTTGAAGATATTTGTTTCCCAAAATCTATGTCAAAAATGGAATCAAAGTTTTCAGTAAGTTTATAAACATCATTCATCATGTTTGCTTCGTCCCTATGGAAAATTCCAGCATTCATGAAAATTTTGTTGAAACTTTCCAACGTAACTTCATCATCATTAACTTTAACTTTAGCTTGTTCTTCTTCTAAAAATACTTCTACTTTTTTGTCTCTTGAAAAAATTGTTACAAGATTTTCTTGAACTTTTACATTATCATGTGAAAGAAAATGACACATGTTAACAAAATCAACAGGTAAAGCTTTCATTTCTTCAATGTTCATTATTGAAATTTTGTTTTCGTCTTTAACAAAAAATGTATTTCCTGTGTAAAAAATTGTTTTGTTATCTTCCACCAAAACTGGAGAATAAATGCTATTAACTGATAAATTTTTCTGTGAATCAAAAACTTCAAAACTATCATTACTTTCCTTTAAAAAATTCAATAAATTTTGAACATTGTAATCAAATTTAAATTTTTCAAGGGATTCAATGAGTTTTGTTCTTGTTGGTTGTGTTCTGTTAACAATGTAATCATCAAGTTCACTTTCAAAAGATTTCATTAAAAAATCATTGGCTGAATCTTCAATGAGTTTAATTGAATTTTGAAGGTTTATATCTTCCTGATTTTCTTTAACTGCACTTGTTATGATTTCAGCATGTTTTTTTACCAAATCATTCCACATCAATGGTTGAATGGTATGTAAAAATCGTTCCACAATAAGATATTCAGGATAATTTACAAGATTATTAAGATTTTTTATCATGTAACCAACTGTTGGTTGTTTTGAAAAATCACTTTCACTTATTTCTTTGATTGCTGTTTTAATACCTAAATTATTTATTGCAAGATTTCTTTTTTCCCTGATCAAAAATTTCTTTGTTTCTGGATCTTTTTCATCTTTCAATTTTTTAACGAGTTCAGTTATTAAAAAATTTTCAAATTCAAAAAGAAAAGCATTTGAAATGCTATTTGAATTGTATTTTTCAAGAGTTTCATCCGTAATTTGTTTTGTATTTAAAGAATCGGTTGATTCTCTAAGAATTTTTATTCTTTCTTTAAGTTTTATCATGTTAATGATTATTTTTCTTTAAAATTTTATTTTTTTTATATATCTTTTTTAAAATTGTTATTTTTATCTAAGTTCCAGAAAAATTTGATTTCCATTTACATCCGAATAAACATCGAATGTATTTATGCTGGAAGTACTTCTGATCTTAAATCCAATATTCGTTGATGCCGCTGATGTATACCCACTTCCTGGTGTATTGATGTTAATATCAACTATTTTTCCCGATCTGATGATTGGAATTAATTCCGCTTCCACTTGTTCTTCTGATAAATCTGTTAAATCATGCTCAGCCTCAATAAATGTATTATTTGGATCATAGTTTTGTCCACTTTTTACAATTGTTGTATCAATTATTACTCCTGTTGAATCTATCACAGCGTACAATTCCGCTCCGTAACCATTTTCTGCAACAATGTTAAGCTTTAAAGTCTCGGAAAAATCTGCATGTGAATGAAAATCCCAATCGTACATTGATCGATTACTGTAACCCTTAATTAAATAATACCAAGTTGTTGGATCTTCTTCAACATTATACAAAATATCAATTTTATGTATAAAATTTCGTGTTTCCCATTTGAACTGAACTGGAGAATTTAATATAGCAGGTGAACCGATTGGAAAATTCGAATCCGAATCCGAAATTTTTGTAAAATAAATGTCAGATTCATAGGATTGTTGATCCAATTCTTCTTTGTTTATTGCAAGGTGTGACATTCTTTTCGAAGAAGCTCTTTCCGTTGTCAATGAATCCGATATTATGTTACGATTAGGATTATCTGAATCGTTTGCTTCATTGTACAAAGCACCGGCTTCACTTCCTTTGCTGTAATAGTCCAAATTTTCTATGTTATCATTGTAAAATTTCTTATTTTCCGGGATAACACCCAGCGCATCCACAACTGGATAATACGTATTCAAAGAAACATTAAATGTAAGTTTAAATTCATTACCATCATCTGGAAATGAATAAACAAAATCTTTTTCATTCGTGTAAGAATCAGGAAACCCTACGGTGCATGCAATGAGAAAACCCTTGAAGTTTACATTAAATATTTGAGTTTTGTAAAATGTTTCCAAGATAATTTGATCAATTTTTGACAAATCTGTCATTGTATCGGTTATTATTTCTATTTCAAAGTTAAAAGTTAACGGAATTGGGTTTAAATTTGCACTGTATGTTTCCAGTTTACCGTTTACCTCCTTTGTGTACGTGCCTCGAATGAATCTTTGTGTAAGTGCACCTTCATCAATGGATTTATCCGATAACATGATAATACCCCTTGGTATTTTTTCATAATTACCATCTGCAAATTGGCTTGATTGACAAGTGTTCCAATGTGAAAAATGTTCCTGGAGATAACGAGAATCACCTGTAAAACTAAAATAAAATGGAACTTGCACTGTATCCACTGTTTCATCTGATAAAACATTGTTAAAAAATATCTTGTTATTCAAAAGATTAACCAGACCAGCAATTACCGAACGAGTATGTATGTCGTCTTTGTTGTATTTATGTTCAAATGCCAAGGTATAAGTTTTTTTTATATATCTATATTTTTAGTTCATTTTCTCAATATACAAATTCGAAAAGTTGTTAAGTTTTTTCACTTCAATTTTGTAATCAAATTGTTCAGATGGTAACGGACTAAAGTTTATGACAAAAATGTTCAAATTAAGTTCCGTCGTGTTCGATTTAAGAATTTCAAGAATATGGAAAATTCCATCCGCATCGATTGAACTAAAAATTTCATCCAGGAATATTAAATTCATTCCGGAATGTTTAATTTTCAGTAATCTTACAAGCGCCAAAAGAATTGCAAAATCCATTTTTTTCCGTTCTCCCGTGCTCAATTGCTGAACTGATACAACATGACCAAGTTGAGTTATGTGCGGATCAAACTTGGTATCAAATTTAACAATGTAATCATTCATGCTCATGTTTAAAAGCACTTTCTTTATTTCCATGTTAAGAGTTGGAAGTATTTTTTGTAATGCAAGTTGCTTGACACCTTTATCTCCGAAAATATCATCAATAAGTTTATAGAATGTTTGCTTATTTCCTTGAGAATCTTCTTTTTTTGCTATTGATGTTCGTTTAATTGTTATGTTTTTTTTCTGTTTTTTGATGAACGATGTTGTCTTTGAACCGCTCATATTTTTTTTACTTTCAAATGATTCGGTTTCCAATCGCTGTATAACAAGAAGTACTCTGGTTTTTTGATCATTGATGATACGTTTTTTTGAATCTATTTTTTCTCTTGAGTCACGTATATTTTTTAAACTGATGTTAAGTGATTCAAGGTTTTCCTGAATTTTTATATCATCTTTTATGAATTCGGAATGTAAATGCTGATGTTCTTCAGTTTTAAGATTTGATCCACATGTAGGACATTGATCATTTTCATATAATTTTATTTTCTTTGATATTTCTTTCTTTTGAAACTTTTTCTTTGATATTTCATCATTAAGTATTGAAATATCATCAAGTATCTTGGTTTCTTTTGTTTCAATTTTTTTCATGAGATCGTTTATCTCATTTATCTTGGTCGTTGCCTTGTTTATCTTGGTTGAAATACCATCTGATTTTTTCTTGAAATCAATTTTTAACGAATTTTCGAGTTTTGTTAACTCGGTTTCAAATTCTTTGATCTGTCGATCAATCATTTCAATTTCCTTTTCAAGTAAAAAAATATTATTTTTTATATTTTTTATTTCATCCTTGACAAGTGTTCGTATTGTATTTAAAATTTCAAGGCTAAATATTTTATCAACTATCATTCTTTTATCGTTCGATGACATGTTAAGAAATGATTTAAAATCATTGATTGACAATGAAATGATATTGTTAAAAACATAATACGGAATTCCTATAAGTTCATTCTCAATGTAATTTTCAATATTTTTTTTTCCTGCTTGATCGTACTCTTTTCCATTTATGAATAGTTTAAGGTAATTTGGTGCAACACCTCTTTCTATGATTATCTCAGTATTTTTATTTTTTTCAATGTATATTTTTACAAATAAATTTTTATTGTATCTATTGGGTAAATCGGATATTCTTTTTGTGTTTATTCTTCCGTAAATGCCGAATTTTATGACATCTGAAATGCTGCTCTTGCCTGAACCGTTCTCGCCCAAAACCAGATAAAAATCACCGGATTTTCCAAATTCAAGCGATTGTAATTTATTTCCATAACTATTAAAATTCTTAAATTCAACTTTTTTTATTTTCATTCCATTGTATTTTTTTCATCCAATAATTTCTGTGCTCTGTTGTAAAAGTCCAGGGATTTTTCTTTGAGTTTTGTTTTGATTTTATCATTGTATGACAAATTATCAATGTACAATGAAATGAGATCGGATAAATTTATATCGCCATGTTCCTGGTTATCATCCTCAAACTCAGCATTTCCAGTTAAAATAAAATTTATTTTTCTGTAATCATGAAAAGAATCCGTTAATCTACCGAAAGGAAAAGTTGTTGCCCATCTATCACTCACCAAAATATCTATGAAATTATTTTTAAATTTATTTTGTAAATTTTCAAGTGTTTGATCAAATATCTTTTCCAGATGTATTCGCATGAATTTTGGAGAATATTCGTTCATGAATTGAGTTTCTTTTCCATCCGATAGATTAACAAGCCATAACGATTTGGTATTTCCCATATCACCTCTTGTTAATTCATACGGTGAACCGAGAACACGAATGTTATCACGGTATTGCGCAAGATGAACATGGCCGGTGTAAACTTTTTTGTATTTTTCCATTGTACCAGGGTCAATTCCCCCAAGCATCATGACTCTTCTGTTGTACTTAAATCCAGCAATATCCGTATGGCAGAAAAGATAATCCGAATCATCTTCCTTGATTATGGTCATCTCCTGTTCATGTGTATCTTGCCAAGGCATGAAAAGTGCGGAAGCTCCATTTGCAAACTTAAGTTGTTTAGGTTCTTTCATTATATGGACATTTGAAAGAATTTTAAAAATTTCCAACGAATTTATATCATTTGTAAATTTTCTATAAATATCATGGTTGCCAATGATCATGTAAACAGGTAAAATTTCCGATAGTCTTTTAATTATTAACAATGCTTCATGCATGACCAGAATGTTTATTGATTGCCGGGAATCAAAAATATCTCCCAAAATGAATAAAGCATCCTCATCTTCCATGTGTTCCTCCAGTATAGGCACGAAAAAATCATAAAAGTAATCTTTCTGTATCCCAATCCATTCCACCGATGAGCTTCTGACCCCGAAATGAAGGTCTGTTACAAGCCAAGCTCGTTTAATGTTTTCAGTTGAAACCAAAATTTAAAATAATTTTTTTATGTTTTTCTTTTTAAAAATATCGTATTTGGCATCAAATTCATTTAGTATTTTTTCTTTATGCGTAATATCCAACACATCGTAGAGAATTTTGAAATTTATGTTCATGAATCCAGCAATCGCCAGAAATTTTTCAATGAATGTGTATCTATCTGGTTCCTTTAATTTTTCTTGAAAATACCAAAAAACTTCATAAATTGAATCCTTTTTAACTTTTTTGTTATCCGCGTATTTTTTGAAAAATGGTGATTTTTTGAAAATGTTGTTTATATCTTCATTTAAAATATCTATTTCATAACCTTCATGTGAAGATGCACTTTGGGATTTAACCCAAGTATCACTTACAACGAATTCTCCGAAATGTTCAAATTCAATCGTGCCAGTATTATACTTGTTATTTAGTATTTTTTGACTTGGCGTTTGCACTAAAGTTGTGCTAACAGGTTTCTCAGGTGTTTGTGTCGGTGTTGCTTTGGTTTGTTCAGCATTGGATTGCTTTGTATTTAAATTATTTTCTGCCATTATTTGTTATTTTTTTAATCGGTTGCACTAATCGGTTGCACTAAGAATAATTTCACTTTCAGCATCTTCCGTAATTCTCATAAAATCGTAATTAATGTTATACTTCTTCCTGCTATTTTTGTATCCCTCATTTCTATTAAGCATTGTTTGCAATAAGTATTCATTATTTGCGTACATCAATTCATCCTGTATGATTCCACCCATCCAATCCACTGTATGACCGAGACCGGATGATTCCGCAATGTTTGTAAGATTTAATCTTCCGGATGCACCAAAACCAGAATTATGCGTTACAATATCATTTGCAAAAAATAATCTTGTAGAATTTCCAACACTAATATCAATTGTTTCTTCTTCTTTACATTCAATTATTTCAATTATTTCATCTTCTATTATTTCCATTTTCTTATGTTTTTAAAAATTCTATACATATATTCAAAGTTTCTTTTTGTTTTAAATAATAATCATTTTCCCAAATTATCAACAATTCAAAATTATTATTTTTTACTAAATTATGTTTATAATTATCTCGTTGTGTTATTTCTACATCTTGTGTATAAATTTTTGGATTTCTATGCCAATAATCACCATTGAATTCAATTATTTTATTTTTATATTTAAAATCAAATTTTGATATATTTTTTCGTTCATTATCATAAATAAACCATTCTCCATTATGTTCAGCAAAATATATTTCATCATCTTGTAAATCATTTAAATCTAAAATTTTCCAAAATAATTCTTGTGAAACTTTACTATACCATTGTGCTGAATTGAAGCGTGCAGCGAAATTTAAATCTTTAGCTCTTTGTTTTAAGTTTTCAATATATGCATTATAAATTTTAGTACCTTTTTCTTCACCATATTTTTCTATTTTACTCTTTAATGAAATATTATCTTTTAATTTTCTAAAAAGTTCTTCTCCTTTTTCTTCTCCATGAATTTTTAAAAAATGTTGTTTTGATGTACTTAACCACATTTTTTTCATTTTGGTTTCAAAAATTTCAGTTCCTTTTTCTTTCCCATGTTTTTTTATGTGTACATCAATTTTATTACCATTTTGGTATCTGTTTTTCCATTTTTCTTTCCCATTTTCTTTACCATATTTAAAAATATATCCATCTAATGAATTAGCAAATTTCCATTTTATTAAGTATTTTTGCCATTTTTCTTTTCCTTCTTTTTCACCATAACGTTCAATCATTATACTTTCAGATACACTTCCTCTTGCTTTTTTGTATCTTTTTAAACCTTCAATTTCACCAAACTTTGAAATATATCCTTGTTTAGATGTTTTGGCAACTATTTTTTCAATTGTTTTCTTTTGTCTTATTTTAGCTTCTTTTTCTCCATATCTTGCAGTTAATGCAGACAATGAAATTCCATCTCTTTTGAATGTTTGAATTAATTTTAATCTTTTTTCAAAATCTATATTTGAATCATATTTTAAAAGATTTTGGATTCGTGGAATATTACTAAATCCAATATCAGCTAGTGTTTTTTTATTTTCTAAAAAATGATGTAATTTTTTCAATGAAGAAAAATGTAATTTTTTCTCATATCCAATAAATTGTCGTGTTAAGAAAAATTGCTTAAGTGTCATATGTTTTTGTTTTATATATCATCTGTTACGCAATATTTTATCCTTTACGCAATATTTTATCACCTATTTTTAAATCTTTTATTGTACATAATTCTCCATTTGATTTTGGTGTTAAATGATTACCTGATACTTTTAGTTCTTTACCGGATTTCGTAATTATTTTATAGACTTTCTGTTTCTCGACAGGATATATTTTTGTAACTTTGCTCCATCCTTCTGGTGTTAAAATTTCGGCTCCTTCTTTTATTTTATCTAATTGTATTTTTCCTGTTTTTGTTTCTATTAATGTATCTAATGTTAAACATCTGTTCAACTGGGTCACAGATACAATGGACCAATTATTACGTGATCCCATTGCACGAAGATCTTCCGCAATCTGTTTGATTTTCATGTAAGTATTTTCAGAATTTGGATTACGCCAGTTCATCATTATGTTAATGTAATCAACGAATACAATTTTATACTTGAAATTATGTCTTTCTTCCATCTTTAACAAGTACCTTTCAACATCTTTAACAGATGCGGATGAAGTTGGAAATTCCTTAACTGTTAATCTACCCGGAGTTTTCAATGTATCGTAACCAATGTTGGAAAGTCGGGATTTTATGAGATCACTATCCCTGGAAATTTCATTATATTCCCGCATTGAAATGTTCAAAAGATTAGCACCCAAACGTTTGATAACATGTTCACTTTTCATTTCAAATGTTAAAAAAGCAGCATTATGTCCATCTTTGACGGCATTTGATGCGAGATTTGCAAGCCAAATCGACTTACCCGATTTGTTCTCTCCAGCAATTATGTACAATGCCTTTGATGACCAACCGCCACCGAGCGCTTTATCCAGGTACGGAAACCCAGTTGAAAATGTGTCCCAAGTTGGTTGAATATGATGACTTGCATCGAAAAAGTTAAGGCCTTCATCAAAATCAAAACTTACATTTGTTCCTTTTTCCAGAATTCCTCGAGCTATTTCTATTACTTCCGATATATTTTCAATATCAACTTTTGTTGTTTTTCTGTACGTTATGAGATCAAGCAACGAAGTATCAAGTGCTCTAAGCTCCATCCAGCCTTCAGCATTTCTTGTCAACCACTCATCATCGTATTCATTTGGATCATGTTTATACAGAAGTTGTAATTTTTGCACATTGTTTTTATCAAGTTTACCTGCCATCTTACCGCTTTCGTACACTTGCTTGAATGATGGTGTTTCTCCGTATTTGACGATGAACGGTTGCGAAATTTTGAAAACTTCTCTAATGAATTCAGTTTCAAAATACTCAGCTTTAGCCATTGAAGTTAGATCCAGATCGGAAACAATATGGTGGTAAAAAATTTTTTCAAGTTGTGGTGATGTCATTCCCAAGGGTGTTTTTTTAATTTATGAAACAATTTACCTTCAGTTTTTACTTTATCCAGGTAGCCTTCTTCTGTTAATTGATCCATCATTTTGGCGAAAGAAAAACCGGATGGTAAAGGAGTTAATTCAGGAAAAATATGGGAACCATGCCATTTTTTATCCAGATAATCCTGTTCCTGTAAAACGGTAACAAGATCGAATAAAAAATCTTCACTTGTTGGGTAATCATCTAGATTTTCCTGGATTCCCAACAGGTGCCGAATCTTTACTTTGTTGTTATCTATTGATTTAATCATTCGGTTGTAAAATCTTCTACTTTTACATCCAAAGGACTTTCCATATCTTCTGTTTCTACATCGTTCATGTTACCTTCATCCAAAAGATTTTCAAAATTATCATTCATTTCACCAACATCAGGCAAAGTGAAAGTTGGTTTTATTATGGTTTCGTCCAAGACTTCCAGGACCTCCCTTGTAAAAACATTTGAAGTAAAGAGTTGAGCAGCTGGAACAGTTCCATTTAAATGCCTGACAACGTAATTTCTTGCAGTTGATCTCGGTTGAAAATAAAATTGTTTATCGTTTTCATCTTTCCAATCCCAACTGTTATCATGAATTTCCTGCTTTTCTTCCGTTTTAAGTTTTTTATATTCATTAACATGGATGATATTACCCTTTTCAATGCCACAATTTTTGAAACTTATGAATTGTTCCAGTCCAACGAATGGATTCATGCCGTGGTAAAATGAAATGTGGAACCTGATTTGAATTGGACGAGCGAACCTGTTTTTGTGCGGTGTTGAACGAACAACAATCCCGGTACTTTTCATGTCAAGACTTTTTACATCCGAATTTTCCTTTTTAACATTTGTTTTCTTGTCAACATCCGCTGCCAATTTAGCTTTGTAGAGAAAATTAATGATTGATGTGTTGTAAAGTGCACCGGAATTATGGGAAATTACATTGTTATCCAGTAAATAATTGTTACTTGGAACTGTTAAATCAAAAACTGTAGCATGGATGCCTTGTTTCTTTTCTGTATATGGTTTACTTTTTGTAACTTTTAGCCTTTCAAATCTCAATTGACCTGGAATTTTTCTCTTGACATGATCACCCAATTGTAAACGTTTGGCAGCTGTGTAATGTTCATCATCATTTAACTTTGTACCTGTCAGGAATCTATGATCGTACGAACAAAGGTAGGAGGATCCATCATCGAATCTTATTTCAAATAATTCTTTTGTAAATTCATGAACTGCTCCAACTATTTCAGTCCCGTGGAATGTTGTAACTTCATCACCTGGTTTAAAATCCTCTATGTTTTTGAGTCCATGTGGAGTTTGAATTTTGGTTCCTGCAACAAAACAACCACCGCCCATCACACTCATTGGGTAAAAACTAGAAATCGAGGCGTATGTATGTGCAGTAAGGATGAACGGGATTTTTGCTTCAGCAAGGTCCATTGTCACAAGAGAAAATAAAGATTTAATTTCTTGTGCTTTTGTCATATCTTTTTTAAGGCTTCCTGACATTGCATCAGCTCTTGCTTTATCCGTTGATAAGTTTCCAAGTGAATCAAGTACAAGCATTATTTTTGGAACTTCTCTTTTTTCTTTCTTCGCAAGTTTAACTGTATCCACCAAATTTGCAACGAAGTGTGAAAATTGTTTGGGAGTATTTATCGGTTGATACCTGAATTTGTCAGGATCTATTCCGAATTTTTCTACTTCCTTTTTTGAAATTGCTGCTTCGGAATCACAGAAAATAATGTTGTAACCAACTTTTTGCGCTTCACGACAAGCGTTCAATGCTAAAAAAGTCTTGCCGGTATTATGAGAAGATAACCCATTACCTGCCCAATACCTATGGTTTTCATGAAGAACTTCCCAATCGTATGTAGTTTCAATACCTTTTTCTTCAAGACTTTTTACTTCTTCGAATCCGTTTTTCGTTTTAATGAGATCATTTTTGTTTAAATCTTTGATTTTTTTCCAACCATCAGGTGTTTCATACAAATGATCGTTTGATGTTTGAGCTTTGAAATTTCCCTTTGTTATTGTTTCAATGATCTGTTTATTTTCCTTGATGTAAAAATCACCAAGTAATTGAAATCCATCAGGTCCATCTATTAATACTGTATCATTTTTGTGATTTTTTACAAGATTTTTTGCATTAATAATTTTTGAATACTCTTCAATGTATTGATTCCATTGATTTTCTTTTAGATTTAAAAATGAGCATTCATCTTTAATTAATTTTTCTAATGGCTTATTTATAAAAGTATTCATGTTACATAATCCATTTTTTATTATATGTCTTCCGTAAACGTTTTCATGCTGGAAAATGTAAACTTTAATAGTTTCATCACCTTGTAAACATCCAGTTTCACCTGCGAGTGCTACTGATCTACTGTTTGGGTAACCACCGAACAATGAACCGCTTAATTGAGCATTGAATAGGTAATTTCCTGAATGAATCCATTCATCCACTTCCGAAAATTTATTTTTTGTTATGACTGAACCTCGTTCATCCACATTTTTTGTAAGCAGATCATCTAATGCTGCAAATGTTAATTCTTTTCCCATGTGTGTATTTTTTTAAAATAATTGTTTTGATATGATAAGTTCCGGTGAAATTCTCGGAAATCCCAATGTTTCAACGAATCTATTTATTGGATCAATGATAGCTTTTGAAAACTGCGTATCAAAATCAATGGACGGAGCAAATTCTATCGGATGCATCCCTGGTAAATAAGCAAAACAATTTACTCCACCGTTTTGTTCAATTTTTGCGTAGTAATACTTTATTTTATCCCCGCTTTTGGCCAGATTGTATTTAGTTTTGAGTTTTTTATTTTTGTTCAATAGTAAATTATAATAACCAGCACCCTTTATGTGAAATGGACAATGGGAATTTAATTCAAGTCGAGTTGTATCATTTGCAATGAATTTTTCATAATCACCTATGCTTGATTGCATTGTGATGTTATCCATCGAATCAAGCTCGAATTCCTGCCGTAACTCTTTCATCCGTTTCACAAACTTTGAAATGTTGAGCTGTTTTTTATCTCTTAAAATTTCAATCAAAAGACTTTGTAAATATTTTCTTGCGAACGGTGGTGTTGAAGATTGTACTATTTCAATACCCTTGGATTTTACGTTTGTTTGTGGTTTAAAGTAAGCAGGTGTATCTGTCCATGCGATGTCAAGTACATACTTTTTCTTTTTAAGCATTATCGATGAAAAAGAAATTGTTTCAAGTTCAAAATTCTGGATATTTTCTGTGTTGAATTTCGATGCGTATTTTTCAAATGCTTGCTTGAAAAAGTTTTTTAACCTGAGATCTGATATTTTGTTGATGATATCTATTTCATTTCCTGTATACGTGCATGTTTTAAAAAGTTCCTGGAGTGTAATGTAAATTGAATCAGTATCCCCATAAATATTCACATCCTGTAGTAACGGTTGAACGTCTGTTATTCCCAAGATTTTGTGCAATTTAACATCCTTGTGCCAGTATTCCCTGAAATATTTATTGGCTAATTTTGAACTAAATTTAATTATATCCTGTCCCTGTAATGTGATTGCTTCAGCAAGAAATGTATTGTAACCAAAAAAATACGGTGAAGCTGTTGCTCCGTATATTGAATTAATGAACACTTTGATTCCTTGTTCGGTATTACCAAAATTGTCTCTGAGATGTTTTAATCTTTTGATTTCATTTTCAAGCTCGTTCGGTAATGAGCTCTCAAAAATTTTAGCGTACTCAAAATTATACATATTTTTTTATCTTTTTAAAAAATGAATGATGCTGAATTGTTCAACACCATCCACGTAAATATCATAATTAAAGAACTATTCTGATTCACCTACAATCAATCGAGTATCAGTTTCGGTTGAAATCAATACAAGTTTATCATCCATCATGTAAACTTCGGTTGTTTCGTTATCAAGGAATGAGTAATGGTGTTTAAATACGGAAAGTGATTGATTGTTATCCGGATCGGCATCATCAAGAACTTCGTACTTAAAGTTTTTACCTTTCACGTAAATTTTTCCCTTTGTTATTTCAAATGTAATTTTTGAATAATCGGAATCGATTCCAAACAACGAAGTAATCCTGGCGAGTTGTTCTCTTTGTAAAAGAAATTTTGATTTGAAACCTGAAGTATCAGTAATTTTATCCATTATATCATTGGTTATTTGCGTAAATAATGATAAGGATGCGCATGAAAAAGAAATATCCAATGATGAGTTTTTCAGGAAGATGTTTGTTCCAACCCATTCATCTTGCATCTTTGATAAATTTATTCCAAAAGTAAAATCGGAACCTTCAAAATACTTGAATGCTGTTTTTAGTTTATCGATGTTAAAGATACCAACCTTGAATGGTTCATCAATGGTGAATTCCGAGAATATTTCATCCAACGCAATTGAGCTTGATTTTACAACACTTCGTTCAGGTGTGTGAGATTTTGCGGTAATTGTGGTTGAATTAAATTCCATCAGTAAAGAACTATCTATTGATGAGAATTTTTTCAAAAAATCAAAAAATTCACCACTGTTGGATATTTTAAGTTCTAGTTGTTTTTCGTTCATTTTTTTGTTATTTTTTATTGTTTTATTTTTAATACATTGGATGAAAAAAGTTTACGTCTTTCAACATAAAAAAGCATGGAACGTTTAAGTTCCATGCTTTTTTATTGACTGCTAGACTGCCTTACGTAAAATGTTAAGGTATTATATTTCTATTCTGTAATCTTTTGTTTCGATGTATGGGAAAAATCCTTTTGCTTCGTTGAATGTTAATTTTGTTCCCCAGCTTGCTACATGTTGAATATCTGTCTTTTCATCAAAACCAGGAACAACTTCCATGTAAGCACATTGTCCATCATATTCAGTTTGAACTAGCACTATACCGATGCAACTTCTTCCCGCTTTCCAAACATTATCCAGTATTTCCATGATTAATCCGATTCAATGAAAAGTTCTTCGCAAAATCTATCAACCGCAGCTTCTACATCAACGTACATTGGATATGTTTCAATTACATTTTCTGCTCCAACTTCAAATTTTCCTTTTTTGTTCGTTTTGTAAAACAAAACAGCTCTTGACATTTTCAACATATCAACACTTAATGCTGCATAGTTTTCATCATCGAATGTAAAATTCCATCCATGACTTTTTGTTTTTGATGATATATTTCCATCGTATCTGTAAGGTTTATCCTCAATTTTCCAACCCGGATGTTCTTTTTTGTAAACAAGAAAATCCTGTTGAGCAGTTGTTAATCTTTCTGGAAAGTTTTTTTCCGGTGTTTCATCGAACAATGGAAATTCATTTACCAATCTCATGAATTCATGTTCATCATTGCTTAAATTTCCGGATTCGGTTTCATTACTTTTTATCAATCGTTTTATCATAATATCTTTTAAGTTATATACGAATTTATTTAATAGTTTAGTTATTGGTCTGTTATAGTTTTATTGATTGTTTAACTTGTTACCAAAATAATAGTTAATTCACATTTTTTCTTTTGTCAAGTAAAATTTTAACCAATTCTAAATATTGTTTACAATTTTCTATTTTTTCTTCACTATTTTTTCTAAGCTGAAGTTGTTCTTCTTCATTGAACAAAGATTCTTTGGTGGACCAAAGAGGAACACCTGTTGTAAAGGTGTAAAAATTTTCTTCATACTCTGATGTATACAAAACAAGTCTATCATAGTATCGTTGAAGGTACACCAATGACATTGCATTTAATTCATTGTTACATTTTCTTTTCATATGTTTTATTTATTTTCAGTCATTTCTTCTTCCTTTTCATCCAATTCAGATTCTTCATCTTTTCCATCAAAAACTTCAACACCATCATATTCCATCATCTCATCCGAAAATAAATCAATGGTTGAAACAACTCCAGCAGTTCCTCTTGTAACAGAATTATCAACCATTTTACCAAATTCCTTTTGAAGTTTTTTAACTTCTTTGGTTAATTTAATTTTCTCTGTTTTTGATTCCTTGATGATTTGAATTGTTTTATCAAGTTCATTTGTGTTCAATTGTTTCAGTAAAACACCATCAAGTTTTCTTGCTATATCTTTTGGAAATTTGTTCAAAAATTTATCAATTTCCTTGAGCGTTTTTTTACCTGAAAGCATGTATTCAAGGTATTTTTTCTTTGATTCGTTAAATGTTATTCTATCATCAACCTGGTTTAAAAAATACTTGGTACGTTCAAGAACCAGTTGAAATTTTCTGTACTTAAAGTCATCCAGGTAATCTTCTATCCTGTCATACTCAAGAACCAATCCATCCTTGATGAAAATTGGACTCTCGGTCACAATCATTTTGGTTCCTTTGACAATTGCATCCCTGAAAAATTTCCATTCGTACTTGTCTCCCTTGAATTTGAGAACAACATCAATATGCATTGATGAATTATTTTCAACTTCAACTCGTGAATCCAACCGATCAATGATCTTGTCGAGTTTTTTGATGAAAGATTCGTATTTCATCAACGGCGGTAATTCAGTAATATGAATGGATTTGTTCGGTTCATTTACTTTCAGAACACCTTCGAACATCCATGATCTATCAATGTTATTGAACTTTGAAATTTTACCGGTAAATCCGTTAAAGTATGGTTTAACCGATTTTCTATTTCCTTCAAAATATTGTTTAACATGCAAACGATTACGAGGAAGAACCGTTGTTTTGTAACCAACCGCAATTCCAATGATCATTGTATCAAGACCCAAAGGTTGTTCCAACCATAATGGATTCCAAAAATCTTCATCATTTTTTGTATCAAGAAAATGATTTTCCTTGATGATCTTGTTTGCTTCTGCATCAATTTTTACCGATGTGTATCTTGCTGCAGCCGGTGCTGGATTTAAAGGTGTTCCAAAGAAACCATCTCCTGTTAGTAACGGAGCTGCACAGTTGAAATTTCGTGTTAGTTTGTTGATCCCGCCGACTAAACTGGCATCTCCGTGGTGATACCCGTTCTTGAAGCAACTACCAACTAACACCATTGTTTTGTTGAATGTTGTCGGAGAACTATGAAGTATCAAACGTTGAACATTTGTAAGACCATCGTAATACGAAGGAATTCCGCGTTGTTCCAAAACGTAAAGAGCGTAGTTTCTATAATTGACATCAATATGATTTGATATCGTTAAGTGATATGGTTTTCTTTTTCTTCTAGTAGCCATTATTTAATTTTTTTGTATAAAGCAAATATAACAAAAATAATGATACGAAATACTCTTTTGTGATTTATTTTTTGAGATACTTCTTGTGTTTCTTGAGTTGTTTTTTTCATGTTTACGTTTATTCACTCAATAAAGTAAATGTATTTATTTTTTAATTTACATCTAAAGGTTTTCTCTATATTTTTTTTACACGTAACTATGGCTTCCATTGCATCATTTTTAGAAACAAATTCAATATTATAATATATTGGCGAGGTACCATCTGTTATTGTTTGTAATGTAGGCCAAAATAAAAATTTTTTATATTTAACTAAAAAAATACTTGTATTATTATTAAATATTTTTTCAACAATTTTAAATTTTGTTTTTTTAGTAGGTAAATTAACTATCCAATTTGACATTTCTATGATTTTTTATTAGACTCAATTAAGTAGTCTGCGTTAATATTTAATTTAGCTACTAAATCAACTTCAAATTGACTAGCAGGTAACAATTGTACTGCTTCAGGTTTGTAAGTAATATTTACGGTTGCTACAGCTTCTGAGCTCATGACTAAATCTACGGTAGTTTCACCTGGATTTATCTGAACCATGCTACCACCTGTATTGAATACAATAGTAGCTTTTCCTACATTTTTAATTTTCATTGATTGTTTCTTTTAGTAGTTACAGAGACCGTAACCAGGATGTAAATATAACAAAAATTTCTTACGAATCTTATTAAGTTTATTATTTTAATCTGAGATAAAATCCATAAGTTTAAGAAAAGCATCTTTTATCCTTACATTTTGAGTATTATACCAATTACCGTTACCGATTCTGCTCATGTTTAAATCATCATAACCAGCATATTCTGGTTTTGTAGAGGTTCTTAAATTAAAGTCTATATTGTGGTCATCTGGGCATTTGATTGTAGAACTTCTACAAAAACTTACCCATTTTATAAGTTTGAAAAAATGGTGAGTCTTTTTTAAATTTGGTATTATTAATTTTTTACCACATTCTGGGCATATTCCAGCAACAAATGCTCTTTGTACTTTTTTTGTAAGTTCATTCACATTTTCAACTTGAAAATGTTCTATTTTTGCTTCAATTTCAGTTAAATCTAACATTATTTTTATTTAGTTTTATTTTTTATATTGGTTCGCCTTTTAACCATTTTTTTCTTAAGTTCGAGCTATTACCGAATGCCATGTTAAGCATTTTCTTTGCTGATCTATCATGGTATAACACCCACATGTCTCTGTAATACATGACAAATTCCCAATCTCTTATATCCAGTGATCCCAATCCTTTAAGGTACCTGATATTTGTAAAATTTTTATTTTCAAGTTTCCATTCAGCAAATTTATCTTGGGAATAAAAATATTCTCTTTCCGATTTAACATCCACGGAAATTAAAGGTGTTATTAATATATGAAGTCTCCTTTGCTTGATGATACTTGGAAACCATTTGAAAAATAAATTGATAAGCAATGATGCAATATGACCAATTCCATCTGGATCCCAATCAGTTGCAATAACAATTTTTTTGTATGAAGAATTTTTACCATCGTTCGGTTCAATGTTTAAAATGTTCATTAGATCAACTATTTCAGCATTGGACGCTAGATCCAAAATTGTTCTTGCATTTTTAACTTTTCCTTTCAGTGAATAAACTCCATCGCTCTTGGAATCTCGCTTTTGTAAAATGCTACCTCTCGCAGAATTTCCCTCAACGAGAAAGAGGGTATCTTTTACCTTGGAAGGTGGATAGTACTTATCGGAAATTGTTTTTGATTTTGCGCTTTTACGCTTTTCTCTTTTTACAAGTTTCATGTGTTCAGTAGAAACATGGGAATCAATATTTTCTTTTATTAACTTATAAAAATCAGAGGCTTTTCTCAAGAAATGTTTAACTTTACTTTGGAGACTTTTATCCAGTATCATTTGAATTTCCCATCTGCTTGTAGCAAATTTTGTTTTGTTTTGATCCCCAAATTTTACCAATTTAGGTGGAAGGTTCATGACAAAAAATGTATCAATAAAATGGTACGCGTAATTGTAATCAAATATCTCTGACATGTAATCATTAACAATACGTTGATGTGCACCTGTACAAAGAGCTCCGTTTACAAATGAAATACTTGCTGTTCCGTAATTATGACCATCAAATGATTTTATTTCATGTGGACGAAAATGCGGCATCATTATGATGTAACCTTGTTTGTACTCAATTTTAACTGAGTCATCCGGAATGAAATTTTCCTGTATATTCATTTCAACACCATCAAAAGTAACATTGAATTTTAACTTTGAAAGAACCGGATCACCGTGCCTGTTAAATTCTTTAAGAACCATCAATGTATGAACGTAATCAAAATCCCAATTTGATTTTTTGAAAATTTCATTGGATGGAATGAATGAAACGGTTGTTCCTAATTTATCTCCTCGTTTTTTTTCTCTTATGTTGGATTTAACTTCGATAAAATCTTTCCATTCCTTGTGAAAATAATGCGTTGAATTAACAGAAGTTACCGTGAAGGTTGAACTTAACATGTTAACAACAGCAGCACCAACTCCGTTGGTTCCTATTAGGGATGTTTCAACATCGTCGTTTTCAAAATTGGACCCTGCTCGTAACATGACCATCGCAGTTTCGATGTTTAATAAACCTGTTTTTGGATTGATTTCGATTCCTTCGTAAAAACCTTGTCCCGTATCAACAACGGTGACCTTGTTTGTTTTTGAATCAAATGAAATTGAAATGCTTTTCATTTTTCCATTGAGCCTTTTAGCTTCATCAAAAGAATTATCAAGAATTTCATTCATCAACTTGTAAAAACCAACTGAAACAGAACGATTTTGTTCAATCAAGCGATTTTGATGAATTACTTGCACTCGTTCATCCGATTTATCAACTGACCCAACGTACATGGTTGGTCGTTTTCTGACATGTTCAAAATCTGAAAGTGCAATGATTTGTTTTTTCTTATCTATGCTCATTGATTATTTAATTTATTATAAAAGCAAATATAACAAAAATATCTTACGAATCTTATTAAAATGTAAAATTTATTCCAAGTGTTAACATTGCATCATTTATTGAAATTTCTTTTGAACTTGAAGGATTTCCAAGATCAACTCCAAGTTGGATTCCAGGACCAATTGGAAAACCTATTATAGTTCCTATTGATACATTTGTGTTGTACTCTCGAATAGGTATGTGCAGTCCATCAAAGGACACACCGCCAAACCCTGCGTATATACGTAAAATTGGTAAAGCTCTAACAGCAAGACCAAAATTAAATCGGGTCAAGTCTCCGTAAGAAAAATTACCAAATACTCCAAATTTGTAATACCCTGTGTACATGAGCATTACGCCCAGATTAACTGGTCTATAAACATCATTAAAATTTCCAATATTGGTTATAGCTCCAACTGTAAAAGACGGTTTAACTTTATTTGGTTTGTAATTATCTGGAATATCTTGAGAACTTGAAGTAAAAGAAGATAAAAATAAAGTTAAAAATAATAATTGTTTCATTTTTAAATTTTTAAATGATAAATGTATTTTTTAACGTAAACCAAAACAAATATAACAAATTTCTCATATGAATCCTTCAGTTTCAACTAATTCTTTTAAAATATCTCCGTGGCAACTTTTCGGCTTGCACCAGCAGCCGAGTGTCTTCCCTTTAAGCTCGTGAAGATCCTTTAATAGATGTTTACCTTCACCGTTTAAAATGTAATCACGATATGATTCTATTGCGAGATCACGCGTTTCTACAATATATTTTGCACGTGAGTTTGTTTTTAGATGGGTGAACGGATTTCCCCACTTTGACCCTGGACCTCTTCCAATGTAGACATCATAAGGTTCTTTTTGACAGTGTACAACTCTTACTTCGTTTTCTGCTTTAAATAATTCCGTCATTTTCCTTTTTTATATCTCGTATTGCAGCTGATTTTTCATATTCTTCTTTATCGGTAAAATGCGTAAGCATCATTTCAAGACTTTCACTAATTTGTTCCTTTGCTAATTTGATATTGTAAGTATCACCTTCATACACAACTGCATCGGTTATATTTTTAGTTTTAATAATTGATTTATATGCAGATTCAAAAAATTCATCCAAAAATTTTACATCGTCATCCGTTTTTTCGGATTCATCTTTGATCCTTTGAGGATCAAAGAACATTATTGATTTTTCCTCTTTCTTGTATGTTTCATTTTTACGTATTTTGGCTGGATCTTTTATCAAACCGGTTACAAGTTGAAATGCCATAAGAGTTTCACGTAAAAGAATCATTGTTCCTTCATCATGCTCCAATGGAGAATGTTTTGAATTCAAATCTGTGGTAATCTCAAGTTCTTCATGTATTTCTTGACCCGATACTATCATGATTTTTCCATAAACAGGGAATCTTAAAAAAAGCGTTGCCACTGAATTTAATTCCTTTCCTTCTATTTCGTTGTGAGATATTGATATGAAAACTCCCATGTCTGTAAATTTAAACCCATCAAATAAGTCTATAAGTTCTTTTTTTGTAAACTTCTTATTTTTTGGTGAAACATTCTCAACTTCCCCGTTATTATTTATTATTATTGCCATAAAATTTTTAAAATTCTTTAATATTTATACAATTTAATCAAAAAGTTTTAGTTTATACTTTGAACATAATCTAAAATACTATTAACCAATGCACCAATTTCATACTGTTTTATTTCTCCTATAGTAGAAATTCTGAATGTTTCCATCTCATTTATTTTACCAGGGTATATAACAAAACCATCATTTGATAAAAAATCATTTAAATTTTCAAATTCGTAATTATCTTCCAATGGTGCATTGAATGATGTTAATAATTTTGATTGATCATCTTCGGGCACAACAGGATCAAACCCAATTTTTTGCATCTTGTTGATTAAAATTTCCCAGTTTTCAGAATACCGCTTGTATCTATTTTCAACTCCTTCTTTTATTAAATTTTGTGTTTCATGAAATAATGATAAAAAAGAATACATTGGGATTGTGAATCTTATCCTATTGTTTTTGTTTTGAAATTTGTATTGCCTTTTTAGACTCAGGTATGATGTTTTACTTTTACTATTTAAAGATTCCAAGAAATCTTTTCGTGCTACAATGAATGAAATGCCAGGAACCGCTTCAATATTTTTCTCTGATGTTCCGATCAATGCTGTGATGTTCATTTTTTTCATGTTTATTGAAATTGCTCCTATTGATGAACAAGCATCCACAATGAACTTTGTGTTATTTTTAGCGCACATCTTTCCAACTTTATTGATATCATTCAAGATACCTGATGATTCTTCAACGTGAACCATTGTTAAATATTTAAATCCACCATGTTCCAGTTTATTTTCAATTTTTTGATAATCTATTGAATAAACATCATCACTTTCATTTTCCAAGAATTGAACAAATTTATTGTAAATCAATGATGTAGCGTACATCCTTCGACCGTATTCACCATTTGAAACACAAAGTATTTTATTGGTTAACGAAGATAATACAGATTCAGCAGATCCAGATCCGGATAATGGAAAAAATACAACATCATAGTTTGATTCTGAATTTTGATCTGTAACAATCTTAAGAATATTATTTTTTGTTTCTTTTAGAATTTCTTGAAATTCTGGCTCCTGTTGTATTAAACGATGAGTAAGACTTTTGAATTTTCTATGAACAGATACATTTGTCGAATTTGGTACAAAATATTTTTTCATGACCTTTTTATTTTATATATCTTTCATGTTAAATGATAAATCTAGGTTATTTCGCACGCACCAGCAGCGCATGCAGCCTCTCCTTGTAAATCTGTGTAATCACCATTTTCTTTGATCTGTGTTATATCAATTTCCTTTAGTTTTTCTGACATTATGTTAAATTCTGTTTCATCAATTTCTTCGAATGGCATTTGTACATGTGTATGATCATCTTCTGAAAATGGAATAACAGCTAAACCATTGTAATTGTTTCTATTTTCCCACATCCATTCTCCCACCAATTCCCATTCATTGGGTTTTACTGATAATGTTGCTGAAACGTTGTTGTAATTATCTCCTTTTCGATGTCCACCTCGAACCCATTCCATGTTGTATTTTTTGATTCTATTAAGTAAAGAAAAAATAGATTCCTTTCGAGTTATTCCCAGCAACGGTGCTTTTTGAGGAACTTCAATCACAGCAGTATCATGTGGTCTAAAGTATTCATCTTTAACAAGTTCAGGATGAAATTTATTTAAGTAATTATATAATGCTTCATTTTTACCGATTCGCATTCGTCTTATGTAAAAATCTGAATGCCAAGCATGAATACCTGATGATGTTCCTACAATGATTGAAGTTGTCCCACTTGGTTTTATTGTTGTTGTTCGTGCAGCTGCATTAATACCTAAAATCTTTGCAACTCTTTTGTTTTCTTTTTTGACCAACCTAGCAGCTTCTTCTATGTTATGATCCGAAACATTTCCTGAAGCAATCCCAGTTATTCCAACACCTATCAATGCTTCCTTTTCAGTATTTCTTTGCCAAACTCTCCTTAGATAATGAAAATCTGTGTATGTAGCTTGCAATGTTCCAATGAAGGATGCTGCTTTAGCTCTATCGAATAAATCTTGTTCATCCACCACATTTCCACCGTTGATTTCTGTTAAATTACAGACCGTGTTGCTTTTAAGGCTGACTTCTCCGCACGGGTTTACCCCCCATTCTTTATCATTTGTAAAAAATATTCCAGGCTCTCCTGATCCTGATAATTTAATTTTTTCCCAAAGATCCAAGAAAAATTCTTTGTCTATTTTATGTCTCACAAGTAAAGCTGAATTGTTTGATCTTCCCCTTTGAGGATTAAGTTCATACCATTTTCCTGTTTTTGCTGCAAGCATATCATCATCAGTTGCGGAAAATAATGTAATTATTGCGGCTCTCCGTATTCCACCAGCTAAAACTGCATCAGCAATGTGACAAACGATATCAAAAACTTCAACCGATGTTAATTGATCACCGTTTTCCTTTTGATCCAGAATTCCTCGTATCTTAAGTAAACATTCTTTAAGCGGTTGAGGTCCTGGTGCTTTTCCTCCTGATGTGATCAAAGGTGCACCCTTTTCCCTGATATCGGAGAAATCAAAATTAATTGTACTTCCTGAGAAAAAATAACTTTTCATCAAAACTTTAACTGCATCTGCCCAACCTTCAATTGAATCACTTATCAAATATCTACGAGGCCGCTCGGTTGGTAATTGAATGTGTGGTAAAGCTTCAATATGATGTTTTTGGACAGATATCCCCAGCCCGCTTCCCCCGAGAAGCATAAAAATAATTTCAGGGAATGCTTGCCAAGCGTTAACTGGCAAAAATGCGCAGTTGTAAATGCGATTCGGTGAAATTTCTATCGGTTTTCCTGCAAATTGCATGCTTCGCATCGATGGTAAAACTTTTTTAGCGTACACAAATTCATAGGCTTCAGCTATTTCCTTTTTTAGTTCTGGGAATTTCTTTATGTGCATTTTTTTATTTCTATCAACAATTTCATCCCATGTTTCACGTCTTTTTAGTTTCGGAATGTATTTAGCGTATTTGGTAAAAACTGTAATGTCTGATAAAATATTAACAGAAAGATCATTGTTCATAAATTATTTTTATTTTTTAGAAAAGCCAAAAAAAGATAATTTTTTGGTTTGATTTATTTATATATTGATAAATGTATAATTTTACGGTCGTAAGTATATACTTTCTGTTAATTTTTTTGCAACATTTTTTCAATTTCTTGAATTTCTATGTCAACTTCTTTCATTTTTTGCTTTGTGCTTTTTCGTCTACCATAAAAATCAGAGAGAACAGTTCTGAATGCAGAATCGTAATCTTTATCAAAAATTGCACCAGTTGTTGCAGCGATCAAATTTTCATTAATGTTCTCAAAAATTTCTTTTTTGATTTCCTGATTTTTTTCCCTGAAACTTTCAGGTGACATATTCCACTGTCTCATGATGGATGGATACAGTGATGCAAAATCGAAGGAGGCAACCCATTCGTATAAATCAGATTTTGGTGTAAACACGTATGCACCTTCGTATTCCGCCTTTTTTGGTTTTACATTTCGATTGGGCACAACTTTACCACGTTTGAGAAATTCTCGTACAAGTACATTTTCTGTCATTGCAATCGGAGAAAATACTCGATACAACGGAGTGTAAGAAATATCGGAAAGTGCAAAATAAACATTTATTGTTGATATTTCCTGATCAATTAATTTAACAAGAATTGGATCTATTGCTCCGTAATGAACGTATGTGAAAAAATCTTCTTCGTAAAGTTGTTGTAAAGATCCGGAATATTTAATTTTACCCATACCTGTTGCTGCTTTTGCAACGTAATCCAAAGTATTATTTTCCTTGAACACAACTTTATCCCATTTCTTGTAAATTTCCATGTAATCTACAATTAATCTATGAACTGGTAAATTATCTCTACCGATAAGTTTACCTGTAAGAGAAGCTACACCTGGATCTATTTCCAATCTTTTCGCTCGATTGATCAAAAATTTCCAATCAAAATCTATAACATTCCAACCTGATATCAAAGGCATTTTTTGAATGTACTTATGAAAAAATGCATACAACATATCGTATTCACTCTCAAATTTTATGTACATGAATTTTATCGGTGGGTAATCATGTTCATTTAAGTACTCGTTGATTTTTGATTCTATCTTTTTTACTGCTTCAGGTTTCAATTCTTTGAATCCAAGAACTCCAACAATATCGTTGTACGCAAATTGAATCAGTTGAATTTTTTCTTTTGCAAGATTTGCATCCGGAAATCCATCAATGACTTCTGTTTCAATATCGAGAAAGAATTTTTTTGGTTCATTTTGTTGGTAAATTTTATCCTTAACATGTTGTGGTTGCATTTCCATGATTTCAATGATACGCCAGTTGGAAAGATAAAATGATTTCGATTTTTTGACTCTTTTATTATCCCATGATTTTATGGTTGGATCGTATTTTCCAGCTATTGAATCAACCCAATCGTATCTTTGGGAATTTTCTATTGGGATTGTTGAAACTTCTATTTCACCTTCTTTGTTAAAATACGAAATTTTTATGTTGCCCGCATCTTGTTCTATGTTTATCATATTTTTTCTAAGTCTAAAATTTTATCACATTTTGTACATTTTAATCCGGGAACATTTACCAGTTGATCATCGGATGCTCCGATTAAAAGTTTGGAAACTTTTCTCAATGAAATAACTTCGGTAAAATATTCATTTCCACATTCGCATTTGACTGCTGTTGTTTGTTTTAAATCTATTTTTGGTTGTTGCTTTACTTGTTGCATATTTTTTTATTTTTTATCTGTTGAACCAAATCCACCATCACCTCTTTCAGTTTGTCTATCAAAGTCATCCAAGAATTCTATCGGTTGTATTTGAATCGGTATGTGTAAAAATTGTACAATCTTTTGATCCTCTGTAATGCGAATGTAACTTGTTTTTGATGAATTAATCAAAGAAATGTGAATTTCTCCAGTGTAATCGGAATCAACAACTGCTGCTCCAACAATGAGACCAAGCTTGGTTGCAACACCTGATTTATTAAATGCTATCAATGCACTATGATCCTCAAATATTGATTTAACTCCAGATGGGATCATTACACGTTCACCCGGTCCAATTTCAATTGTTTTTTCCTTTAAATCAATGTTCATTGTTTGATTTTTTTCCAAAAAATCATCAATAAATGTTTGATTAAATTTGGGTACGAAAAAATCTATACCTGCTGATTCAGGTGTTCCTCTTTGTGGTTTTTTAACATTTCTCGTTAAGTAAAATTTCATAATATTCTTTTATTTATATTTTAAATACTTGGATAGAAAATAGTTTATGAAAAAAGGAGCTTTTTAACGGCTCCTTTAATTTTTTATCTAATCTGTGTTCCGCAACTGGAACAGAATTTCGCAGTTTTGGATCGAACTCTGTATCCACAATGTTCACAATAAATTTTGAAATTTTGAGTTTCAGAAATTTGCTGTGATTCCGGTAGCAGTTGAAATGTGTAACTTGATAATGCAAAAGATTGAAAATCCATGTTTATTTCTGTTAAACGTTGATCCGAATTACCACCTTTTTCAATTCGTCCGGTTTCTTTTGTTAGCGTGGTTGGAGCGATTGCGGATGAACAAAAATTAACGTTATTAGAACTAGTGCTTGATGATAATCCTGCCGGTACTCCAGATGTTAAAGTTGAAATGTTTGAATCGTAACAAGCATATACATTTGTTGTTGTAATGTACGATGTAAAAATTTTTTCTTGAAAAAATTCAATTTCAATGTATCCATTATTTCGTATTGCACTTTCAACTTGTGCATTGTTCTTTGGAACTTCGTAAGTTTGAAATTCAAAAAGTTTAGCATCATCCAGGTAACGTTCAAGAAATACTCGTTGACCAGGTCTTACTATTATACCTGAACCTATCAACTTTCCATTGATCTTGATTTTTGCTAGTACATTTAAATTGTGAGGGTTAAAAAGCTCAATTTGGAAATTTTGCTTATCCTTTAGATAAAATTTTTCACCGTAATTTTTGAGACGATTTTTGTGTGTTGTAACATGCGCGGTTGGCACATTACTGCTTTGTGTGTTATACACCATAATTTTTAATTATTTTATGCACCTTGCATATCTTTTCACCGGATAAACCGGATAAACCGATTCCAATGTCCATAAAAGACACAAGACAAACAAGAAGGGTTTCTAGTTATAACTAGAGGTAAAATTTATTACTATATTATATATACAGTAATTAAAAATAGTTTATTCTTTTTCTTTTCTTTTTCCACAAGTACATTCTTCATCTGGATCACATTCACATTCTTCATCACCGGGACTTCCAACCGCATCGAAAGTATCGCCTGATCCTATTTCTCCCATCTGTGGAGGTTGTGAATTTCCCATACCTGGTGTATTCGATAACGTTGCTTCGCCTTCTTCAGATATACTGTAATCAATGCTTTCGTAAGTGTCAGTTCTTGATAGTATTTTTTTACCCATCGATGTTAACATAAAAAGATGAGCATTTGTTTTACCTTTTACACCATGAACTAATTTACGATTTCGATAAATCCAGTTCATTGACGTGTTTCTACCAGTTTTTACATTGATTGATTTAAAAAATGAATTAAGTTCTTTGATTGATACTTTACCCTTTCCATTTATGAACCGTAAAATTTTATTTCTGACCGGTGTGTAATATTGCGCATCAATACCCAAATGTTTACCATACCTTCTTTTTATGGTTACTCGGTTTGCACGCTCCATCATGGAATATTCTTCAAATGTGTAGTGTTTTTGTAACATAGTTTAAACTCCTGTTAAATTTCTTTTTATCGGTTGAATTGCATTTATTACAATATCTTCAAAATTCATCCAACCATCGTTGATATCTCGTATAGCTTTTTCCGATTTTGCATTTGTTTCTCCGTAATCCGGAGATTCAGTAATATTTAAAATCAATAATCTTTTATTCTCTGCTAATTCTTTAAGAATCATTTGAGTCTTTTTTTCTATGAATGTTGCTTCATTTAATGAAGCACTTTGAAATTCTTTAAAGTCTGGAAAGCTCATATTCAATATTTTTTTTATATATCAAAATTTATTTTTGGTATTTTGGATTCATTTCCTTTAATTGCTATTAAATCTGCAATAACCCAACATACTTCGTCTTTATCTTTGGCGGTTGTCAATAATTTTGCTGATTGAAAATGAACTGGACTATCAATGTATTTTTTGAAATTATCGTCTATGTAATACTTAAATGAATTCTCATTGTAAAATGATACATGGGTTGGATCCTGGAAAGCTCCTCTTCCATCGGTGCTTGGAGTCATGCTTAGTAAATATCCACCGGGCGCTAACACCCTGTAAGCTTCTTTGATAAAATGCAATTTATCAACCAAATGTTCCATCAAATCAAATGCACGCAAAACTCCAACACTATTTGTTTCAAAAGGCCATGTTTCGTTAAGATCGCATGTAACATCAGCATCCTTTTTATCAACATTTTCAAATCCAACTTGTTTATGAAATCTTCCACCCAGATCCAACAAACGTAAATTTTTCTTTTTGGCCCATTTTATTACAGTTTTATGAAAATACTTATTTTGTATTTTACTTAAATTTTGTTGGATTTCTTTGTTGTATTTTATCCAATTATTGTTACCAGTTATTCTGTATAAATACAAACATTTATCTATGTGATAAAAATCCGTTTCCAAGTATGTTCGAACAATTAGATCCTGATCATCTAAAACTCTAAGAGATTCATCATGTCCACCAATTTTATGGTAAACTTCACTTTTCCATACTCTTACATGGTTGGGTGTAAACCAAATTCTTGAAAGTGTAAACGGATTAGCTTCCCATGCAATATGTTCTTCAACATCGTTTATTCCAATTGTTCTATATTTCCAACCAATTGCTTCGTTGTATCTTTGTGTTTTTTGAAAATCACCCTTGAAATTTGCAGCATTTGAATAAACAAAACCGACATTTGGATTTTCGTTAAATACCTTTTCAACATCTTTTATTGCTGAAGAATCCAAAAGATCATCATGATCAAGTTCAAGTAATAGATCACCTGTACATTTGTTACAAACATGATTCTTTAAAAATCCAATGTTATAACCATCATCTGTGACAGGGAGTGAAAATATTTTAACTCGTTCATCGTTTAAAAATGGAAATAGTTTTTTGTCTGTTGGAACTTCACAATTGTTAAATAGCAATACCCATTCAAAAAAGTGTTGGGATTTAAATGAATCATATGCTTCGTTTAAAAATTGCGTGTCATTTGTCGGTGTAAAAATTGATGTTGTCATTTTTTTGTTTAATGTTGTCATTTTTTGTTTTATTTGTTTCTGAAATAAAATTTCTGTACTTCTTTAAAATCTATATTTTTATCCAATTTGATGAAATCATCGATGAAAAATGATGAATCTCTAAATCGTTTAGCATCAGTTTCTGAAATTAAACCTCTTGCTTTTATTTTACCTTTGAATGTTGTTAGAAAAACTCTAAGTAAATATTCAGCATTTTCCGCCTTTATATGTTCAAGCGTTATTGAATTTTTTATGTATCTTTTTGTTAAGTTTCCTGCATTATTTAAAAAATCAGGTTTATAAATGTTATTTTTTGTAATGTAATTCAAATGGTGATCAAGAAATTGATTAAAAATAACAGAAATAAATTCAACATATCTTATATCTTCATTTGATGATGATAGAAGAATATTATTGAATTCCGCAAATTCTTCCATGAATGATAAAATATCCAAGAGTAAAAGTTCAAATTTGTTACTATTTTGTTTTTTAAAAATTTGTCTTGATGAGTTACCAATTTGAAAATATGTGTATTTTTTGTAATTTGATCTTACTATTATATTTGAAGTATTTTTCTTTAAATTTTTTCCAAAAATTTGTTCAATGAATGTGTTTAAATCCTGTTGGTCATCAAAATTGAGAAGTAAATCTTTTTGTTTTTCTGTTAAAAATCCATTAAAAATAATCGGTGGTTTTTCAATACTTAAATTATCAGCAATTTCATTCAAATCATTTGGATCTATATTTATTGTTGTTCCATTTGTTACATCTGTTAAAATTAAATTATTTTTTGGTTTTAATTCTACATCATCTTTCATTGGAAAATAAAAACCATATCTTGTATTTTCCTTGAATATTTCATGATTACTATTTAAAATAAAATGGATGGATTGTTCATATAAATCTGATAAAACTCTATCTATTGTTGTTAATGGTTTTCCTGATTTTTTCCCGTAAAACTTGATTGAATTTTTAGTTTTAACAATTGAAAATCTGTGACCTTTGATTTTTGAAATGAATGTGATGTTATCTGATAAAATGCGGTTTAATTCTATTATTGATTTCTCTTTTTTTGTTTGCGAGAGTGTCTTTATTGTTGACATTATTTTCTTTTATTTTATATATCTTTTGTGAACTTTTTTTATGAAATGTATTTAAAATATACGAATACATAAAAAGAAATATGATAGAAATTAAGCATGATTTTGAAGAAAATAAGTTAAAAACTCTTGCATTTTTACAGACACTTGATTCTTACGATAATCAAGAAAAAAAGCAAAGAATTTATGATAAATTACAGGAATTAAATTTTTGGCTTCTTGAAAAATTTACAGTTAAAGAGTTCAATGATTCTTCTTTATTTTTTAAGTACACATTAATGAAATATTCAATAAGTTTAAATTGAAAGTAGCAATAACAAGTTTAAAAGGTCGAATGACACTTAACGGTGCGAGTTTTCAGATTAACTTGGAAGCGTACCAGTATTTTTATTTCAAGGAATACCTTGGATACGATGTGGATTTCATCGGATTTGGGATGAAAGATCCAACAAAAGAAATGGTAAAATTTGAAAAGATTTTTGGAGAAGTTGCGTCGTACAAGGATTTAAGGAAAATTGATATTAATGATTACGATATGATTTTGATGGTTAATTCCAAGATGAATTTTATGGGTGGTGTCATTCATCCTCAAATTCCTTACTTTTTTGAACAATTGAAAGATTTTAATGGTGATGTTGGATATTTATTCAATGACCCTAATTTTATTTTGGAAAATTTTCCTGAAAAAGTAAGAACCAGATTTCCTGAACAAATGTCACAAGAAGCAGTTGATTCATTTGAACAACGTTTAAATACAATAAAGATTTTTAGTGGAAGTAGAAATTATGAACAAATAGAACCAGGACACACAAGAGATGTTGAATACTGGCCATTTGTTGAATTTTCTATTGCTAATTATTTTGATGGATATTCAAAGACATTTGGAGTAAATAAAAGAGAATATGACTTTGTTTATTTTGGAAACAAGAAAAGAAAATCAACAATTAAAAAGTTTTTTGGTAATGATAAAAAATTATCAAAAATGATTGTTGGTTTTGAACTCGAAGATGTAGATAGTTTTGAAGCTGTAACAGTTGAAGAACTTCCATTTTTAGTTGAAAAATCGTGGTTTACAATTGTGATGGGTGATAAAAATCATAACAATAACTTTACTGCATTAAGATTTTTCCAGAGTTTAAATTTTAACATATTTACATTTATTTTAAATGAATTTGATGTTAAAAAAGAACTTATTAAAGATCATGAACTTAGAGAGTTAATGTATGTTGATTCATTCGAAGATATTGTTAAAAAATCTAAACATATCAAGAAACATTTTGATAGATTAATAATGAAACAACGTCATGAAATAAGAAATTATACAAAGGGTTTTGAAATTGAAAAATTTAAAACGATAAAATTAAAAAAATCTTTATTTTAAAAAAATTAAAAATATGAAAGTAGCAATAATTCTCGGAAGAGGAATTGAAGGATGTGGTGTAAGCAGATATGCATTACAGATGAGAAAATGGTATGACGAAAATGGCCATACAGCAAAAATATTTGCAGGTGATGACAAAAAATGGGGTAGACCTTTAGATAACGAAGACAAAGACCACATAACATCAATACCAACTGATGAACTTGAGAATTTCCAAAAAACATTAGATGCGGAATATGACGTTGTATTTTATCAATCACTTCCTGCAGTTAAAGGATTTTCTGATGAATATTGCGAGGGTTATTTTAAGCATATAATTAAAGGTGTTACAAAACCACTTAAGATTGCTTTCCAAAATGATCACAAAGCTCAATCATTAGCACGTAACTACAGGCTGTATGATACAATGAGAGAAATGGACGCAGTATTTACACATTCATTTACGAGTATTTTTGGTAATAAAATGCGTGAAATTGTGCCTGAAACCAAGATTATGAAAATGGGTGTTGGGTTTGATTTTGATGAGTTGAAATCTTTCATCAAGCCATTCAATCAGATGGAAAAACGTTTAACGTTTTTCAGTAGATTTGCAACATTCAAGGATCCTGCAAGGATGTTTAAATTGTTACCCTACATGCAGGAAGCAGGAATTGTTTCAGAAATGCTTGGTATTGAACGTTCAATCGGAGCACTTCCCATATTTTACGAAAACATAGAAAAGAAAATTCAACATTCAAAAATTATTGAGATTCCAAGTATAAATCATGAAACGTTCGAGGAAACCGAAAAGGATGGTCTTGAAAAGATTTACATCATCGGTCCTTACATAAGGGAACAAGGTGTTGAAAGAATTTCAAGATCAATGTTCGGTGCGGATTTTTACACTTTACACAAGGATACTTACGGAGATAATTTTGAATACGCAATGTGTGAAATTATTGGAGCAGGAAGTATTCCAGTGTTCGATGATCATTGGGCGTACCATTGTAGACATGTAAACGGTAAACGATTCAGTGAAATGGATGATTTTGCAATTTACGTGAACAAAGATAACCCTGAAAGTTTCAGAAATGCTCAAAAGGAAATGATAAAGTTAATGAATGATCCCATTGCGTTTGAAAACCGTAGACAAAGTTGCATAAGACTTGCAAAGGAACATACAGGTAAAGAAGCAGTATTTTCCAAGATGTTTAAGGAAGTTTTATCAACAAAGAAAAAGAAAATTAAATCTTTATTTTAGATGAAACACAAATTACCGATTGATTACACAACTCATTGTAACATGAAAGGATTCGTATGAGACTTTTGTTATATTTACAATTCAACACTTTATTTTAGATGATATTACCGATTGATTACACAACATTAAGTGCGAAAACCAGAAAATCTGTCAGAGAACAGTACGTTAAAGAACAAGGAAATTGTTGCATGTATTATGGTGAAAGTTTATCAAAAAAAGCACCATCTTACGTAACAAGTAAACAAATTGACTTGAGTTTATTTCCACCGGGTTTTTTGAAAAATCCGGTACATTTACAACATGATCATTATTCGGGTATGACGGAAGGTGCAGTTCATGCATATTGTAACGCGGTACTTTGGCAATACGAAGGTAAATAATGATTAAAAGCCTCAAAAATTAATTTTTGAGGCTTTTTGTAACCCTTAGCAGTTCTTATACAGTCGGGTACGTTGAAAAAACCTCCCAAGTGTGCTTTATGATAGGCATGGGAGGTGTATTATACATATTCGTCAAATGTTTGTAAGTATTTTTCCATTTTTATTTTTATTTTGTTTTATCATCGATGAAAAATTTTTCATCGTATTCCATTTTTATTGTTTTATATTTATTAAACTTAATTTTCATTACATTGTTTGTTGATATATCTAATACTTCACCGTAACCAAGTTTTTTATGTGTAATTATATCTCCAACACTATATGGTGTTTCAGGATGAATTCTTGATTTTGCTGCATTTTTAACATCTTTTTCAATTTTTTCTTGACGATCAGCTTCCTTTTTTTCTTGTTCTTCCTTGTTCCATGCTACGTTTGCTTCAACGTATTTATTAGCAATTTTAAAATTCTTTTTCTTTTGTTTTTCTGTTATTTTTTCCAGGATTTCAATTACATCATTGAAAAATTCTGATTTATCTGTATTTTTGTATTTTGCAACTACTTGTTTAAGTTTTTCAGGTTGTTGACTTGCAATTTTTACTGCAGCCATCCAACGTGGAATAGTTGTTGCATCAGCTCCAAGATTTTTCATGTAAAATGCTTCCTCTTTGGTTAATCCCTTCATATCGTCTGATGCATCTAAAATATTAGTAAGATCATGTTTAAAAATGTAATACAGAATAACAAAATCATCATATGACCAGGATTTTTGTTTTGGTCTTGTTCTTCCTTCAAATATAAATTGTTCCAGTGTTGGTACGTATTGTTTCATGGTTATTTTAATTTTTTTATGAGTAACTTGTAATCATCTTCAACTTCATAATTAGCTAATGTTGCTTTCACTGATTCTATGTCCCCACCTACTATTGAATCTTCTAGATCGTAGTAAAGGTCACTCGTAGCTCCCCAATCTTTTTTCACAGCTTTTAAAAGTGACATGGCTGAAGCAGTATCAAGATCCTTTTCAAGTATTTCTGATTCTGGTATTATCCCGTACTCTTTTGCCATTTTAGTCTGACATTTACTAAGTTGTTTCCCATGTAAAACATTACCTCTTATGTCAATTAGTTTTTGTTTCAATTTCTTATCATCCTCCTGTGATATTGCTGCATCAATGTTAGCAATTGATATTTTTTCATTTAAGAACTGATCAAATGATTGTACAAATTTTTTCATTTAAATTTTTATTTTATATATTAAGTCAAATATTTCTTTAATTTATCCCATAATTCATCTGAATATTCCAAAGTCCAAGTTTCATCCTCAAATGTATTTAATTTTATGTTTATACACTTTTCAGTTTCATTTAATACCCATGCGTTAATAACATGTTCCAACTTAAAAAGAAAATCATTATGGGTGTATATCGGTTCTATTTCCTTTTTGTCAATAAGTCCTAAATTAAAGGCTTCTTCAACTCCATATTGTTCAATATTTTGATGGTGATCAAATATTTCCTTGTGATTTTGTATGAATAATGCTTTTGCTATCATATGTCTATATATCATTGTCAAATTTGAACACAATATCAAATTCATTCATTTTACTTAATTCAAAGTAAACTTCTTTTGATTCTTTAAGCTTTTTTTCAATCTTATAGTGTGGAATTTCATTTAATCTTTCACCGTTCATAAATCTTAGATTTGCTCGTGTTTTTGCTGTTTTTAAACTTGTATCAACATACAAGAATATTGTTTTGAACCCTGCTTTTTTTGCAATATCGTTTTGAGCCAATACAGCATTTAAGTTTGCTGCAACTCCTTGTTTTATGAATGTTTTCTTTTCATTTATTAATTTTTTGAAGGCTTGTTGAACAATGGCTCTTGCTTTTCCACCGAGTTTAATATCCCATTTACCTTTACCACCAGATAGTTCCTCTACAACTTTATCTGGGTCCAATGTTATAACATCAGGAAAATACGTTTCAACAATGTAAGATTTTCCAGAACCAAGTGTTCCACCGATAAGGATCATGACAGGAAATTCTTCATTTATGAATTTTTGAATTTTTTCCATTTTGTTTCTATAAAAAAAGCCAAACAAAAAATTTGTTTGGCTTTTATGTTAAAAGTGTGTATGATTAAAAATTAACTCTGAAAGTCCAGTTAAATGTTCTACCGTAACCCCACCATCCACTAGCATCTACTTGTGTGT
>Ga0222694_1000040_pt1 | contig 37005 bp, 56 predicted proteins | sample AntAcemetage1333_FD_181145 | JGI IMG/M metagenome (GOLD analysis project Ga0222694, IMG submission 181145) | Saline water microbial communities from Ace Lake, Antarctica - #1333 | ecosystem: Environmental > Aquatic > Non-marine Saline and Alkaline > Saline | place: Antarctica: Ace Lake...
TTTCAGCTTATTTACCTTTGGCAGGTGGGACAATGACTGGTGATATAAATATGGGGACGAAATCAATTACAAACGCAAACACAGCAACGTTTAGCAATCCAATTACAGTAGGAACACCGACTAACAATGGACACGCAGCGACAAAGGAATATGTAGATGATTTTTTACCATTAGCTGGTGGGACAATGACTGGAGCTTTAACGGTTTCAAGTGGTGGATTTGTTTGTAGTGGTGGAAGCATAGATCAAACAGATACTGGTGGTAGGTTTAGAGGTTATATATATGGCATAAGGAATAAATATGGCGCAGAACCTAGTAGCCCAGCTTCAGGTGAGGTTTATTTGTGGTATGCATATTCAAGTGGAGTTATAGATAGACTTTATGCTAAATTTAGTGACGGTACAAATATAACACTGGCCGATAATATATGATAAAAAAGATTTTAGGCATTGTATACCTATTGACTTATTTCTTTAAATATGTTATAATAATAATATAATAAATTTAACGAAATCTTATGACAAACAAAACATTAAGAACAATGGTATTAGTTGAATTAGCAATATGTATATTTTGTTTCTTTTCATTACCAAATAAAATAGAGCAACCTAAAACATTTTATCAATTAGAAAGTTATCAATTAGCAAAATATAGTAGATTAACTTATGGTGATATTTGTTATAAATATGCCAACAGAATGAAATCATTATACCCGGATGTAAAGAAAGAACACGTGATAATTAGATACAGAGGATATGATACATTAACACATTACAGGGTAATACTATTTGAAAGTGAGAGATTCACAATTTACACAGACAGCAATGCGAAAGGAAAAGGAATTATAAGAACTTGGTATGATCTTAACTAATTATAAATAAACATAGGGGCTTACAGCACACCACAGCAGTTTTTATTGAATAGTGGTATATTTATACAACTTTAATACAAAACAACCCACAGGGACAGTTATGGGGCAAGAACAAAGCATTTAATAAACATAACTATAATTCTATGATAAAAAAGGTTATTTATCTCAATGCAGGACATTTTGCAGGAGATCCGGGAGCAAGTAGTAATAATTTAATAGAGAGAGATGAAGTTATTAAGATTAGAGATTTATTATTACCATTATTAGAAAAACAATTTAAGGTCTATGTAATACCTGATGATAAAAATTTACAACAATCAGTAAAATATGTTAATGGATTAGCAAGAAAACTCAACGACGGATTAGCAATTGATTTACATATGAATGCAGGTGGCGCGAAAGGAGCTGAATGTTTTTATTATAGTTGGTCTGTCAAAGGAAAATCAATGGCCAAAAAATTAATCAATAAGTATTGTGAAATAACAAACCTTGAAAATCGTGGAGCAAAGCCAGATAGCAAGTCAGCTGGAAAGTATCTTTATTGGATAAAGAAAACAAACCCTTGGGCATTGTTATTAGAAATGTGTTTTATTGACAGTAAGGACGATGCAGATTATTTCAGAAGCAATAGAGATCAAGTAGCTAAAGCAATTTATGTTGGCATCTGTGATATATTTGGTATAAAGGCCGAAACAAAAATAGATATTAAAAACAAGATTGCTTGGCATTTTGGTCAAGGAATAAAATTATTAAAACAATTATGATTAGTAAAAAAACATTAAAAAAGGTATTAACAAGAGTCATTAAGACTGGTATAATGGCATTGTTAACTTTTTTAGTAGCATTAGAACCCGGACAATTCTTGAAACCAAATGTTTGGATTATGACAGCATTGATTGCTTTTATAGCAGGACTTCAAAAAGGAATTTCTGGTTATCTAAAATACGATAAAAAGACAAAATAAAGTTAGTAACAGTTTAGGTATTTACTTTTTATTTATTTCAGGTATAATAATAGGTATGAGAGATTTGAATATTCTAAAAAAGGTTTGTCAGGATCACGGAGTTAGTGTGTACGAATTATGTGGAACAGGCAGACGACAGAAAATAATAGACGCAAGGGTAGATGCCTCGCATCAGTTAAAAGAAATGGGATTATCTCCAAGAGAGATAGGATTTTTGTTGGGTGGTAGAGATAGAGTTACAATAATGAATTTATTGAAGAAGAAGTTATCCGCAGGTTAGGATTTGACTTTTTTTATAATAAATGCATAATTAAACTATGGATACAAAATATACGAATAGAAATTTTAATAGAGAAAGTGGAATAAGGAGAAATCCTTGTCAGTTATTCGTAGCTGGTATCCTCCGCTTTCTCCATTAAGATTTTTATTTTATGAGCAAATTAATTATTAAAAACAAGTATGGAATAGCACCGAACGAATTACTTAATAATGATAAGTTATCGCTAAAGGCAAAAGGAATGTTTACATTTTTGCAATCAAAACCAGATAATTGGAAATTTTCTGTTAAAAGAATTGGGATACAAAACCTTGACGGAAAATCGTCTATTGGAGTAGCGTTAAAAGAACTAGAGAAATATGGTGTTTTATGCAGGAGATCAACAAAAGATAGCAATGGTAAGTGGAATGGATATGATTATATATTGTCCGAAAAACCGTTTACCGAAAAACCGTCAACGGAAAAACCGTTAACGGAGAATCGGGCTACCCTTAGTAAGATAGATAATAGTAATAAAGACATAGTAAAAAGGAATGTAGATATCTCTATAGAGAAAAAATTAAGTTTCTCAAAAAATGATATAATCTTAACAAGATTACTATACTCTATAGTTAAAGAAAATTATCCATTCTTAAAAGAAAAAACAGAGAAACAAATACAAGTTGATTATATTGAGATGAATAGACTACACAACATTGATGGTTTTAATTATAAGCAGATAGAATGGATTATTAGGTGGGCCACACAAGATAGTTTTTGGAAACAAAATATTCGTAGTGTAAATAAATTAAGAAAGCAATTTGATAATTTAATAATAAAAGCTAAAGGTCAATATGATAATAAACAAAAAAATAAAATAGTAACCATATGAAAACAATTTATTATAATAGGGATACAATATTTAAAGTTACAGATGATGACTTCAATAAGATAATGGATCAATTTGATAATGGTGAACATAGAGTTTTTATTAAAAGTTTACAAGTAGTGTTAACCGATAAGTTTTTATGGGCAGGAAATGAACCTGCTGATAAAAATATTGGTTGGACACACGATGGCAGAAAAGTATTTAAGAAATTTGGAGAATGGAGATTTTCTGAAAGCCCAGAGTTGAAACCTGATATGAGATATTATCCAGAGTTAACAAAGGACGAACTGCCGTTAAGTAAAGCGATAGCGCTTAAATAATTTAATGCGAAATCATATGAGAAAAACAAAAAGAGAAATGGATTTATATAGAATAAGATTATCAAGGTTATTTGTGTCATTAGAGAAAGAATTACAAACAAACGGAGATGATTTACGGGAAATAGAAAAAATATGTTATAGTTATAGGTTAGAAAATAATAAGATAAGAGTTAAGATGATGAAAGTTATTAGAGATTTTAGGAATTTGATGAGCAAACGAGATTGGGAAGTATTAAAAATGAGAGTAAGAGTATTAAACCCGTTAACATTAGAAGCAGCAGCAAAGCATTATGGAGTAACAAGAGAGAGGATTAGACAAATAGAATCAAGGGCAATAAAAATTATCAGGGATTATTGGAGAGGAAAGTATTAAAAAGTTATCAACAGTTTGGCAGTTGCAATACTTTCAAAATAGTGTATAGTAATAATAGGTTTAAAGGGTCGGTTTAATAAATAACATTTAATTGAGAATTATGAGCAAACAAAAAATATCAATAAGCAAGGTAGAGGTTATTCTTAATTACCTTGCAGCAACAAAAAATAGACCAACAGACAAAAAAGGAAACTTAGATTTAAAAGCATTTAAAGAAACACCAGAAGCAAAAAAAGTAATATCAGATTTAAAAGAATTAGGGGTAGATAAGAAATGGCTTTGGAGTAATGGATTTATGGCAGCAGGTATGATATTAAACTTTAATTAAATTTAATTGAGAATTTATGGTAAACAAAGAAGTAAAAAAAGAAACAACAAAGAAAAAAGAAAACACACTTTTTCAGGATATGCAAAATCTTTATATGTCAGCTGATCGTCTAACCAAAGACACAGAGGGATATAATTATAAGTATGTTCAATTGAAAGATGTATTATCAGAAGCAAAAAAGTTGTGTATTGCGAACAACTTTATTTTTATTCAAACACCAAAAGTTAGAGAGGACGGTATAGCAATATTAGAAACCCAGTTAATTCACAAGTCAGGCGAAAAGATAGTAGCAGAAACATTATTACCAACAAAGGATAACAATGATCCACAAAGATACGGTGCAGCAATTACTTATATGCGTAGATATTCATTAACAGCAATACTTGGGTTAGAGGAAACAGACGACGACGCAGCAGAGGCAAGCAAAGGGCCAGCAAAGTTAATAATAAAGCCAGCAAAGAAGTTAACTAATATTGAGATAATGAAACAGATATTATATAAGGGTGGAGCAAAAACAGACATAGACGCATTAAAAGCAATCAATGAATGTGGAGCATTTGAAAGTGAGATTAAAGAATTAAAAAATGTAACAGAATTAGGAGCAGAGAGAGTAATAACAGAATTAACAAAAGATGATGACGAAGATTAAGAAATACCAAGACCACAATAAAAAGCTCTACCAACTTTACAAGGAAAAGATAGATGACGGTTGGTGGAGCTGGCACGCGGGAATTTGCTCAAGATTTAAGTGTGTATATTGTGGATCATTATTAAAAGCAAGTAAAACCCTTATGAGTTATGTTGAATGCGACGGGATCAAGGCCTGTGAGAACTTAACTTGTTGGGAATGTTATCAGCCATTAAAAATAAATGAGAATATATGACAATTTTAATAATAGTAGCAGCATTTTTATTAGGAACGTTTTGGGGAATGGGATTATTGATAACCATAACAGATCATAAAATGCGAAAGTTAAGCAAAAAATTAAATAGTCAATACGAATCTAATAAAGATAATGAAAAAACAAATGGAAAATAAAAAATACGAAAAAAACCCATTTGACGTAGGAGCTTTTTGGAAAAATGTATCAAAGAAAGGATTAAAATATTATTCAGGAGTAATAATGTTGGGTGGGCAAGAATATAAGTTAACACTATTCAAGTGTAAGGCATACAAAGAGGGCGGTAATATACCATATTTCAATGCTATATTACAAGATCCTGATTACAAAGATAACAAAAGGCCGATACCAGAGAAAGAGGAAAGCAAAGAAATAGATGTTGAAGAAATACCATTTTAATTAAGTTTAATAATATTATATGATATTGGAAAAATTAGTAAAACAAAAAGATTTTATAACAAGCACTAATATTGAAACAGGACTATATAAATTGTTGGTTGATTGTGGAATTAAAGAGGAATTGATTGTAAGTGGAAAATATAATAAAGAGATTGGAGATGCAAAAGAGAGAATATACAAAGAATTTTCAAATTTATTAGGTTTTGAATATTTTTGGGAAGATTATTATCACGTAAAAAAACAATAATATGACATTAAAAAAACAAATACTTTATTGTCTTGAGCAATACCCGGAAACAACAAACGATGACATAGCTTTAACTATTAAGATTTGGCAACACTTCCCACCTTATAATGAGGATACAAACAAGGATGTTAAAATAATTCATTCAGAAAAAACAGGAAAAGATTATATTGCATTAGAGGATTTACATTACTTACAAAGAGAGGATAATATAAAAAGAGAAAGGGCAATAATACAAAATGACGAAGGATTATTTTTGCCAACAAATCCAAAGGTTAGAGAATTTAGAAAGCCAAAGGGTAGAGGTGATCAAGAATGGAAAAAGAAACACGGATACGGAACAAAAGAAGATCATATTAATAAAGATAATTAAAGATTTATGGGGAAACAAAAAGAGTTATTAAAAATACCTGCCAGCATAAACAAGATAACAACGATGGCAGATAAGACATTACAGTTAGCAATTTATACAACAACAGAGCTGACACCAGAAGATGAAACAAAGATAATGAGATATAGAAATACAGAGGGAGTTATGGTTTTCAGTTTACAGGATATAGTAGAAGAAGATTTAATTGATTTACCGAAGTTTAAAAAAGAATTTGAGGGTGAATTATCTCCTTCGCAAAGAATGCGTAATATCATTTATAAAATATGGGAAACTACGACTGACCAAAAAAACCCATTTCCAGATTATTATAAAGTATATATGTTTAAATTAAACGGGATGTTAAAAGAAAGAATAGGATAATAAAAAGAAAATTAAAGAGAAAAAATGAGAAAAATAAAATTAACAGATAAAGTATTGGAAGAATTAGGAGAGAAAAGAATGAAAGAGTTGTTAAAGGAATTTAAGAAAGCTTATAACACATATTCAGGTATGCACGCAGGTCATTTTGCTCCGGGAGTTATAATGAAATATGCAGAAACAAAAGATGGATATTGGTATTGGAAAGGATATAGATTAAATACTTTTGTAAATTATTTAGATAAACTTAAAAGAGAAAAATATGACTCAAAGCACAAGAGCAAACATTAAAGAATGGGAAAAAATAAGGCAGAGAGGTATGCTTAAGTTTCAGGAAAAGCAAAGGAAAAAGAATTTAGAAAAATTAAAAGCAGGAACATTATACCCAAAGATTGAATTTAAGATAAGAAAAGTTCCGGTAGATAAAGATATTAGGTGGTATAAGAAAGTATTATGGACTTGGTTTAGTAAGTTTATTAGATTGAGAGATAGTAATGAGAAAGGGATCTGCGCTTGCATAACTTGTGAACGAGAGCATAAATGGAACGATGGACTATTAGACGCAGGACATTTTGAAGCAAAGAACAAGGGCAATTCAATATACTTTGATGAGCAGGATGTTAACGGACAATGTAGATATTGTAATAAATGGTTAAGTGGCAATCTAGCAGTTTATAGGGTTAAGATAGATGAGAAATGGGGAGCAGGAACAGCAGATAGATTAGCAATCAAAGCTAGGGAAACAAAATCTTTTACAGAGAAAGAGTTAATAGAAAAAATAAATTATTATAAGATAGAAGTTAAAAAATTATTACAGATAAAGGATTTATAAAATGAATATTTGGAGAACAAAGAAAATTAAGAGGTCGGCAAAAATAAACATACCTGTTTTGATTATATTAGTTATAATCTTTGTGTTATGTTCTTATCTTGTCTGGGAGTTTTTAAAAACAGGATTTAGGAGTGAGGAAATACGGTATCAGCAAAAGTTTGAGGTTTACGAAATGTTAGAAACGAAATTAAAAGAACAAAGAGATTACAAGATAGCAGTATTTAGACAGAAAGAAATAGATGACATAACCATTGTAAGGGGAATAATAGGAGAGGCAATAGGAGAATCAACAGAGGGAATAATTGCAGTATCTTGGGTATTAAGGAATAGGCTAGATGCAGGAATGAATATTGGGTTTTGTAGTTTAGACAGGGAGGATTTAGATCGTTTCATAAGCAAACAACCAAAATGGAAAATAACATTAGTGGGTTTTATATGGCAAAAGGTTAAAATGGGTCAACTACCAGATCCAACCAAGGGTGCATTATATTTTGAGAACGTGAACGCATTTGGATTGCCGTCTTGGATAGAGCAGGTCAAGCTAACTGTATTGATTGGTAACCACAGATTTTACAAGTAAAGATTAATTAGTTTATGGCTGGGGATCTCGTTTAGTTTTAGGCCCGGTCGTAGAATAATAGGTGTCCCAGCAAGGTTTTTTGTTTACCCTCATAAGCATCTGTTATTCTCCCCGGCCACAAGCTAATTAAGTTAAATAATTATATGAAATGGGAAAAAGAAGATATCAAAAATATTTTAAAAGAACATAAAATATATTCAGACGAACTTATTATTAGTTTATGGCAGTATTGTGTTGGGAATGGTCAGTGTTTATTAGATAAACAGAAAGAAGAAATACTTGATTTAATAACAGACGAAATAGTAATTGCCCAAAAAGAGGGACAACCAACAAGTCGCTTAACATCGCTTTTCAATAAAATAAAATAATTATATGTCAGACAAAATCAAAGATTGGGAAATAAAAATAATGGCACTCATTAAAAAACTTGAATTAAGGGCTTATAGAATAGGAAAGACTGGCAATAAAGATGAAGAAAGTGTAAGTCCAAATAAAAGAGAAATAGTAGGCTATGTTCAAGAACTTTTAGATAAAAGGGAAGAAGAAGTTATAAAAGAATTATGTGTTATAGCTGGAATTAGAGAAGTTAATGATAGACAATTTCATATTATTTTAAAAGAATATAACAATAAAAAAGAATTAAATAAATAGTATTATGAAAGAAACAAGAATAAGACCAGATTGGATATTAAAAGGATATTGTGGAATGAAGTTATTTGTTAGAGCACCTTTCAAAGATATACTTTTGAAAAGAAAATTAGTTACAATAACTGATAAATTTGAAATGACATTGAAAAAGAATTGGAATAAATAAAAACAATAAGTTCTTTTAAAAAGGAGGTGAATCGTGTTATTCGCAGATTTGGACAAAGGTGATAAGTTCATAGCCCGACCATTAGAAGAAGATGATGGTTGTAATCCTTTCTATGTCTTTATAAAGATAGAAAAAAACAAAGCCGTTAATTTAGTAAATGGAGCAACAAGCAGTATGCCTGACAAGATGGAAATAATCAAAGTAAGGGGGTTATGATGAAAAAGACAAAGCATCATATAATACCAAGAAGTAGGGGTGGAAAATCAAACAGGGAAAACATAATAAGGATAGACGGAAAATTACACGACTTGTATCATCAATTATTTGAAAACAAAACACCTGACGAAGTTATCCGTTTCCTGAACGAGTATTTCTGGAAAGAAGAATATGTTATCACAAAGAAAGGGGGTATGTAATGAAATTCTCAACTTATGTAGCAACCCAGGAAAAGGCATACCACGAAACCATCGAAGGATTATTGTATGAAATCGATGAATTACAAGAGAAGTGCGAAGAATTGATTAAGGAATTGATTAAGGTTGGTAGTGTCGAAGTATGCGATGGAAAAGAATTAACCGAAGTTAAGCGTCACGTAGGATTTGACGTAGGTGGTAAAAGATGAAAAGAGATAAACGTGGAATTATAACACGAAACCAGTTCGTTAGCTCTGGTTAAAAGCTGACATTCATTAGCTAATTAAGTTAATTATAATATTATGGAAATAGAAATATCATTTAATTTTCATAACTTTGAAGAATTTTTTGAAAAGCAAAAAAGAGAGTTTATTGAAATTGCAGAAAAACATACAGGAGAAAAGATTGATGGAAAAGAACCATTGTTGCCCATTGATACTGTGAAAGATATAGCACAAGTATTTTGGGATGAATTTTGGATTAAATATTTTTAATTAAATAATTATATATATGGAAACAAAAAAAGAACAAATAATTGAATTAGCGAGGTTTATGCACGAGGAATACGAAGACTCTGCAAGATTGTTTGGCTGGGAAAGCCAAGAAAAATGTAGAGTGCCATTTGATAAATTGCCACCAGCTAACGCAAAAACTATGCTCAATGTTGCTAAACAAATAATTGAAAATTATATTCTAATCAAAGTTTAAATAATTAGTTCTTTTACAAAGGAGGAAAATAATAGGAGTCCAAAAACCAAAGGAGGTTATGATGGACAAGATAGATAAGAATAGATGGGTTGAATTGCGTAATAGGGTTGGTTTCAAAAGTGGTATGATACCACGTCTTAACAAGCAACGCTTGAAAGTAAAGGATCACGGTAAAGAGTATGCTGAAGTTGTATTCTTTGGAGATACTCACTGGGGATCTCCTCAATGTGACAGAGATCGAGCAAGGCGAATGATACAGCACTGCATAGACAAAAACATTTATGTTTTACTTATGGGTGACTTAATTGAGTTCGCTACCAGAGGATCAGTCGGCGCAGGTGTTTATGAGCAGATTATGAACCCACATCAGCAGTTTGATGAGGTAATGGAGATGCTTACACCCTTGGCAGACAAGAAACTGATACTGGGATTGCTCCGGGGAAACCACGAATTACGTGGATACAAGGAAAGTGGTATTGACATTGCTCGTATTATGGCGACAGAACTGGATTGTCGCTATTTAATGGATGCTTGCTGGAACTTGTGGTATGTTGGAAAGCAGAGTTATTCAATTTATTCATTGCACGGTGCAACTGGAAGTAGGTATATCTATACCAAATTGAATTGTGCTATTAAAATAGCTCACAACTTTGCTTCGGAAATCTTGGTAATGGGTCACGTTCACGAAAACGCATATACCTCAACCATCAGTCAGGTGTTGAATAAGCATACAAAAACCATCGAGGAGATGAAACACTTTGTTGTTCTTACTGGTCATTATCTTAATTATGACAAGAGTTATGCTCAACGACTTGGTATGGGGCAAGGTAAACTTGGATCACCAAAGATTAAATTCTTTGCAAACAAACACGACATTCACATTAGTTGTTAACCGGACTTCTATAAAAACAGGGGAGATGAAAGCTCTCCCCTCAAACTAAAAAATTATATGAAATTAAATAAAATATACAATGGAGATTGTCTTAAAGTTATGAGAACATTTCCAGACAACTCAATAGATACTATAATTACTGACCCGCCTTATGGACTTTCTTTTATGGGAAAGAAATGGGATTATGATGTGCCAAAGGTAGAATTGTGGCAAGAGGCATTAAGAGTGTTAAAACCAGGTGGAACATTATTAAGTTTTGGTGGCTCAAGAACTTATCACAGAATGGCTTGTGCCGTTGAAGATGCTGGCTTTATATTAAAGGATTGTATGCTCTGGATTTTTGGTTCAGGTTTTCCAAAAGCTACTGATATTAGTAAGCAATTAGATAAAGGAAAAGAAAGAAAAGTTATTGGAAAGGGAAAACAACATATTTCTGGAGAAGGAAAAGATAATTCTTGGGAAAGTGGATATAAATTAGATTATAATATTACAGAACCAGCAACACCAGAAGCTAAACTCTGGAACGGTTGGAAATCACACGGACTAAAACCAGCATATGAACCTATTATTGTGGCTATGAAACCTAATGATGGCACCTACGCCAATAACGCCTTAAAGCACGGAGTAGCTGGATTGAATATAGATGGTGGGAGGATACCTTGTAATGATAAACCTAAGTTCCCAGAAGGAAAATATGACCAAAATACAGATATTAAATGGAGAACAGATAAAAGAAATAAAGATACACAACCACAAGGCAGATTTCCTGCTAATATTTTGTTAGATTCCGAAGCTGGTAAAATGTTAGATGAACAGAGTGGGGAATTAAGTGTTGCTGGAAATATTAGAGAAGCAAAAATAAATGATTATAATGCAAGTTCTTATAAAGCGGGTATTGGTAAAAGAAACCCGAAATATCATAATGATAAAGGTGGAGCTTCAAGATTTTTCTATGTAGCTAAGGCAAGTAAGAGTGAAAGGAATATGGGGTGTGAGGATATGGAATTGATAAGACATTCAGATCGTAAAAAAGATGATGGAGTTGGCGGAGATAATCCAAGAAATAGAACTAATACTTCTAAAAAGAATTTTCACCCAACAGTCAAACCACTTAAACTTATGGAATATCTTTGTATTTTAACTAAAACTCCAACAGGTGGAATTGTATTAGACCCTTTTGCTGGATCAGGAACAACCTGTATGGCTTGCAAGAGAACAGGAAGACCATTTATAGGAATAGAACAAGATAAAGAATATTGCAAGATAGCAGAGGCACGCATTGAGGCGACAATAGTAGATAATAAATTGTTTTAATAAAAAAGCCTCCGCATTAGCTGGAGGCACAAAAATATATATTAAGTTTTATGTTTTACGACACTAAGTATCTATTACCTATGACGAAAGAATTATAAAAATGTAACACATTTTGCGACACATAATAAATTGACTAATTAATTTAATAAGTTTATAATGAAACTATGATTACAAAAACAGAGTACCGGGTTATATCCCCGGCCAACAAAAAGATTGATCGCAACGAGATAGAAGTTGAGATCACAGAAACAAGAGTGGAGAAAAGAATAACAACCATTGGCGCGCTTGATAGTGCAATAGATATGATCAACGGATCAGCTATCAGATACAGAAAGGAAGTAGATGTAGCAGAGAACAATATTAAGATAATAAAGAAAGAAAGGTCGGAGTTAGATAGTAGGATTAAAAAATTAACAAAGTAAAAATGAAAGTATTTAAAACCAATAAATTGTTATTAGCAATATTTTACAGCAATCTAAGAGGACTAAAAACGGAGCAATTTAAAACAGATGACGAAATGGAGCAATATAGGAATAAGTTAAAGCCAACTTTAATGGCAGAGTTAAAAGATTACTGTGATTTATGGGAAGATACAAAAAACATACAAAGGAATTTTGCACAGAAAAAGATAACAGAAGTAGAAGTTAAAAAAGCAATAGCAAATAGTAATAATAAATTTGCTGAATTAGATGTTATTAATGACGGCAAAGAGATTAGTTTAGAGTTAGAGGATGCAGATTTTAATCTGTTTTTTGACTTTTTTGGAACGATAGGGAAAAAATCATTCAGTAATATAGATCAATACCTTGACTTCAAGGAACAGCTTAACGCTACCAATATGCAACCAAAGGATAAGAAAGTTAATTAATATTAGATGAATAAAGAACATCTAAAAATTAAAGTATCTGATTTAAAGGCTAATCCTAAAAATCCAAAACAACACGACGACAAACTGATCAAAGATAGTATCCAAGATTTAGGTTTTGTGGACGATATTGTAATAGACGAAAAGAATGTTATCCTTGCAGGCCACGGCAGGTTAAAAGCATTAGAGGAATTAGGAACAAAAGAAATTGACGTTATTAGAATATCCGGGTGGACGCAAGAGTAAAAAGATAGATATTTATTATTGAGCAATAAGAGTGTAGAGAAAGGTGGTTGGGATTTTGAGATGCTGGCCCAGATAGATAAGGAATTATTAAAGCAGGTTGGATTTGAGAGCCAAGAATTAGACAAGATATTCAAGGATCTAAACAAGGACGATGACGAAGTGCCAGAAGTGCCGGAGAAACCAACAAGCAAATTGGGAGAGATATATCAGTTAGGGAAGCATAGGTTAGTTTGTGGGGATGCATTAAAAAGAGATGATGTGGAAAAGTTAATGAATGGAGTAAAAGCTAATATGGTATTTACTGATCCACCATACAACGTTGATTACGGAGTTTCAAAAAAACAGGGAAATAAAATTAGGAAAATAAAAAATGATAATCTTAGCGCAGATGACTGGGAGATATTTTGTAAGAGTTTGTATGAGATATTTAGACAATATAACAAAGGAGATATTTATATGTGGGGAGCTCCAGGCCCGGACGGAATGAAAATGAGATTATGGTTAACGGAAATTGGTTGTCATTGGTCTGCAACAATAATTTGGAAGAAACAACAATTAGTTTTATCGCCAGCAAAGTATCAAAGAATGTATGAGCCTTGTTTTTATGGATGGTTTGACCAGAGTTCATATTGTGGAAGTAGAAAAGAAACTGAAGTTTGGGAAATAGATAGACCATTAAATTCAAAATTACATCCTACAATGAAACCAGTTGAATTGTGTGAGAAAGCAATAACAAATAGCTCAAAGAGAGGAGATATAGTATTAGATGTATTTGGTGGTAGTGGATCAACGCTAATAGCTTGTGAACAGTTAGATAGAAAATGTTATATGATGGAATTAGATCCAAGATACACAGACGTGATAATATCTCGTTGGGAGAATTTTACTAAGTTAAAAGCAAAAAAACTATGACAGAAGAAGAAAATATTTGCGGAAGTGAAATAAGAGAAAAAACAAGGCGTGCTATTATTAAAAAATGCAAAGAAGATCCACTTGATAGGTTTAGAATATTAAATCGTAATGGTAAAATCATAGAAGTTTTTATTAAATGGGACGAAGTGGATACAGAGATTTTAAGCGTTAAGATATAAAATAAATAATTATGACAGAACAAGAAGAAGAAAAAAAAATTACTCCTGTAAATCCGAAAGAGTCCGAAAAAGACCCTATAATAATAAAGAAAGGAGATTATAGGGCATTCATTAAATTCTATTCTTTGCCGTCAATATATAGACAGGGGAAATATGGATATAGGACAGAACAAGACTTTGCTAAAAAGTATAATTTATGTCAGGACACTTTAACAGATTGGAAAAAGAGGAAAGAGTTTAACAATGATGTAGATATTCAATTAGCAAAATGGGGATCAGACAAGACCCCTGATGTTATTGCTGCGCTATACAGAACAATACTTAAGGATGGAAAGGCAAGTGAGGTAAAATTATGGCTTCAATACATTAAGAGATGGAAAGAGGGAATGATATTAGAGCAATCCATTGAAACAAAAGAAAATCCGTTAATAGATTTATTAGATAAATTAGATGAACCAACAAGAAACAGAGTTTTGGCACAACTCGAAGCTAACAGAACAGCAAGAGAACGAGGCAACATATAAATACAATTTATGTAGCTTGATTAAATATGAGATTTATAAATACCATAGGGAAGCGAATATAAATAATTGGAGATTAGGAACACTACATAAAGAGTGGAATGATTTATTACAATCAGGTTGTAATTTGGTCATAGAAGCACCAAGAGATCATTTAAAGAGTTTTTTCTTTAGTGAGTGTTATGCATTAGAGCAATGCCTCAATGATCCTGATATGAGCATTATTATATTAAGTGCTAGTGACGGACTTGCCAAGAGGATATTAGATCATATTAAGAAGTGGGCCAAAGCTCCACGATATAGACATTTATTAGCAGGAGCAGATATTGATAGTAGAAAGGAAATAAGATTTAGTAACGGTGCAACGATAGAGGTAGCAGGTTTTGGTAGTAAGATTAGGGGTGGTCATTTTAAATTGATTATATTAGATGATCCTATTGATAATCAAGTTATTTATAGTGAGGACTATAATAGAAAAACATTAGAAAGAATGTCAACAGAGATAATACCAATGGGAGAACCAAACACAAAATTTGTTATAGTAGGAACATTACAAATGGATGGAGATTTATATAGTGTAGATTGGAATAGTATTAAAATGTTAGGAAAGAGCCATTGGATACACAAGAGATATGATTCAATAGTAGATGCAGAAAAGCATATAACACTTTACCCGGAGAAATGGGATTGGGAAAGGTTAATGGGAAAGAAACAAGAGATCATTACTTTAACAGGTAGCGACAAGTGGTTTAACAAAGAATATCGCTGTATGCCGGTGAACATTAGTGGAGAGATAGTTAAGGTAAATGACATTCAAGGATATGATGTATTGCCAAGCGATTGCTGGGGATTGAACCAAGATGGCACAAAGAAAATAAACATAAACAATTACTGGGGTTGGGATGCTTCAGTAGGAAAAAATCCAGATAGTGGAGATTATACGGGAGGAGTACATTTTTACAGAAGTGAGAAAGGAGATATATTTATAGACAAGATAGTCAACAAGAGAATAGGATTTGACGATAGGTTAAAAGAGATAACAGCAAATGGTAAATTATACCCTGACGCTATAAGGATCGCGGTAGAGCAGAACACATTTCAATACGATAGCGTTCAGACATTAAAGATGAATACCAGTTTGCCAATAGTAGGAGTGCAGACAACAAAGAATAAGATAGAGAAGTTTAACGAAGTGTTGCCACCATTATTTGGAAACAGAAAGGTTTTTATTAAGAACGGGATTGAAAACAGACAAGAATTTATAAACCAGTTATTATCATTACCAAGAGGCAAATATGACGATATGGCCGATGCTCTATGTATAGGCATATCAGGGCTTCAACAGGTAGGAACGCCCGGAGTGACTTGGTTGTTTGATGACGACGATGACGATGGCGAATATTTAAAATAGAATTATGGAAACGAATAAATATAGAAAGGATAATTTAATGTTAAAATTAATTCAAATAGTTTTAGCATTATTAACAATAGCTTTATTGGTTTATTTTAATAGGTAAATATATGTATAGGTATCATACAAACAAAAGAATAGATATTAATGGCCGAACTTATAATGAGGGAGAGATTGTTATTAGTGAAACACCAATAGAGGGACTTAAAGATATAGACGCACCGATAATAATGGTTAGCGAAATACCAAAGAAAGATTTGGCAAAGATAAAGCCAACGATAGAAAAGAAAAGAAGCTATGATATTAAGGGTAAGATAGCAGATATTATAATACCTCACCACAACAGGCACGATCTATTAAAAAATACATTAGACGCGATACCATTAGACATATTTAATATATTTATAGTAGCAGGAGGAAGTTTTGCAAGGAACTGCAACTTGGGAGCAAAGCTAGCACAGACAGACAACTTAATATTTATGAATGATGACATAGAGCCAGATATAGGATTACTGATAGAAGCTTGCAAGAACAAGGCAGATATGGTTGGCTTTTCAGAGATATTTCCAAATCAAAACAACGTAGTCATTCACGGGATAGGTTGGGAGTTAAGAGAGAATGGAAGTATAGCTTCTAATTTAAGACGAGATCAGAGAGATGTTCACATCCCATCTGGTTTTTTGTTTAAAATGAAAAAGAATGCTTGGGATAAGTTAGGAGGATTTGATGAAAAGTTTAAGAACGGAGCAGAGGATGTTGATTTAGGGTTAAGGGCAAGAGAGATGGGTTTGAGTATTGAATACATTAGATCAGGAAACCCTGTCATACATCACCATATGCAATCAGAGGGCAGGTTAGATAAGGTTATAGATAATAAGACACGATTAAATAAGTTATGGCCAGAGGACAGAATAAAGAGAGCATTAGGATTAGATAAGAAACAAAAGAGAATACTTTTGACGAATATAAGAATGGAGCATTTCTCGGGAACAGAAACATTTACTTATACATTAGCAAAGGAATTAGAGGGTAGAGGATACAAGGTTGATGTATTTACATTTTACCCGGGAAAGGTATCAAAGGATTTATTTGAGATAACACCAAAGAATAAAGACAAGAGATTAAGAATGGATTATGATTATATTTTTATCAACCACAATAAGTGTTTAGAATACTTAAAAGATGTAAGGGGAATAAAAGTTTTAACCTGTCACGGAATATTTCCTGATTTAGAACAGCCAATACCTGGAGCTGATGTTTATGTTTCAATATCAGATGAAGTTAAAAATCACTTGAATGAATTAGGATATAGTTCAAAGATCATAAAGAACGGAATTGATTGTGAGTTATTTAAACCAACAAGCAAGATTAATAAGAAGCTGACAAACGTAGCATCAATATGTAAGGGAGTAAAAGCAAATGAAATTATTAAAGAAGCCTGCGAAAAAATAGGAGTTAATTTTAAAGCTATAAGGAACATTGAGAATAATAAGATTATTGAGGTTAAGAATGTAGAGGATTATATAAATGAAGCAGATTTGGTGGTTAGTTTAGGCAGAGGAGCATACGAGGCTATGGCTTGTGGCCGAGCAGTTATAGTGTTTGACAAGAGAGGCTATATGGACAAGATGATTGGGGATGGAATAATTACCAAAGACAATGTTAATGAGGCAGTTAAAAACAACTTCTCTGGCAGGAGATACGAGATTGAATTTGACGTTGATGGAATAGTAAATGAGTTAAAGAAGTATGATCAATCAATGGGAGAGATTAATAGAGAATACGCATTAAAGAATTTTAATATCAAGAAACAAATAGATAAGTATTTTAATCTATTAGATAAAAAGAACGATAACAACATTATGTTTGTAGGAAGTTCAACAACTGAATATGGGATAGCAAAGCAATTAGAGAAGCAGTTAGTAAAGAATGGATACAACATAGGATATGGTGGCAAAAAGATTTGTTACGCAAACGATCTAGGAAGTAAAGATCCGGCAGATGGAAGTATGATTATATTAGAGAACAGATCAACATTTCAGAGAGCATTAAAGAGCAATGCAGATCATTACTTCTGTAAAGAGAAAAGTTGCTTAAAATTCTTCCCAAAGAACACAACATATTTACCCTGTGCCATTGATGATAGTATTTTTAACAAACAGAGTTTAGACAGAGATATAGACATAGGATTTATAGGAAAGGAGATGTTCAGCTCAAGGACGAAGTTTATAAAGTTCTTGCAAGACGAATATGACAACAAGTTTTTAAAGAAAGAGGGCATATTTTTTGACAAGGTAGCAGAGTTTTATAACAGATGTAAGATAGTGCCAAATCAATGTCCGGCAGATGATACGAATATGAGATTGTTTGAGGTAACGGCTTGTGGCGCTTTATTGATTACGCCTTATGTTCCTTATTTAGAGGAACTATTTGATTTAGAAAAAGAATTAGTTATCTATAAGGATATGTATGATTTAAAAGAGAAGATAGATTATTATTTGGAACACGACAAGGAGAGAGAAAAGATTGCCAGGGCAGGACAGAGGAGAACATTAAAAAACCATACATACAAGAATAGAGTTAAAGAAATAATTAAAATAATAAAATGAAAATAGGAATAACAAGAATTAGAAATGAGGGATTGATTATCAAGGATACATTAGATCATTTCGGACAATGGTGCGATAAGATTTATGTTTACGATGATGCTTCAACAGATAACACACTAGAGATAGTTAAGGCACATCCAAAGGTAGTGGGAACTATTGAGAATAAGCAATGGTATCCAGAACCAAAGAAAAGAGATTGGGCCGAGCATACGAGCAGAGAAGCAATTTATAAGTTGGCTTCACAGAATGCTAATCACGACGATTGGTTTTGTTATTTTGACGCAGACGAGAGATTAGAATTTGATCCAGTAATTTTAGACAAGAAAGAACTCTATTATTTACGAATGAGATTATTTGATTTTTATATAACAGAGCAAGACAAGGACAGAAAATATAATGGGGATATAACAAAGTTAAGAGATTATTGTGGGCCAGAGTTTAGGGATATTATATTCTGGTTTAGAAAGAAAGCTCAACCAACTTGGTCTATTAAGTCAGAGAGAGAGCCAAAGTTAAGTGGACTTGGAGGATTAAAAGGATTGGTTAGACATTATGGCAAATCAATATCAATTCAACAATGGGAGGACACTTGCGAATATTATTCAAAACATAGAGGAGTATATTTTAAAAAATGGAACAATAGAAGTGGAAAAGCAATACACACAAAGTCAGATCCCGGGTCAGAGCTTGTTACTTGGGAGGATGTTAAAAAATTACATAAAGAATTATTAAAATGAACGTAGATAGTTTTGTTGTAGTGATTAGCAGAAAATACCCAATAGCAAAATGTTTAAAAGCAATAGCAAATGCGAATATACCACGCAAAGATTTGTATTTGCTTTTATATTTAGACACAAAGGATAGGTGGTTAATAGATTATTGTAAGAACTGGATAGATTATCACGGCCAGAAGTGGTTGTCAGCAGAAATGATAATAACAAACCAAGAGCCAATTAAGATAACAAGAATTGAGGATTATAAAAAGAGATGGAAAAGGATTATTGATAATATGCAGAGGATCATAACGCACGTTAACTTCAGCGATATAGTTTTTATAGTTGAGGATGACACGATAATACCAAAGCAGGCATTTAAGAAGCTATATAGGAGAATTAACAGAGATAAAGAGATAGGTTGTATTCAAGGAGTAGAGGCAATGAGGAACGCAGGGGATCACGGCCATTGTGGAGCTTGGAAAATGAGAGTTGACGCAAGAGGTAAGGTTAAAAACAAGATAGGGTTAGCAGCTAAAGAGAAAGGCATAGAGGAGATAGACGGAGGTGGTTATTATTGCTGGGCTTTCAGGAGAGAGGCAATGGAACAGATTAAGCTAAGGTCAACTTGGAACGGGTGGTGTGGCCCGGATTTATGGACTTGGTATGACATAGGAGCTAATGGTTGGAAAACATTAATTGATTGGAGTGTATGGTGTGTTCACATAGGATTTGATGACAAGGGAAAATTAAAAGAATATACCCCAATATCAACAAGGAATTGGTTTTATGATTATGAGAATGGAACAGATGATTCGCCAAAGGTAAACTTTAATTATGAAATGTAAAAATTGTGGAGGAACATTTATTAAAAAGATTAGTCGTCAGAAGTTTTGTTGTGATAGGTGTAGATCATTATATTGGTTTAGTCACAACAGGGAAAGATGGAATAATTATATGAAAGAGTGGAGTAGAAACAATAGAATAAAAAGGTTTGCAAACACGCTCAAGGACTTTAAACCAGATAAACAAGATTTTAACGACTTAAATAATTTTTGACAAAGAGGCTAAAATTTGTTATAATACGTTTATAACGCTAAATTATGAATATTCTCAAAAACATAAAACAATTCTTCTCAAAAGGAGAAATCAAAAACCAAATAACAAAAGCATTTGCTAATTTAGCTGGACTACCAACGTTAAGTGCTGGAGAATGGTCAGAAGAAAAGTATCTTGAAACATACGACAAGTCGTTAGATGTGTTTGCTTGTGTTAAAAAGATTTCAGCAAAAGTTGCTTCAATAGAATATAAGTTATTTAGAATTAAAAATTCAAAGGGTGAGCTTGAACAAATATTAGCGCACCCTCTTTTAGATCTATTAGCAAACCCAAGCCCATTTGTTAGTAAAGCAAAGTTAATTAAATTAAAAGCAATAAACGAATTACTAACAGGAGATGGATATTGGTATAAGGCAATGATTGGAAATACGGTAGCAGAGCTTTGGAACTTAAGGCCTGATTGGATTAGAATTATACCAAGCGCAACAGATTATATAAAAGAATATATTTATAGAATACCCGGACAGAAAGAATTACATTTTACACCAGAGGAGATTATTCATTTTAACGAGCCATCTCCATTAAAAGAGTTTGCAGATAGAACAGGGCAATCACCAATCAGACCAGCACAAGCAAGAGTGGACACTGAAGAATATGCCACGAAGTTTCAAAGGAATTTCTTTTTAAATAATGCACGCCTTGATGCAGTATTACAGTCAGATCAACCATTAAATAAGGATAGAATAGGAGAAATACGCGATCAATGGAGTAAAAAATACAAAGGAGTAGGAAAGAACTCAAAGATTGGTATTTTACAAAGTGGATTAAAATATGTTCAAATATCAACTGCTCAAAAGGATATGGACTATATATCAGGTCTTAAAGCGACAAGGGATGATATATTTATGGCCTTTGAAATGCCAAAGTCAGTTATAGGGATAGCAGAGGATGTTAATAGGGCCAATGCTGACGCAGCTATGGCAAGTTTTTTAACAGAGAACATTAAACCAAAGATGAGAGATTTTGTAGATACACTAAATCAATTCCTAGTTCCTCATTTTGGTAAAGGATTGATATTAGATTTTGTTGATCCATCACCAGAGAACGTAGAGGAAAAATTAAAGATATATGAGAATGCTTCAGATAATGGATGGATGACACCAAATGAAATTAGAGAGAAAGAGGGATTAATGCCATTGAAAATTGGTGGAGAAGAAACATTAGCAAGCAGTAAAATCAATTCAATAGTAGGTTTATCTATGTATATACCTCACAAAAGAACAGTTATATTAGGACAACCAGTTCAATCAGGTATCTTTGAGGGAAGAAAAGAATTGTTTAACGACATTAGGATTAAAGAATTAAAAGATAAAATTGGAAAGCAATATAAAAAGAAAGCATCAAAAGAAAAAAAAGAATTAGATGAGTTAAAACAAGAAAAGAGAAAGATAATATGGAGAACATATTTAGCAGATTTAGATCGCAGAAAGAATATATTACTGCCAGTTGTTAGAAAATTCTTAATAGATCAAGAGAAAAGATTGTTTAGAATTATAAACGAAAAGGATTATAAGTATGAAACTAATTATAAGAAGCATATTAAGAAAGCATTATTAGATTTTGATTGGGAAGTAGAGAATGAAAGATTAATGGCAGCAATTACACCATCAGAATTAAAGATATTAAAAATATCCGGCAACGCAGCATTAGCTAGGGTTGGTGTTGGTAAACCATTTATATCAGAGGGATTTATAGGAGTATGGTTACAAAACCAGATCAAAGTGGACTCTTCCTTAATAAACAAAACAACTAGAACAAAATTATCAAAACAATACTACGAAGCATTAGCCAAAGGAGAGGGAATCAATGAAATTAAAGATAGAGTTAAGGGAGTATATAAGATTAGAGGAGATGCAGAAGCTGTTAGGATAGCAAGAACTCAAACAGGAGCTATTATAAACGAAGCAAGCGTGGAAGCATACAAGCAAAGTGGAGTCGTGCCGAAGAAAGAATGGATTGCCACAATGGATGACAGGGTTAGACCAGAACACGCAGCAGCAGATGGACAAGTTGTAGATGTAGACAAACCATTTGAGGTTGGTGGACATTTAAAAAATGCTCCAGATGATATAAATTGTAGGTGCGCAGTTGGCCCATTTATAGAATAATAAAATTAATATAATATTATGGTTAAAAAAGATCTAATTTTTGAAGTAAAAGCATCTAACGATGACAACAGAACAATAGAGGGAGTGTTTTCAACTGCCGATGTTGATCGTTCTGGTGATCCTCCAATAGAACAGGAGAGCTGGAATTTAAAGAACTTTAAAAAGAATCCAGTAGTTCTATTTGCTCACGATAGCAGAAACATACCAATCGGAAAGGTTACTAAATTAAAGTTAGACGAGAAAGGAAATCTTGCAGGTAAGATTATGTTTGCAGTTGACGAGGGAGTAGGTATTTATGGAGATTTAATAAAAACAGTATACAACTTATATAAGGGTAAGTTTATGCGCGCATTTTCAGTAGGGTTTAAGCTGGGAGAAATAACAGATGATAAAAAAGGAATGAAATTAGTTAAGAATGAATTATTAGAAATATCTTGTGTTCCTGTCCCGGCCAATGCATTAGCTTTAGCAAAATCAAAAGGATTAGATTTAGAAGCCCTTGAGAAAGTAGACGAGATTGAGGAAACAATAGATTTCAAGAAAGACGCAGAAAGCAACGAGGATAGCACTGATGAGGGAGCAGAGGACACAGGGGATAATAATGAGGAAGCAGAGGAAAACACGCCAGAGGATGACACAGGCGACACAGGGGACGCCACAGACGACGAAAAATCATTTAACCTAATAGTAAATACAGAATTAAAGGAGATAAAAATAGAGGATCAAGACGGGAAAGAATTAGGTAAGGTAAATATCTCCAACGAAGTTAAAAATCTTTTATTTAAAGATAAACAGGTCGTGACCGAAAGCTCTAACGAGCAAAAGGAAAAATCGCCGAAGAAAGCGATAAAAACCTTAAACAAAATAATCCGAACGCTTCTCACAGAGAAGCAAAAGGTTAGAAGTAATTAGATATTTTTTATGTTCGTATTAAAAGATATTTTAGCCAAAGAACTCAAAGACCTTTCTGATGAAGAAAAAGCATTTTTAGCTGAACACGCCAGTGAATTAACTGACGAACAAGCTAAAAGTTTTGAAATCACCAAAGAAGTTGATGAGGGAATTGACACAAAGGGATTAGGGGAATTGATTAAACTTGAAGTAGATCAAAAAGTTAAATCAGTTGTAGATAAAATGGTTGCAGTTAAGAGAGGAGAAATCAATGTAGCCAGTGAAACATTGCCATCAAGTGGTAAATGGTCACAAAAGACAATGGATTGGTGTGTATCGTTGACGCAAGGAGATTTAATGCAAATGAAAGCATTAACAACTTCTTCTGGTGATACCCCAAAAGCAGGATATACTATTCCATCTGAATTATTTAACGAAATAATTAGATTAATAGAGGATGTATATGGTGTTGCTCGTAGAGAAATGAGATATTTACCTTTCAGCGGCCCAGGAAATACTAGAGATATTACCGCATTAGGTAGTTCTGTTTCTATGACTTGGACTGATGAAGCCATATCAAAGACAGCCACACAACCTGTATTCGTAAGAGTACAACAAACATTAAAGAAATTGGCTTGCATTATTCCTATGACAGAGGAATTGTTACAGGATACTGCAATCAACTTACCTGGCTTGTTAGCTGACTTAGTAGCTGAAGCAACTGCGCAAGAAGAAGATGAGCAATTCTTTGATGGTAATGGTGCGCCTTGGACTGGTATTTGTAATAACGGAAGTGTAACTCCTGTTGTTATGGCTGCTGCATTAGGATTTGCCGACATTACTGCTGAAAACTTACTAGATATGCAAGATGCAGGTTTAGTAGGTGCTCACAATGGAGCTAAATACTATATGCAAAGAACTATTTTCAGTTATGTTAGAAAATTGAGAGAAGATTCAATAGCTGCTGGAGATGGTCTAGGAGCATTCATTTACCAAAGGCCACAAGGAGAAATTCCTGCAACTATTTGGAATTATCCTTTTGAATTAGTAGAGGGAATGCCTGACAAAAATGATAACGCCATCAATAAGGGTTTTGTTATTTTTGGTAATCTTAAGCGTTATGCCATTTATGGAGACAAAGGTGGTATGCAGGTTAAGATTTTAACAGAAGCTACCATTACTGATACAGACAGACAGACCTCAATCAATCTTGGTCAACAGGATATGATTGCTTATAGGTTTGTGGAAAGGGTTGGTTATGTTTTACCAAAACCAACTGCCATTGTTGTTCTTAAGACATCAGGAACAATTAGCTAAAGAGATAGGATATGGGGTTGCAATAAGAGGCAACCCCTATATCCGAATAATAAGTTTGTATGAATTATAAAAATAAACAGTTTATAAATTATAAAACGCGTATGGGAGAAGTAAAAATAGAAAAAAAGGTCAGTTTCTATGATCCAATAGTTAACGCTTGCAGAGAAATTTCTGTTAGTAATGCTAAAAAGTATTTAGCTGGCGTAGAAAAAATTAAGAAACAACTAGATAAACTTAACAAATAATCTTTATGATTAGATTAAAAGATAAAGGCACATTCAAAAAGAGGTGGACTATTGAAAGATTTGCTTCACAGGCAGATTTTGAGAAAGGAAACTGCTATAAAAAAAGTGTTGTAAATCATAATGTTTTGGCTAATGGTGGTATTAACGAGCTATGGACGCTTGTTTGTGCAGCCACAGGCATTAGATTTGATAATACAAATGCTTATCTTATAACAGGAACAGGAGTCGGCGCTGCCGCAGCTGCTGATGTAGAGGGAACATTTACAGCAGGAGTAGCAAAGGGTATGGAAGCAGGTTATCCAACTTATGGAACTCTTCAAAAAGCAACTTGGAGAGCATTATTTGGAGCAGGCGATGCTAATCAGGCTTGGAATGAATTTGGAGTTATGAATGCATCAACAGGAGAACAATTATTAAATCGTCTTGTTTCTGCACAAGGAACTAAAACAGTAGGACAGGTTTGGCAATTAACATTCGACATTACATTATCATAGGTATAGATGAAATAGTTTGAAAATATATACTTAATAACTTTTAGATATGTCTACAATATTCAAAAATATAGTTAATCGTTTTAATACAACGATAAAAGCCGGGAGCAGTATCAATAATTCTGATGATCCTGTTACTTTTAATATTACAGACGATACAGGACTACCGTCAGAGCCATTTTATATAACAGTAGAACAATTAACAGACAATACTGTATATGAGAGAATGCTCGTTACGGGTGTATCAGGAGATGAATTAACAGCAACGCGTGCGCAAGACGGATCATCAAAACAAACATTCGCTGCCGGTGATCTAGTGCAGATAAGAGTTATAGCAGCTCATATTGACGAGCCAACAGATGCTATAAATATATTAGAGGACATAAAAGATTATGCTGATAGCCCAATGGTTATTGCCGGAGGAGTAATTTCAGATGGAACGAATGCAGGAACATTTAAAGTAACTGCTTTAACTGCTTTATTTAGAACAACAGATAGTATAACAGGAGAATTAGTTGAGTTAGCATTAGCAGAACAAGATAACCAAGCAATTACTGCTGCTGATACGACTTATTTTATTAGTTTAAATTATAATGATGGAGTAACACCAACAATTACTTTATCAACAACAAAACCTTATGGGCCAGACGCTGCCGATTATAGAAACATACCAATAGGAAAAGTAATGAAAGATGGAAGCGATAATGTTCATTATATTTCAGGTGGATTTAATTTTCAAGACGGAGTTGAGAAACTTCATCAAAGAGCATTAGAATTAAGAGCATTAGAATTACAAAGTGGCTCTACTATTGCTTATTCAGGAACAAATAATTTTACAATGGAATTAGGAGTGGCTTATGGTGGAATAAATAGAATTTCTTTTGCTCAATATGATAGTGCAGCAGTTCAATTTACAGGAGTTAGAGGAGATGGAGGAGCTGGTTGGACGGAAGCTCTATCAAATGTTATTGACTATGCTCACTATGATGATGGAGCAGGAGCATTAGGAAATATAGCAAACAACAAATATGGAGTTCATTGGGTTTATAGACACATAGACGATGGACACGTTTACGTCAGATTAGGACTTGATAGTTATTCTTTAGCTGGAGCAGAGGATGCACAAGAGCCAACAAAACCAACTCACTTGTCAGATTTTGGAGTTTTAATAGGAAAAATAATTGCTCCACAAGCAGGGGGAAGTTTTACTCTTATTCAAATGGTAACTGATATAATATTCACAGGAACGGCCGCTTCTGATCACGGAAATCTTACTGGATTAGCAGATGATGACCATACTCAATACGCTTTATTAGTAGGCAGAGCAGGTGGTCAAACTTTAATAGGTGGAACAGCAAGTGGAAATGATTTAACTTTACAGTCAAGTTCAGATGGAACAAAGGGAAATATTTATTTGGGTGCTGCACAAACTTCTTATTTTGATGAAACAACAGAGAATTTAATAATCACAGGAGATATAGGTTTAACTGGCACAAGAGTAGTAAAAGGTTGGTTTGATGATTTAGAAGTAACTAATCCTATTGCTGGATCTATCACAGGACAAGCTGCAACAGTAGCAACTATTACTGGTTTAGCTCCTGATACAGCTACTGAAGCTGCCGCACAAGCTGCTATAACTTCTTTAGGAACACTTACAGGACTAACTATGGGTGGAAATATAGTAATGGCAGACAATTCTATTACTGGAATAGATACTTTAACATTTACAGACACAGCAGGAACAATAGCAGGCATTGCTAATGGTAATTTACTTGATAAAACTGCTGCTGAAACTATTACAGGATATTATCTTTTTGACAGAAATTTTACAGGAACTACTGAAGTAGGTATGCGAGTAGATATGGATAAAACAGTAGGCAGTAATAGAACAAGCAATGACACTGCTTTTAATTGTGATAATGCTCAAGTAGTAGATGAAACATTTACTAATTCTGGATATAGTTCAGGAATAGGAATAACATCTTATAAAGTTGGATTAGGAACTTTATCTAAATTATATGGAGAAAGAATATTATATGGTTCAAGTGGAGCAGATAAAGGAACAATAACAACTGCTTATGGATTACAAATATTCCCATTATTAGGTTCAGCAACTTCAGCTATTACAACGAACTATGGAATAAAGATTGAAAATATGGTAGGCACTACCAAGTATGCCATTTATTCAGGAACAGGTGCTGTTCATTTTGGAGATACATTAGCTTGTGGTGCTATAACTTCTACTGGAGGAACTAATTTTTCTTCTAATAACACAAAAATAGTAAGAGGAACAAAAGCTATGACTGGTTCTGCTGTAGATGTAGCAGAGGTTCAACTTGGTGGAAGTTGGGAAACTCAAGTAATAGAAGTTAAAGTTGTGCAGGGAGGAGGTCAAGTCATTGTTTCGCAAAAAGAATCTTCTACTTGGAGGGGACATTCTTCAACTACCCCAACTCAAAATGGAGCTACTACTACAGTATGGGGAGACGGAACAATTACTATAACCTATACGGCAGATGCTGCTGGTGGAATTACAATAGCATTAACTGGAACAGATGAATATTATCAAATATTTGAAATAAGTATTATGGGCGGAACTGATGCGGGAGTAGGAAATGCCACAATAACGCTTTTATAAGGTTAATTAGAAATGAATAAACTAATATGAAACAAGAGTTCGTAAATTTCAAAATCTTTATCTGGGCGATAGCAATAATCTTAGGATTATTCGGTATTAGCTTTGGTATGATAGCAAACGCACAATTAAAAGCAGATGGAGCATATCATAGTATATATCAGATTAGAACAGACATAGAAATAATAAAAACAGATTTGAATTGGATCAAGGATAAAATATAAATATGTTTGATAGAATAATATTTGACAAGCCAACTTATGATGGTTTAGACCATTGGGAGAAGTCAGAATCAGATACTGGCGCTGGAGTAGATTCAATAACAGGATTGTTAGTACAGCTAGGAATATCAGATACAGGAACAGGTGTGGATGCAATAATGGCACTATTATCAGAGTTAACTTTAAGTGATACTGGTAGTGGATCAGATGCATTGACAGACATAGCAAGCCAAATAACAGCGTCAGATACAGGGACAGGAACAGAGTCATTAGCATTACTGGCCCAAATAGCTTTAAGTGACACAGGAACTGGGGCAGAAGCATTAGCCTTGTTAATTAGTATAGCTTTATCAGATACTGGTACTGGGACAGAAGTATTAGACATATTGGTTAATTTAGCATTAAGTGATACAGGAGTAGGAATAGATATAATAAATTCATTAACAAACGCGATAAGTGTCAGTGATACAGGAGTAGGAATTGAAGCATTAAATATATTAGCACAAATAGCATTAGCAGATTTAGGATCAGGAGTAGAGAATATTACAAGGAATAAAGAAATGACTTTATCTGATACTGGAACTGGAGTGGAAGCATTATCAATACTGACTAATGTAGCTTTATCAGATACAGGATTAGGAGTAGAGGCATTATCAACACTTATGTCATTAACTATTAGTGATACAGGCACAGGAACTGAAATAGTAAATATATTGGCCAAGATAGCTTTGTCAGATAACGGAATAGGAACAGAGGGATTATCAATATTAAATCAAATTATATTAAGTGATAGTGGATTAGGAGTGGAAGCAGCGACTATATTAGCGCAGGTATCATTAAACGACACAGGGATAGGTAATGAAGCATTAGCAATTATGGCAAAGTTAAGTTTAAGTGATAGTGGAGTTGGTGTAGATGTAATAGAAGTTTTCAAAAAAATAAATCCATACTGCACAAAGACATCTCCATATTCTCGTAAGGATTCTCCATATTCAAGGATGTCAAGCAGTTGTAATTAACAATTAACAAAACAAGTATGTTGGGATATACATCAAAAAATGACATTGAGAGATATATGTTAGTTGACATAGACGACTCTTATAATACCCAGATTAACGAGTGGATAGAAAGTGTAGAGGCAATGATAAATGATTATACTGGGAGATTATTTATAGCAGATACGATAGCTTCAATCAGATATTTTGATGGCGATGGATCACATTTACTTTTAATTGATGATTGTGTTTCATTAACAAAGATAGAAATGGGAGATCCAACAACGACAAAAGACGAATTGGATACAGATGATTATTATGTATATCCATATAACACAACACCAAAGAGAAAGGTATATTATGATAGTATTTTCACAAGAGATAATAAAAATATTGATGTAACGGCAAAGTGGGGATATTCAATAGCTGTTCCTAACGATATAAAGTTGGCCACAACTATATTGGTTTCTTTAATAATAGAGGAAGCGTGGCAGTCAGAGGGAGAAACCGATAGTGAAAGCATTGGTAGTTATTCAATTACTTACAAGAAAACAGAAACAAACAAGAGTAAAATAGATAGGGCAATACTTACATTAAATAGGTATCGCAAAATTAACATAGAATAAAATGTCAATCAATATTTTTTATACAACCTCGTTTTCAACAAACAGAACGAAAGTAGATGAGTCAGCGTTTGAGGAAAACTTAACAGGGAAGAAATGCCACATACAACAAGAGAGCGGGGAGAAACAAGAGTTAGATGATGGCGCGTTTTATATGTTATATAATATGTGGTGTCCGGTATTAGACATTTTAATAGGAGATCAGATAGTAACATCAAGCGACACCTTTCAAGTGAAATCAGTTCAATCATTTGATGTAGGAGGAAACCAACACTTACAATTACTGATAGTTAAATGATAGATATTAAGATAAAAAATATAGATCAACTAATGCGCGTCTATGGTAATGTAGGGAATATAGTCAGAAAGGAAATGAAAGATGCATTAAATAAGTCGGGAGCAGTAGTAGAAAATACAGCGAAAAGAAAAACACCAGTAGATCAGGGACATCTAAGGCGATCAATACAGAAAGGGAAGAAAGCCAGGGCCGGAGATAGACAGGTATCAGTAGGGAGTAATGTTAAATACGCGTTAAGTCAGCACGAGAACTTACATTTTAGGCATACAGTAGGAGAGGCAAAGTTTTTAGACAAGGCATTGAAACAAAACGAAAGCAGAATAAACAGATTTTTCAAAGAAATGATCAACAATATAATAAAAAAATTAGCAAGATATAGATAATTTATGTTGACAACTTATACAGGGTTAAAAAGTGTAATAATAACCAAGTTAAGTGCCTTACAAATAGGTGGCGAGGATGCTTTTGTAGCAGTTTATACAGTTAACCCAATTAAGCCAACGGGTTATCCTTATGCTATGGTAATTGAGAGTGCGGGAGAGGGCGAAATAATAGACACAGATAGGAACGAAAGGATTATAGAGTTTAAGGTTAGATTATATCAGGAAGTAGGCACAAAAACGCCAGCAGAGGCATCGGCAATAAGATTAGCAATAACAGATGCAGTAATGGCAATGTTTGACCAAGATCCACAGCTTACAGTAGCTGACGTCATTAGTGTAATGAAAGTCAATGTAACGCCGATAGAATTTGAGGAAATAACAAAGGACAGGCCTATATTTTCAAGCGAGTTTATTATCCAGTGCATTGTGCTAACTAATAATTATTCTTAATATATAAATTTATGAAGTATAAAAATGTAAGTAAAAAAGATTTACTGGTCGTTGGCATAGGATTAGTTAAATCAGGAGCAATAAGAAATATGCCAAAGGGTTTTCACAACATAAATTTTGAAAAGGTCATTGAAAAACCCATAGAAGTTAAAAAAGATAACAAATAAATATGCCTAATTATTTATCAGATCAACAATATATAGCTTTAAAAGTTGAAGCTATTGAGAACACACCAATCACGCCAGATGTATTTTTACCACTAATAAAAGAAGATATAGTTTCAGATTTAGGGAGAAACCCAGACGAAAGGTTAGCTGGATTAGATTGGAAATCAGATGATTTACTAAAGGGTAGACATTCACACGGAGGCCCAGTAGAGTTATACGCAGATCCTGACACATTAGGACATATTCTTAATATGTTTTATAAGAAAGGAAACACAGTAGGAGATGCAGCCGTTGGATATACTCATCCATTCACAGCAGCCGATCCAAAGAGTTATACAATAGAAATAGCCAAAGGATTATATGCGCAAAGATATTGGGGAGTAAAAGCTGATAATTTGAAGTTAGAATTTGATAACAACAAATTAAAAGCAACCATTGATATTAAAGCAGTTGGACAATTCAGCACGGCAACATTAGCAGTAGCCCTCACAGGCGCAGCTATGACAGAGGCAGTATTCAATCAAGATTATATATTAAAGCCAACAGAGGGATTAGTTAATGGAGATGTAGTAGTTATAGGTGGAGTTGATATAACAATCACAAGTGTAGATGCAGATGGAGTTACAATAGGATTTGGAGCAACAACAGTAACATCAGGCGTAGGTGGTAGCGTTTATTTAAAGAAACAAGATTATTCAGCGCCTACATTACAAGATCCTTTGTTTGAGGGTAATACGTTGATAGGTGTGGGAGTAGATGAAACAGCAGCAACGACAGCTTCGGGAGCAAAGGCAACGGCAACACCATTTCAAGAGTTTGTAATTGAATTAAAGAACAACTTGTTTGAACAAGCAGCTTCAGGACAGCACGATCCAATAAAGATACTTCCAAAAATGAAAGAGGGTAGAATATTAACAAAGAAATTGTTTGCAGATGTGGATCAACACAGAAAATGGATAGACAAAACCAAACAAGCTATAACTTTGATATCAAAGGGTAGGTTTATTAAGACAGATAGAACCACTTGGGACGAATTATCATTTAAGTTTCACAAAGTAAAGCTCAATCCAAATAGCAATCCATTAGATGTTGGCGAATATATATATGACAATCAAGAGTTTGATGTTTTGTATGACAGAACAGACGTGAAAGCAATTACATTGTCATTAGTAAATCGCACAGCTGGGACAGCTTATGGTGACTAATTAACTTAATCTAAATAAAATGGATAGAGAAATCAAAACAATTACAACTCCAAGTGGAGCAAGCATTAAGATTAAGACCTATATCACGGGCAGAGAAAGTGAACAGATAGACAACATTCTTTATAAGGCGATGAATTTATCGGCCCAGACAGGAAATGCACAAGGAACTAATCTAAATCTTAGTGACGGAGCTTTCTTAACGGAGCAAACTCACAAAACTATTGAGTTAATGGTTGTTTCAGTTGACGATAAGACCGATAAGATATTGGATACCATTTTAGATATGAAACAAAAAGATTATCTATTTGTTATTTCAGAGATAGAAAAGGTTACAAAGGATATACAAGACGCAGACATAAAAAAAAAATAGCAATAGATAGATTGAATACGGCTATTATCTGTATAGAGATGGGTTGGGATTATTTGACTTACAGAAGTCAGCCGACTTGGTTTATTAAGATGGTAGCCGATATTATTACTAACAGAAATAAAAATGACAACTCAAAAACTACAAATATTGATAGACGCGCAAGATAGGGCCAGCAAAAAATTAGAGGGCATTAAAGGAAAGTTAGCTGGAATGTCAGCTGGAATGAGAAAAGTAGGTATTGCTACAACAGCAATGGGTGCTGCTATTACTGGTGCTGCATTTTTATCTATTAAAGCATTTCAAAAACAAGAAAGGGCAGAGGCCAGATTAGAACAGTTAACCAAGAGCATATCAAACGCAACCGACGAGCAAATACAAAAACTAAAGGATCAAGCGACAGCACTTCAAAGGGTTGGTGTAGTTGGAGATGATGTAGTTATATCAGGGCAATCACAGTTAGCAACATTTGCATTAAACACAGAACAGATAGGAGCATTAACTCCGGCATTAACAGATATGATAGTAGCGCAGAAAGGAGTTAACTCAACACAAGAGGACGCAATAACAATAGCAAACGCTGTTGGTAGGGCCATTGATGGTGGAGCAGGAGCATTAACAAGATATGGTATTAGTTTATCAGACACACAAAAAGAATTATTCAAAACAGCAAATAGAGAGGAACGAGTAGCTTTATTGGCAGAGATATTGACAGGAAACTTTGGTGGATTGAATGAAAAGATGAGAGAAACTTCAGAGGGTGGAGTAGCAGCTTTGAAAAATAGTTTTGGAGATCTAATGGAAAAGGTTGGCAAACCATTATCAGAAGTATTAGATAGATTGGTTCAAGATTTAGCGCCAGTAATAGATAAAATTTCAGATTGGATAGAGAAAAATCCTGAATTAACAAAAAAAATAGTTATAGCAACCGCTGCATTGGGTGGTTTACTTGTTGTTTTTGGCCCATTATTGATAATGTTGCCGGGAATAATAGCTTTGTTTAGCCCTGTTGGACTTATAATTTTTGGAGTAGTGGCAGCAATAACTGCCTTGTCGGCCGCGGTAATATTTGTTGTCAAGAAATGGAAAGAAATGGTTAAGGCAATAAAAGATTTTGGTGGTATAGGAAAAGTATTAGGCGCTATTGGTAGCTTCGCCGGAGAAAAGATTACAGGATTGATAAAAGGAAGCCGTGAAACAGGTGGATACATACCAGAAACAGGGTTGTATCAATTACATAAAGGGGAAAATGTTATCCCGGCAAGTGGAAAATCAGGGAACACTTATAACTTTGATTTTAGTGGAGCAAATATAGTAGATAAAGAAAACTTTATAAGACAAATAACTAAATCATTAAATAGGGGAGCAAAATTAGCTTCAATGGGTATATGATAGATCTAAAATTTGACAATACTACAATATCAAATACAACTTATTTTTTAGAATATTCAAAACATCAAACAGCACCTGATAGAGATTTGGAATTAGTAAGACTACCAAATAGATCAGGGGAAGTTTTAATATCAAACAATTTTAGAAGTAAAAGAATATTATTAAGAGGAGTTATATTAGGAACATCTCCATCAGATTTACAATCAAAAGTAGATACATTTAAAGAATTGTTCAGTAGAGAAGCAAAAAATCTTGACATAACACCAGATGGAGGATCAATACGTAGGTATATAGCAACTTGTTCGTCACATACGTTTGATCAAGAATCATACAATGTAACACATATGCCTTGGGAAGCAGAATTTATTGTGCCATCAGGAGAAGGAAAAGCAACAAGCTCAACCACTTATAGTGATGATGATATAACAAGTTCACCACACACAGATGATATTGGTTTAATATTAGCAGGATCAAAAAAGCCTCAACCAGTTATTGTAATGACAATTGATAGTGAAACTAATATGACGAAGTTAAAGTTTACAAATAATACAACCGATCAATACATAGAAGTAACAAGAGCATTTGCTAATGCAGAAGTATTAACAATAGATTGCGAGAATATGACCTGTCAAGTTGGTGGAGTAGATGTTGATTTTGATGGTGTATTCCCAAAGTTTGATATAGGAACTAATAGTTATACTTTAACTACAACAGATACAGGAGCATTCAACATTGATCTAGATGTAACTTATTACCTCACATATTTATAGATATGCAACCAAAATATATATATAAAATATATGACATAACTGACACATTTGTTAAGGTGTTGGATGATGTTATATCAAAACCAGAGTTTACGTATTCTCTTAATGGTGGTTTAGGGGAATTAGTTTTGCAATTGAATAGATCGTTAGATGATTATGGAGAGGGAACTGACTTAGATTTTAATTACAAAGTAGAAGTTCATCTAACAGATGATTATAATGATAGCGCGTTGATTTATACGGGTTATATTTCTGCGTTTAATCCATATTACAGGAATGGATCAGAGGGAGTAGAGATAACTATTTTACCAAACATAGCAAAGTTAAATAATGAATATTATAGAAGTGGTACAAGCGTAAAGGATAACTTTGATCTTACTTGGACAGCAACAGAGATAGGAGATATTATTGAGGGCATTATAGACAACCATAGATCATTAGTTTCAGCGCTTTATATTTCAAATGACTATACAGACATAGATGATACTGGAAATAGCATAACGGTTACATTTAGTCAAGAGAAACATATAGATACAATACATTTATTAGAAAAATATATTGATACTGGTTGGCATTGGTATATAGATGCTTCTGGTAAATTTTATTTGAAAGATCAATCAGCAACAGCAGATCATAGTTTTATTTTAGGAAAACATATTATTGGAATAGACGGACACAAAAACATAGAGGATGTAATGAATACTTATTTTATTTGGAATGGAGAAAAGTCAGGTACGGTAGTTGATAATATATATCAAGATGCAACAAGCCAAAATAACTTTGATAATATAGCAGGACTATTAGTTGATAGTGAAATGACAACTGATGGTTTTTCTGATTTTACTGGTAATGCTAAAATAGCAAACAATAAAGATAGCAAGAGATTAATAACAATAACTATATCGGCAAAGGATTATGATATAGCAGGGATTAGGCCCGGAGATACCTGTAAGATATTAAACATTGATGGAAACCAAACTATATTTGGAACTAATATGAAGATTTACAGGATTGATTATACCCCAACAGAAGCTACATTGGAATTGATTGGAGTTGATTTAAAACCTGTATTGTCAACTGACAGCAAATCAAATGATGTTAAAAGTGTAGGTGGAGTAACTGCTCAAATGGTAAGAGAAGCAACAGTTAAAGCAAACGCCGGGATGCATTGGGACGGAGATGTATTGGTTATAGAGGGAAGCATAAAGGCAGTCACAGGAGAAATTGGTGGCTGGGTTATAGGAACAGATACATTAAGTTCGGTTGATGGCGACATAGTTTTAGATAGCTCAACAGGAGCAGCTAACTTATCTTTTTATGATGGGTCAGCTAATCTTGCTGGTAAATTATATGGAGAAGATGTTGGTGGCCCAGTTATGACGGTAGGAGCATACGCATTAAGAATATTACCACAATCAAATAGTAATGATGGAGAATTAATTCTTTTAGGTGTTGATGCTGGTGGAACTCCTTATGCTGGCAACATTAAAATACATCACAGAGATAGCACGGGTGGAGAAACTCCACCATTCTATAGGGGAGATTTAGAAATATCTAGTGGAAATAATTATCCAGCTATTGCTCATACCATTTGGATAAATGATTGTCTTGTACCAACAGATACAGTAAGAACATTAGGTATGCCAGATTCAAGTTATATGTGGGGAGCATTATATTTAGCTCAACTTGGTTTTGGTTATCCTGCCACAGAGGGAGCTGTTTTTACAAAAGACGATCATCATATTTATTATAGAAACAATACAGGAGAAGTTCAACTAGACACAACAGATCCAGTAGGAACTTATTTACCTTTGGCAGGTGGGACAATGACTGGTGAAATAAATATGGGGACATACTCAATTACAAATGCAAACACAGCAACGTTTAGCAATCCAATTACAGTAGGAACACCGACTGCTGCTGGACACGCAGTAACAAGTGGATATTTAACAACAGCATTAGCAAGTTATTTGGCTCTTTCAGGTGGGACAATGACTGGTGAAATAGCAATGGGAAACCATAAAATAA
>Ga0222694_1000043_pt1 | contig 36338 bp, 61 predicted proteins | sample AntAcemetage1333_FD_181145 | JGI IMG/M metagenome (GOLD analysis project Ga0222694, IMG submission 181145) | Saline water microbial communities from Ace Lake, Antarctica - #1333 | ecosystem: Environmental > Aquatic > Non-marine Saline and Alkaline > Saline | place: Antarctica: Ace Lake...
TCTAGTAATGAATACCTAGATTAGAAAGATGCTATATATAAGTAAAAGTGGTAATGAAAAAGACTAAAGTGTAACTAAAATATAATGAAAGACTGAAACTACAACTAAGTAATACTTGGTGCCTAACAAAGACAAAAACCTAGTGACTAACAAATGAATAAAACCTAGTGACTAACTCCAACCATAAAAATTACTTTCTGAAAAAAATAAAAAATAGAATGAGGCAATTAGAAAAGTGACTATTGGGAAAATAAAAAAAATATGGGGGTTGACTTACTTATACTAAAACTTTTCTTTTTTTCTCCTCCCCCCTGCATATGCAATGAGGTCTGTTTCTTATGGAGATTTCTTTATTCTGTATTCGTTTATAAAAGATTTGTTTTGTTTTTTTCATTATGTATATTGGGTTCACTTTATTTTTATAATGGATTGTAGGTATGCTCCAACCCCCTACAAATGAATTGTATGGTGTAGTCTATGGGTACATATTACACCATCTAAGACATTATGTCTATGATTATGTGTATGATGTAGGAACATAGTGAGATAACACACCACAACCCCTAAATGACACCACCCATATGTAGTGTCTTTAAATCACCCTACTCAACTCACCTGGATTTAGAGGTGTCCATCCATCTATATATATATCTATATAATAAATATACTAATAACATAATAGTACCTATATAGTAGTATATGCCTTATATGTATTATATGGATGGTAGAAGGCTTGTATATTTATTACTCCTAAGAAATAGTTACTTATGTTTGTGTTGTTTATAGTGACATTGTTTGCATAATGTTTTCACTTTTCTAAAACCATAATATCCTATATGATGTAATTCTAAATCGTTTGTTTTTTCACAATGTTCACATATTTTCAACTTTTTGTTTTCTCGTTTATCTTGCATTCTTATTTTATTCAGTAAATATGTTTTAAAATACATTATTCTTTTTCTGTTATTAATATGTTTCTTTATTATTTTATCATACTCATTCGAGATATTATAATTTATATGTTTTGGATCTATTTCATTTATAAGAAACCCTATCTCTTCAATTATTTGTTTATTGTCCATATATCCACAATAACTTGTAGTAGTATATAAGACTATCTACAAACATTTATATACTTCCTTATTCTAATATAGTATAGTGGAGAGAGAAGCTCTCTACTTGAGGTTTAAAAAATGGAAGCTATGAAGTATGGTAAAAGAAGTTTATTCAAAAGATTTATTCAAGGATTACCAAAAAAAGATGATAATTATTATCTTATTGGTGTAAGATCCTCTCGTAATATTCAAAGAAATGAGGTTTTGTTAAAATGATTACTAATCATTCTAAGAGTTTATTATGTGAAGAATTGTTTAGTTATCAACAATTATCTAAGGAACAGATTAAAGAAGGGGTTTATTAATATGACTATTTTAAAACAGTTAAAAGAGGATCTTTATTATTTTATTGTGGTTATAGAAAGGTTCGGAAATATTGAGTATATTTCCAGATCTAAATTTAAAGAATCTGAAGCAAATAATACTTTAAAGGCTTTTTTGGATATGAGAAAATACGAAAGCAGGAACTATAAACTAAGCGTTCAACAAGTAACGCCTTTGTTCATTGAAAGATTAAAAAAAGAGGTACTATAAAAATGAATATAAACACTAATGGTTTGATAGAATCAAGATTCCTTCTCTATGGTAGAGGATCAACAACATATACTAAGAGAACACCAGTTTATAAGAATCGTATTATCTTAGGTAGTTACTTACTAGATGGAGTGTGTTTAAATTGATTATTCATAATTCTGAAACTGGAAAGAATGTTATAATTAATGAGTTAGATTTGTTAAAAGATTTGATTAAAAAGTACCCTTATACTACTAAAAATTATCTCGATAATTATAATTTGGGAAGGGTAGAAAATGAATAAAATCTGGTCTGATTAAAACAACTTTTATTGTTTTCATTAGGTCAAAAGAGTGTAATGAAATGGAACGAATTTGGTCAATAAAATGTTTAGATTGCAAGTCTTTATTCTCTTCTAAATTGTGGGAGAGAACTAATAAATATTACTGCCCTAAGTGTAACTGTATTAAAGGGAAAAATCAATTAAGATTTATTAAACCTTTATGATCCTATTCAATAATTAAATAGTCTATTATGCAATGACTTTAAAGCATAGGAAAAAGAATAAAATGAGAAAATTAAATAAACAATTAAGTGAAGAACAAAAAGCTAGAGGAGTAATTTTCTGCTCTACCTTAAGCAAGTATAATATCGAACAAAGTACAGATACTAAGCACGAAGTCTTTAAATCTGATAGTGATAAAGATGATCAAATAAGACGTTTATTAGATGATTCTTTCTTTAATGCATCACCTTTTAAATATAATATTGTGAGAGGCCTATAAAATGATATCTAAACAATACATTAAGAACTTAGAGTTTAGAACCTTAGAAGAATTTTTTACTTACGTTATAGAATCTAAGATTAATGGAAACTATAAACAAACTAAAAGGTTTGTTCAACGTATGAATGAGAAACAATTCTTAACATTTCTTAATTACTCAGAACAATATGAAGAAGTAAATAAGAATGATTTTATTACTATGAGGTTTGAAAGATGAGCGAATACGAAACACAAGCACAAGAGTTTTTAACTAAAACAAATACTACTATTAAAGCGGATTTTGTAGGTTACAAAAAACATTTTGTAGATGATAAAGAAAAGAGAGATGTTTATAAAGTAACTTTTACACGTGGGGAAAGAAGTTTCTTTGTAATGTTTGGACAGTCTTTAAACTGTAGTGGTAAATTTAGATATTTGGATCATGTGAATAATGATTTTAAAGAGTTAAAAAAAGTCTCTGGATTTCATAGTTTAAAACAAGCACAATGCAGTATAAATAAAGAACAGAAACCAGTATCCGCTTATGATGTCTTAACTTGTTTACAAAAAAGTGATGTAGGATCATTTAAAGACTTTTGTTCTGATTTCGGTTATGATGATGATAGTTTGAAAGCTCACAAAACCTATAAATTAGTTGTTGAAGAGTATAAGAACGTTCTTACTTTGTGGAGTGATGAAGAAATAGACTTACTCCAGGAGATACAATAAAATGAGTGATCTAGAAATTATTAAACAGTTATATGATGGGAATCATTTAAGCAAAGAAGAACTATTAAAGGCGAAAACCATCTTGTATGGTTTAGCTATTAATCTTAAAGGGAGAGTGTTATAAAATGGGTACATCAATAAGAGTTAATGCTTGGAAAGGAGAAGAAACAACTATTAAACAATGGGAAGAATTTAAAGACTTATTCGCAGAGTATTACGAAGAAATTGAAGATTGTGAAGACATGATTGAAGCACCATGTGTTTATACTTCTTATCGTTGTGCAGATTTAGAAACTCAAATGTCTGGCTTTAAAAAGTTTAAAGGTTCAGGAATAGAGTTTAACCTTTTCTTTTTAGAGTGTGATCCAGATGAAACAGAGGTGTTATAAAATGATGTGTCAAGATTGCGCAATAACGGAAGCAACAAATTTAATATTTAATCAAGACGAATTAACGTTTTTTTGTGTGTGTGATTTATGCATAAAAGAAAGTGATCTTATTTGTCCTGAAGGGTTAATAAACGCATATAATGAGGATAAATAAAAAGGGTAAATGATAAATATGTGTAAACAAATTCCAAAATTCGTAAAATGGGCAGGTGGCAAAGGACAACTTATAGAACAATTTGAGCCATTATTTCCTAAAAAATTTAAAAGATATATAGAGCCATTTGTGGGAAGTGGTGCAGTATTCTTCCATATAATTCAAAATTTTAAACCAACAGAAATAATTATTTCAGATATTAACGAAGAATTAATCAATGCTTATCAAATAATAAAAACAGATGTTGAAAGATTAATAGTTGAATTAAAACAACATAAAGAATATCATACATCTGAAGGAAAAAAATATTATTTGACAATTAGAGCAACAAATCCAAAAGATTTACCACCTTTAGAAATGGCAGCAAGATTTATTTATCTTAACAAAACTTGTTTTAATGGATTGTACAGGGTTAATATGAAAGGTGGTTTTAATGTTCCAATGGGTTCTTATAAAAATCCAGATATTGTTCAAGAAGAAAAATTAAGAATTGTTTCAGAACTATTAAAAAATGTAAAAATTAAAGTTATGTCTTTTGAAAAAGTTTTAAATATTGCTAAAAAAGATGATTTCATTTATTTTGATCCTCCTTATCAACCTTTAAAAAATAAAAAAAGTTTTACTACATATACTAAAGGTGCGTTTTTAGAAGATGAACAAAGATTATTAGAAGAAATTTTTGGAAAATTAGATAAAAAAGGTTGTTTTGTAATGTTAAGTAATAGTGATACAAAATTTATTAAAGACTTATATGCAAAGTATAATATGCACTTCGTTAAAGCTAGAAGAATGATAAATTGCAACGGAGATAAACGTGGAAAAATAAGCGAGGTTGTAGTTACAAATTACAAGGTTTCAAAATGAAATATTTACAAACATACAAAAAACTAAATCTAAAAGAAGATGAAAAAGATATTTTTGAATATCTTATTGAAACATTAACAGATTCTATTTTCACATGGGATTATTTTGTAGGCTTCGAAAAAGTAAAAAAGAATATTCATTTAATTGAAAAAGAACTTAATCTTTTAAACGTTCTAATTGGGAAAGATGATATTGAAAAAGAGTTAATCAGTTTAATCTCAGAATATCCAAATGTGAGAAAAGTTTTACCAATTCTCATAGCAATTAGAAATAACAAATTAAAAGACTTAAAGATAATTGATGATTTTGAAGAATTAAAATCTGAAAGTAAAATTGATTTATTTAATCCTACAAAAGAATTAACTTCTGAGTTAAAAGAAGATTTAATTAATTTCTTTAAAGAATCTGGACTAAAAGATATTTTTCAAGATAAAGATGTGAAAAGTATTGTTGATTATTGTTTTGGTGTAGAAGTTGGAATGGATACAAACGCAAGAAAAAACAGAACTGGTCAATCAATGGAAAGTATTGTTGAAAATATTATTCAAAAATTTGCAGAAAAAAATAATTTAGATTACATTCCTCAGGCAACACAAAAGAAAATTAAAGAAAAATGGAATTTTGATATTGAACTTGATAAAACAAACAGAATATTTGATTTCGCAGTTTTTGAGAAAACTAAAAACAAAATTTTCATAATTGAAACTAATTATTATAGTGGTGGAAGAATGAAGACAAACAAAAGAATAATCAAAATTAACAAAGAAGAGTTTTTACATTGGTACTTTGAGAAAGAAGAAATAATGAGTATAGGAAAGGGTATAGTTGAAGACTTAAAAAATTATGAAATATCAGACACAGTATATACTCTTGAATCATTTTACGCACAGCTAGGGTACTTACCAGAGAACCTCATAGAAAATAAAGAACAGTTTAAAGACTTACTCACAGAGGGAGAAATAGGGGAAGGAGACTTAACAACTTTAAAACCGAGGTGGGTATAATGAATATATCAAGAGAAAAGATAAGCGCGATATTGCAATTTTACATACAAGATTTTAAACTAGAAGACAAAATTTTAAACGCAATTTTAGACGAGGTGGAAGAATAAAATGCAAAGCATATATGATCCAGACATAGCAAGAATAAAGAAATTATTGTTTGATCTAAAGAATAAGTTAAGGATTGTACAGAGAGCTAAGAAAGAAGAACATAATAATAAGAAAAGATTATTCTATGGTGAAACACCTATTAAGAGAGAAGCAAGACTAAGGTCTAACAAGTATCAAAGAGAAAGATACGCTAATAATCCAGAGTATAGGAAACAAGATATTATTAAACATCAAAAGGTTAATAACAATAAAAGGAATGCTTGGCTTAGTCAATCAGAAGAAGAGAAAGCTAGAGTCATGGAAGAAGCAAGGAAAGAAATAATGAAGGGGTTAAGATGACTAAAGAAACTTGGGATCAAGAATACAAACAACTATCTAAAGACTTGGATGAATTAGAAAAAGAAATGTTAAAGGTTAATGATGAAAACTGAAGAAGAAATAAATAATAAGATCAAAGAGATTAAAGATTCTATAATTAGCGTTAGGAGTAAAGAAAGTTTTGTCTTATACGCTGTTAAACTTTTGGAGTGGGTTAAAGAATGAAAATATATAAAATTACTGACGATGAAAAAACCAACTCTATAACTTTAAGAGATGGAGTGAGGTATAAGAATATTTTTGGTAAAGCAGAATCTATTAAAGGCGATTTATACAAGTTACAATCATTAAGAGAGTTTAGTTTAGAGAGTGAAGAGTGTCAAAGAGAAATCTTTAGAGCTATAGGTTGTATTGAAGCTTTTAATGAAGGATTATTATTAAGGAGAGGCTTAGAAAGAAAATGAATAATAATAACTTAACACAATTAATGAATGATTACAAGAACAACCACCATATAGATCCTTTAGAAACCATGAAAGTTTATAATAGTTGTATAGATTATTATATATCTAAAGGAGTTTATTTCGGTAATGAGAAAGAAATAGTTTTGATGGCTGAGAGATTCTCAGAACCAATAAAAACTATTATTGATAAATACAAACGTGAAGGTGTAGAAGATGAATAAGAAAGAGTTTGCAAGGTTACACGTTATGCTTATGGTTATCTTAACATTAGTTAGTTTTATGGTAGGGTGGATCATTAGTAATTTAATATTTGATTAAGAGGATTAAGATGAAAGAACCAGAAGAGAAATATATGTTAAGAGAGAAAGAGTTAGATAATACTAAAAGAGAGTTATCAAAGTTGCAAGATGCAGAGTTATACTTAGATGTTAAAGGCTTAACTGAAGAGTTTGAATCTTGGAGAGAATCTTATCAAGAAGCTTTAGTTGAAGAGTTAATGGAAAAGAAGTATAAAGAGTTCAAAAAATAATTTTTATTAAAAAAATAAAATTTAAGGTGTGTGAAAGTGTTAGAAGATGTAAGAATAATAGATTGGTCTGTGATACCTGAGAGAGTACACATAACTATAGATATAGCTTCTTATGGTGATTCAGAAATCTTTAGTTACAATGGTGTAAAGAGTGTTAAGATCCTTTGCATTAACCCTTTTTCTGTACTTGAATTATCTTTATTACCTTATTCTGAGTTCTATTTAATTATTCCTATTAATCGTATTAGTAATGATTTTCACAGGATGTTAAACTTTAAAGGCTTATTGAATAAACCAGTAAGAATAATTTTTGAAAGAACAAACTTAGCACGTGGTACAGTACATTCTATCAAGCCACTACTTTAAAGTAATTCCTAAGTACAATATATATTTTGAATCTTAACAATAGTTATTAAGTAGTTAGCTTTAAACAAAGACACATGACCGACAAAGAAACAGAGAAGAAATATGAAGACCATAATTGAGGAAGAAGAAGCGTTACCTATATTTTGGGATCAAATACCTATAGATGTAGATATTCATTTATACATTCATAACTTTGGAGCTGGTGAGATAGTTAGACATGCTAACTATGGTTATTATAGAATAACTGCTAGAGCTAATAAAGATATGGAAGAAGTTTTCTTAATGAAAAATACTTTAATAACTTTAGATATTTCTAAAAGGTCTTTAGGTGATACTTTGAAGAGAATACTTTATTTTAAAGGGTTAATGGAAAAACCTATTGATATTATATTTAGGAGGGAGGGGTTAAGAAAGTCTCCTCTGTTGTCGGTCAAAGCAGCAAAGTTTCTATCTGATCCTTCCCTCTCACAATCTTTAGACAAAGAAAAAGCTTCTATTAAAGGCGAAAAAGAAGTATATAGTGTAGGACAATAATATTTATATATTAGTTGTCTTTAGATGAAGTACAATGGAACTTAACGAAAAGGAATTGGAAGAACTAAAGCTTATAGTTAATGATAAGTATAGTTATGGTGCTTTCTCTGGAATGATCACTAATTTAACAATTAGTAATGACGAATCAGTTGATAGTATTATTAAGACTGCTTTGAATGTTAGAATACAATTAAAGGCGTTAACTGATAATATTCAGTTACCACCACAATGAGGAAAATAAAATGACTGAAGCAAATTATAAGAAAAGAGTAAGAATCAATTTCAGTAAATCAGTTAAAGGAATTATTACCCCTGACGTTACTGTAGAAATGATTGACGAGACCAACGAAACAGTACTTGCAGAAGCAAAGAAAGTCTTTGATGAAGCTAATACTTATGCTGTAAATAAGAGTGATACACAATGAGTGAAGAAATACAAGAAGACGGATCAAGTGCAAACTTACAAAGTAAGTCTGCTACAACTGATTATGGTAAAGATGAATCAGTAATAACTAAGTTTGAAATCTATAAGTATGTAGGTAAAGAACTGAAGAAAGAAGCAACTAAAGAGAGTGGTAAGACTTGGAAGTTATTCACTTTAAAGTTTGATATTGGGAGAGAATTTCCTTTTACATTATCTTGTTTTGACACTATAGGCACTAAGGAAGATAGTAAAGGATTAACCCTTAAAGCTTTAGAAGAAGGTAACTATTACAATGTTGGTTTCAATGTTGTTAAAGAAGCTTTTGAGGCTCATGGTAAGAAGCATGATAGTAGAACTTGTTTCTTCATTAAAGACAGTAGTGAAGAGGATTACACTAAGTCTAAGGAGAAGCAACTAGAGGAGCGTACAAGCACTCAAACATCCTCTCCAACAACTAACACCAAGACTGAAGAAGTGGATGATAAAGCCTTAGAATCGTTCTGGAGTAAGTATCAAGAGATGAAGGTAGAGACTAGAACAGTAACTCACGCAGTAAACACTTGGTTCTTTAACAAACACTATCAAGAATACAGCAAAGTATTTAGTTACATGAAAGAAGCATTTAAGCCGAAGGAAGAAGAGATCAAAGCAATCCCTGAAGAAGACTTAATGCCTAACGAAGAAAGAGTAGAATAATCACTTTGACGAGATGGTAAGGGTTAGAAAATTCTTTGCTTCCAACAAAGATCTCACCTCACACGCACACACCAACAACCCTTTTCGACTAATCTTTACCACGTCAATATTTTTTTTTAATGGAGGAACAAAGATGGTAAAAGAAAAATTTAGTAAACAAGAAAAAGAAGATAGAGCAGAAGCTAAAAGAGACATGAAAATGTGGCTAGCTAATGATTATGAGTTAGTGGAAGAAACACCAGAGTTTTTCTTAATGAAGAAGAATACTGCAACAGGATGGGGACACTTCTGGATACTAATATTGATTGGGTGGTGGACCTTATTTATACCTAACATAATCTATCATTTTGCATCAGTAAAGAAAAAGAAAATTATTAAGTAGATCCAGAAACAAGAACAACACATATCGCTAAGGGAAAAGTAGCCAAAAAACCACTATGTGTTGTAGTCGGTAACAACTATCCAATGTTAATGAAGTAGTGGTGGATTCAAAGTCACCCATTGTTGTTGCTTTCTTGCTGGATTGTAATGTACTAGTAAACCTACACTTGATTGAGATTGGGCGTGTCAAGTAAAAGATTCCCGTCGCTTTTATTATTAAAAGAGAAGAAAATGATGAACCCTGAAGACGTAGATCACATAAAAAAAAGAGAAGACTTCACTAGAGACTTACTAAGGAAAGGTGAGGAAAGTGCTAAAGCAAAGCTATTAGCTGATAAAACTCCTGAAGTTGATAATTCTCCTAAAGAATATACTTTCGCACAGAAGTTCAGAGTTTATCCTAATGGAACTATGTATCCTGTAGGTAATATGTTTCCTATTGGTGCAGCTAGAAAGTTTGTTAAAGGCAAATCATCGAAGAAGAAAGGTAAGAAGACAGTGGCTAAACTAGATACAGCGGAGAACTATTAAGATGGAAGACTACAAGCAGAAATGGTTAATGGATACCTTATCTTTACACAATTCTAACTTATTCAGTACTTTACTTTATGAGCATGAGTTAACAACTGATACTCTTAAAGAGATTGAGTTCTCAAGAAAGGATGGTACTATAGTTGATATAAGAGGGTTCTTTGCTAAGAAGAATCGTAAGAAGTATTGGATTGATGAGGACTTTGTTGATTCTATGCCTTTACGTTATGGTGATAAGATAGAAGAGTTAAAAGACAGGGACGATGTGGTGTTTAGACTTTTAGCTCCTAAAGCTTTCAAGATTATCCCTCAACAAACTATGACTATTAGAGAGTTGATAGATGACTTTGCTCCTTTTGAACATTCTGATCCTAAACAATGGACTTTCGCTAAGATACTTTCTTTAGTTGGTTATATTAGTAAGATTTATGTTTGTATCTCTACAGATAGTGCATTCGGTAAGAGTAGTATCTTTGACTTAATACACTACCTAACAGATAAGAGTCCAGTGTTCAAACCAAGAAGTATTCCAGGAGTCTTAAACCAAATTAATGGTAGTGGGAACATGGTTTTTGATGAGACTCATCGTTGTAAGAAAGAGGTTAGAGACATCATTGAAGAGTTCGCCTTACAAATAGGTGGTGGGAAGAGTAGGTACATTAACGGTGCTTTAAAGAGTGCTAATACTAAGCAGAGTTATAGTTGTTTGATACAATCAATAACCTTCCTATACAATAACACTACTAATTATAAGGATCCTGCTAAAGATTATTTTGAGTACATATTTAGTAATAATAAGGCTATTGATGATAGGTTTCTTAAGGTTAAGCTTAAAGGTGTTTTGACTGAGCAGTTCGATAAAAAGTTTGATATTAAGCAGGTTGCTGAAGAGAATAAGATGAAGTATATTAATTATGCTAAGATGTTATTGTACTTGCAAGATGCTAGGTTAACTAATAGTTTGGAAAGGAAGTGGGTTACTCACACTAAACTAAAACATCGAGGTAGGCGTAGACAAATCTATTTTGAGATTGCTTGGTTGATAGACCAATATTGTGAGAGTCAGATTGAGTATGATGAGTATATTGATTTGTTTGATGAAGCAATACAAGATTATGATGACATGGTATCTTTGCTTAAGGATAGTCAGATTGGTGTTCTTGATGAGAGCGTACCTGCTAGTTTTGATCCTAACAGTTGGAGAGATGAAGAATGAAACATAATTTTATTGGTGGATACACTCAAGAGAAAGACGATAGGGTTATAGGGAATAGTGGGACTCCTGTTCACAAAGCAGAAGTACAAGATAATCGCAAAGGCTTATGGTTCAGTAACGATGAATTAGAAGAGCTTATGAGATTGCAAGCGAGACACGATGATTACTTGAACTTCTTAATAAGGATGAAGAGAGGAGCAACGGCAGCGAAAGAAACAGAAGAAGTATCTTTTCCAGCAACAGTTGTAGAACTGCAAGGTGATGATCCAGAACTAAAAAAGTTATTCACAGACTTAATCAAAGGAGAATAACATGGTAAAATTACATAAAATAGTATTATATGTTCATGGGATTAATGATAAAGCTGAATGGTCTGCACATGATATTATTGAGCAATTAAATTACACTGATGATTTAAGTTTACGTTGTTGGGAAACATATACTGGAGATGCTGGAGAATGGAATGATGAACATATCTTAAACAGTAGTGAATGCACTGAGGAAGATTGTAAGAAATTTTTAGACCCTAAATTAAACTCTTTAATCATTAAAAGAGATACTGCTAGCAAAGAATTGATAGCTTACAAAAAAGAAATAGGTTTAGAATAAGTTCACATAATTAGAGAGGAGGATAAGATGATTCAAGAAAGTATTGATGCGCAAGTTGCTGAAGCGAGAGCGAGAAAAGGAAGAAAAAACTACTATGGCATTCGTGAAACTATTAAAGACCGACTAGACGTGAAAGTAGGATTTATCAAAGCAGCATACCTGATAAGAAGCTTCAACACCGCATACGATAAGAAGCACGAAGGAAACAACCTGCCATGGGAAGAGAACGAAGGACTAAAAGTTTTCACCCTTGGAAGATACTTATCAAGATACCACGGACTAAAATGCACCAGCGAATGATAGACACTATAAGCCTATACCTAATATTCAGTACCTTAGTATACGTAGCGATAGGACTAATAAACCTATACCAAATATTTACTGCACCACAAGGACTAGTAACAGTCTATTACAACATGTACGGTGAATGGTTATCAGAGAAAATACTATTAGCAGTAGCGATGCCAGGATTCATAATAAGCGTTTGTTGGTTCTTAAAACACTTAATGGAAGAAGTGATGAGTCAAGAATGAAGTGTTATGTTTGTGGATCTGAAGATTGTACTATTAAAGTACATCAAGAATATTGCACATTATGTAATAGACAAAGGTTTCTTTGGCATGAAGCTAAGAGATTAAAACACAAAGCTAACAAGTTACCAACAGAAACAATCTTTGCATTAATGAATAGAGGAGAATTGTATAAAGTAATTAGTGACCAGAGAGCAAGACTATTCAACAAAGGAATGGGAGATCCAACCCTATACTTAACAAAAGTAAGGAAACAAAGATTCATACAAGACATTCTAACAATGACCTTGGATGAGTTAATTATTGAAGCAACAATACAAGACAATAAATTAAGAGGATAAGATGACATCAGTTAGAGCAGCAAAAAGTAAAGGATCACAATTCGAACTAGACACTACGCACAGTCTAAGAAACAAATACGAAGACCTAGTAAGAACAGGACAAGAAGGATTCCAACTACAATATGACTTAAGAAGTGATAATCACAGAGTTATCTTTGAGTGTAAAAGATTGAAGAGTATGAGTTGGAATCAGGCTAAGAAGTATATTGATAAGTTAGAGTTTGTTAGTCCTATCACTTACCAAGCTTATTTATTGTTTAAGAGTAATCGTCAACCTTGTTTAGTAATGTATTATGATACTGATTATAATAGTGCTGGTAAAACAACTATGTTAACTGTGAGAACTTTTAAGGATGTTTTTGGTGTTGAGTTTGAGAAGCACCCTCCTAATAAAGTTGGTAGGAAGAAGTTGATAGAGGAAGTCAAATAGTTCGTACAATGTTAATAAATAATAATCATTAGGCACCTCACCCGACTGATGCACCTGAGCAAGTGGTTAAACTACTCATTATAATAAAAGAGTTTGAGAAGCCCAAGGAAAGTAATTAGGGGAGTAGGGTGGGTAGAAAACCCTGAACCTCTCAAACAAAAAGTGACTATTTGTATGAGGGATATAGTTGAGTAACTATCTTATCGACTTGACCCTTATCATTACTAAACACGTCTAAAATATAAAATCCTTTGTGAGCAGGTATTTGTTTACCTCTCATAAACTTTGTTTGACCCATCATAGTTCCAGTTTGAAAAGCATGCACATTACGATAGAATAACTGTTCCATCTTATGGAAGTGTCCAATCAATAAAATGTTTGGTTTGAGACCACTCTCTAAACTCTCTATGATCTTCTGAGGTTTGTAACTAAGAGCATAAGCTGTTCCTCCATCTGGATGCATTAATTTAATAGTACAACCTTTACCAATTTGTATATCTCCTTCAGCATTACCTAAATAATGAGCTTCGTTTCCAGCAAGTTTTAGTTTGTCTTCAAGGTAGGGTCCTGCTTCTATACCTGCTCCTCGAACAAAAGTATTGTAAGAGTGATTCCCAGTAATAAAATATAGTGGTGCATCTAACTTAGATAACCATTTAGCTGCTAGATCCATTTGTCTATCAAAACCTATAGCATCTTGTTCGAAAATACTGCTTGGTCTATTCTGATACCAACCATCAAAGATGTCTCCTAAGTTAAGATGGAGATCTACTTTCTCTTTCTTAGTAGTTTTAATATAGTGTTCTATTAGTTTGTAATCAACATTAATATTACCAAAGTGATAGTCTCCACTAACTCCTATCTTAACATAATTCTTCCCTATAAAGTATTCTTCTGATTGACTACTCTTTTGTTTTGATAATCCTTGTATGAACTCTTTTAGTTGTTGTGGTGAGAAATTGTTTTTAGCTAATTCTTTTACAATTTGTTGTTCTTGAGTTTCTATTAAAGGCTTTTTTGATGAGTTTGCTGATAAAGGTTTAATGGTTGATTTCTTTAGGTTGTACTCTTTGATTCTTTTTAATACTGTTGTGTGGTGTATTCCTAGTTCTTCAGCTATTTTTCTTGAAGATAAGTTTCTGTCTATAAATGCTTTTTTTAAGTAATCTTTATCAATCTCTATTTTAGTCATCTTCATGTCACCTAGTTTTTAATAATTAAAAAAAAAATAAAAAGTTTTTGTTGGGTTTATTTTTTAGGGAATGTCCAACTGCCTAATCCTAGTAGTCCTGCTAGTCCTGTCATTATCGGTGCTATGATAATTACGTTCTCAGGGAATGCAATAATAAGTGCTGTTGCTACAAGCGTTAGTCCTGCTCCCCATACTCTTCTACTTTCCCAAAATTTTTCTTTATTCATTTTATTTTCCTCCTGGTTGTTTATTTTTGTAATCGAAGCCCATTCTTCTTTTAGCTCCTAATTTGTAAGTGATTATTCCTTTGTCAAAGTCTATCTGATGTATTATTCTGTGAGTCTTGTCATCCATTCGATAATTTTTATTAATTTTTATTAGTGCTAAATAAGTATCCATTTTTTCTATTAAGGCTTCTTCAATATTCAATAGGTTGTCCTCTACTTGTTTTTTCCATTCTTTCCTTGTTACCGTTTCTAATGTCATTTTATATCTATAAACCTCCATGAATAACTGTTCCCTACGTTGAAGCAATAGAAACAATCAATGTCTTGGTAGTTTGTGTTGTCTTGTATGAACTTCTTTTCTTTTTTTAACTGGCTTTTTGCTCTGTAATAGTTGTTTTTATTATCTGTGCTTTTCATTTCCCAAATTAATAGTTTGGCATCTGCAAAAGGTATTTCTTTCCAGTGGTCTATATCTCTGAACTCTTCGTGTTGGTAGAACATTTGTAGTAGGTCTATATCTCCTTCTACTCTTGGAGAGTCTTTAGTTTTCTTTTTTAAGAAGTATGCACTCATATACATTGTTAAAACATTTGGACTTATTGTTGTGTGGTTAGAAACATTTATTATTAGATTGTCGTGTTTACTTCGAACCATTTTTTGAGGTTTTAGTAAATATTCCAAATCACTATTCATTTTTTTTATTCTCTGTTAAAATATTTTTTTCCGCTTCTTAGTCTTCCTTCGAATTTCCAGTTCCATACTTCTTTTAGTTCGTATTTGTCTCTGTAAGTATCCCATCTTAATAAGCTACCTCTAGGGTTTGTTCCTTCTGAGATATACCATTTGCCATTAATCTTTATATTGCACCATGAGTGGTAGAACCTGTTTTCTGGGTCTTTAATTTTTCCTTTTGGATAGTACCATCCTACACCTAAAAATACTTCGTCATCTTTCCATCCTGCCATTCCGAATGTGCTGCAAAGAACTATTGCTGAGTCTTCGCAATCGCAACGTTTTGCAAGAAGAGTTTCTGTTACTGGTCTCCAATTGTCTTTGTCATCATAAGTATATTTGAGTCTTGAGACTATCCATTTGTGTAGTTCGTTAGCTTTAGCGTAGGATTGATTTAAGCCTATATAACCTGCTTTTTTCATTAGTCGGTATAAATAACGGCTTTTATCAAAGACGTCTCCAGGCTCATCAAAAGTGAAGTATAAGTCGTATTCTTTAGAGACGAATCTTCGTTTAGGAGTGTAAGCAACTTTACCTGTTAACCAAGTAGGTTTCTTAATCTCTAAAGGGGTTAAAGTAAAAACTTGATCCTTCAAATCAATAATGTTAGTTGTTAAAAGAGTATTCTCATTTCTCAAATCACTAATTTTGTCAACGCAAGAATCAAAATCTTTATTAAGACTATCTTGAGTATATTTAAGTTTTTTATTAGCAGTCTCTAATAAGGAGATTTTATCAATAAAAGGTTTGTTATCACTAGATATTATTGTAATCCATAATTGTTGAACCCAGTTCATTCGTACACCGCAAAACCCTTAATACTAGGATAACCTGTAGTTGGACTAGTAGTTTTAGGTATTAGTTTAACTATGCAAGTTGTTGGTTCACTAGCGAAAGCAGTAAAACTAGATACCTCATTATAAGTTAGCCAACCTGTATCACTAGTAGCGTTAGTTAATTTGTACTGTATATCTGCACCTGATTCCCAGTCAGCAACTAAAGCACTTCCGAAACAACTACTTATTGTTGAAGAGAAACTACCAGTAGGCAAATCATGGGTTATAATACTATAGAAATTCTCTGAACTAACAGCTGTCATTATAGGAATACTGTGGTCTGAAAAAAAATCTATGTTATTAACTGTTTGTGATGCGCCTGACTCCTTTGTTGCAACCCAAGTTATATCCCCAACACATAAAATGATTATTTCACCGTAAGCAATTCTAGCAAGGGTTGTCGATTGGTATAAATCACAGTCTGCAGGATTATTAATTTCATCAACTGTAGTGTCTGTTCCTATTTCATCAGTAGTTGACTCTGAAGGTTTGTCGTTTAAGGATGTTCCGTTAGGCATTTCCCATCTAGATAATATAAAATCACTACCATACACATGAGACCAACTGCTACAATCATTGTTTGAACCAGTATTTGCAAACGTTCCAGTATAGTTTGCACTTTTTGAACCTGACACTCCATAATTAGAAGTTTGGTAGGCATAGTGTGCTTGTTTGCCAATATCTCTTGTGACGCTAGTTTTAACAGCTGTGACTGAGGAAAAGTCTAATATTAAACTATCGCTTCCATCAGTTCCGTAATAAAGGCTTTTGTAAATTTGCGCTCTTTTTATTTCATCAGTTCCTGTAGTACAATAAACAATCCATTTTCCTGTTTCCAAAAATTGGGTTAAACAATTATTATCAGTCCATGATGCGGACAAACTAGATGCTTCTATGATAACGAATGGTTCTGTCCCAACTGGAAAATCATTTTTGTATTTGTTACTATCAAATATTGAATTTGTATCTGCTGATGCTACACTATTCAATCGACCATTACTATCAGTGTAAGCTTCAGCCCATTCTCCACCATCAGCAGAGAAAACTACTGAGCGGTCTTGTAACTGTCTAATAAGATTCCTAATTAAAGGCGGAGCTAAAAATCCACTAATACCGTTGAAATAACCCTCTGATAATTCATCACCATCACTAATTTCTGTAAATGTTGTTCTATTTGCCATTATGCTTTACCTCTTAAATGTATATTTTTTCCCCAGTATTTTCTATCTGGATTAGTTCGTAATTGTAATTTTGCATGTAATTTTCTATGTATTGTTCCAGGGAGCATAACTAGATTTTCAGGTCTGTTATCTGAAGGATTTAAGTTTATGTGATGTATTTCCAACCCTTTAGGAATATACGGGAAATTGTTAGCAATACACCACACTTTATGATGTTCCCAAAATTGTCTTCCATTCTCACTCATTCTTGTTGCACCAGAGGGGTGAACACATTTACCACCTTTCCAATTATAATAATTTGTTCCAGTTTTTGATAAAGCTACACTTTTTACTCTTTCATCAGTTTCCTTAGTTAATCCTGTGGCCCACTGAATTATTGTTCCTGATTTATATTTTCTTTTTAATGTTTTACTAATTTTATCTTTTAGTTCTGGAGGTCTATTCGCTATGGCTTCTTTTTGAGTTCTTAGTTTAAATCCTCTTTTTTTGAAATGATAAATTACTGTACCTGCTCGAACACCTAAACTTCTAGCTATTTCGTTAGAGGATTTACCTTCAGTATATTGTTCATATAATTTAGTATAGTTTATCATTTTAATCATTATTCATATGTTATAGTTATTAAACTTATCGTTGCTGCACCACTAGCTGTAGCTCTAAATCTTAAATCAGAACCTGTATTTGTAAAGGTGTGTATTGTGCCACTAGTTACTGATTCCCAATTAGAATTATCTGCAGTCATCTCGAAAGTTAAATTAGTAGTACTATCTGAAGTAAGTTTAGCTTTAGTTATTGTTGCTCCTTTCTGAGCGCTTAGACTTTGTAATACTTCTGTGTTAAGGAAATCACAATCTTCATTAGTGTAATCTGGAGTTGCAGTAGTTGTAGCTGTATCAATATAATTTACGAAATTAAACCTTTCATAGAAAGTACTGTTAGGATTCTTAACACTAATAACAACTTTAGATCCTCTATCACCTGCACCTACTACTTGTTGATTACCACTAATTGTGGCTGTGTTAGTACCTACAAGACCATTGGTTGAACTACCCACTATCCAAGCACTACCAAGTGACTGAGTGGATACTTTAGTTCTACCTTGCCTTTGAGTTATATTAATAGTCTCAACTACTTGAATATATTTCTGGATACGATCACTATTATCTTGCTTACTCTCTAACTTCTTCAAACGAGCATCAATACCCTTATTCCAATCAAGAACACCATCTCTAGTATTACCAACTTCAATCCTCTTAACACCCTCCAAATAATTAAAAGTTAACTTATTAATAACTACTTGCTGATCCACACTATTAAACGAATCTATAACTTGAACTGTTTGACCAACCTGATAAGTACTACTATAAGAAATTTGTATCTCACTATTCTTAGTTATAGAACCATTATTAAGTATCTGCTTAGCCCTCTTACGAGCATCACTCATAGTCTTAATACTAGCATCAGTAACCTTAGTAGAAAAAATACCATTAGCAGTAATACTAGCATCATCTTGAGCAGTAACCTTAATAGGTAAACCATAATCATAATTAACAATGATCGTATGACCAACAGTTCTACCAACCTCGAAAGTAATAATACTATTATCAAAATCAACACTATAATCAAAAGTAGTAGTGCTATCAGAAGTACCACCAACTAACTCAGTATCGTCATCAGTAATTTTAACATTACCAACAATCTTATTATCAACAGTAAAAACTGTCTGGCTAGCAGTAGCAGTGAATGACTGAGCAGTATTAAAAACTGCATCACCACCTATAAAAGAAACACTATTAACTAAACTATTAGGAGACTCACTCCAAGGAGTAGTAACTATAGCGTTAACACCTACTTCCAAAGTTGTACTGTTAGTCGTGTGACCTATAGGTTCGAAATAAAAGTTTTTATCATTATCAGTTCTTATCTGCCAATTAAGTAACTCAACCAACCGACCAATAGCCTCACCAGGAGTCTCATCTCTAATAACGAATCGTTCAATAGTGATTCCAGAAGACGCAGTACTAGCATAAGTCAAGCTAGGTAACTGATTATCAATAATGTTCTCAGCAATAGCTTCAGGAGTTTGACCGTCAAAGATTTGACTAAAGTGAGCAGCCCTATTCAAACGACCACCATAACTCTCAAGAGTATAGACTCCTGTTTCAGAAACTGCTTTACTAACTATATCACCACTAAACTCAGAAACGAAGGAACCATCCATATAACCAATACTAGCATCATCACCAATATTTAGATTAGGTCCATTACCTTTACTAACTTCAAAAGGTGTTTGGTCAACAGCAGTATTCCCTTCTCTTTCGAAATTGAAACCTATTAATATGTAATTAACACCTCCTTTCCTAATAAAAAATTGTGGGATAGCTACCATTTTATTGAGTCACATCAATCTGTTCTTCTATATCAATCCAAACATCAGTATCTGCAGCTTTAGTAATAGCAGTTATTAAACTGTGATTCATTAAGTTACCAACACTAGCCGCATCTAAAGCCCCTACTTCAGTAAGTACATCTCCGTTTGCATCTGCAGTTCCTAGGAATAGACTTACTATAACGTCACTAGTTCCTGTAGTACTCTCTTGTCTAGCCTTACGCACGGTCTCAGTCTCCAAAGCTGTATCTGCAGCGGTAGGAGTTGTAGTTCCTGTACCTGCAGCAATGTAAGTACTCTTAGTTAAAACAAAAGCCTGAGTGTTTGATTTTATAGTATTCAAAAAAGTAGTTGTGTTAGTCATATTAAATCCTCCCCAGTAACGCAAGAGATAGTTGTTGTATAAACCATAGTTCCATCAGATACGTCATCGTGATCATCCATAGACTTATAATCAATCTCATACTTATCAACAGCAACATCATAAGCTGTGCTTTCCCAAGTCATAACAACAACATTACCTAAACCAAACATAGTTATTAACGCTGTTCGTTTATCAATAGCTGTAGTGTGAGTTTCAGAAACATCCAATTTACCATTAGACAAAGAACCATTAACTGTGAATCTCTTCTCAACCTTATTAAGATTAAGTAACTGAGAAGCGTTAGGAGTCTCTTCTGTTGAAGGAATATTTATTACTTTAACCGAGTTAGTGAAGTTAAACTTAACACCTGTAGTTGCAACGTAAACCGTTACTCCTCCTCCAACAAATTTTATATTATCTCTTACCATTATGTATTCCTCTGTAATTTTCTAACTAAAGAATCGTTCTCTCCACGAATAAGTCTTAACATTTCTTCAGGATCACTAACTGTAATGTTTAATGTTTGATTAACTGTAGCTCCACCACCAAAAGGAGAATCTCCTTTGAAACCAACTATTGTATCGTTAGGATTCATACTTACTGATTGTTGCCCTGGTCTCATAATGAAATCATTCTCTTTCTTAGCACCATCACCAGTACCAAATACTGAACCAACAATTTTCCCCGTAATATTCATAACTCCATTAATTAGTTTCTGTAACCATGACGGCATAGCATCCCACATAGCATTAGCTAGTTTAGTTCCTAATTCAACTCCTAGTTGTACTATTGTTGTAATCATATTCCAAAGACCGTTAAGGATCCAAGTAATAAATTTTAATATTGCTAAACCTAAAGTTACTAATAAAGAAACTACGAACTTAAAAACGCCTACAACAAACTGTTTAATACCTTCCCATATTTGTTTGAATCCTTCTTTAACACCCTCCATATCTCCCTTGAATAAAGCAGTGAATACTTTGATTATCCCACCAAATATTTTGAAGTAACCAACAAATATATCTTTAATACTTTGCCAAAGGACACCAACCCAATCCCTGAAGTTACCGAAGTTAGTTTGCCAAGCAAGTACTGCACCAATAATTATTGCTGTAACTACTGCGAAGACTATAGCTGCAGCAGCACCTAATCCTCCTAAAAAAGTTAATATTGTTTGGAAAAACCCACTCATTGCACCGAAAGCTCCTGCTTGCATTAATGAACCAATACCTAGAGCCAGAGTTCCTACTAAAAATAATACTTTACCAACAATCATTCCTAAAATAGCAAATATTCCTACAGCCATTTGTGCTCCTGGACCCATTTCTATTAAAGCTTCTGAGATACTTAAGAATAAAGGTAATAGAGCAAGCATGACAGGTAAAAAAACTACCTCTAATACTGTACCCCAAATCTCGAACATTCCTGTAGCCTCAGTAGCTGGTCTCAACATACTGCTAAACATTCTAGCCATAGCCATACCGAAGAACATTACACCCAACATTTCCATACGGAAGCCTTTAAGACCTGCCGTTGCCATACGTAATTTATTAGCCATTCTCCCACCAGTAGTTTGAAATTTCCTACCGTTCTTATTGAAACTACCAAACTCTTCGTTTGACATACGCATAACGCTACCGAAAGTTGCTGTTTGAGGAGTTACTCCTGAGAATAAATCTTGTAAACTATTTTGTACTGCTTGAGTGCTTTGTGCAGCGTTAGTGTTTGTTTTGCTCATGCTAGCAAACATTTTCTTAGTACGCCCTATACCCTCTATTTGTTTAGAAAATAAACCTATCCCTTTCTTCTGAGTACTAAACAAGGTTCTCATAGATGTCTGTAAACGCAAAAGTTGTCCTTGTAATCGTTCAAAACCTGTCGCTTCTAATTCGATAACTAATTTTTCTAATGTCATTTGGGATTTTTCACTCCGTAAAACTTTAAGCTACATATTCTCAGATTCTCTTTCTTAGCAACCTCTTTGAATAAAAAAGGTAACATTTCGAATAGTTCATCTAACGGTACTTCAGTCCACATCTTGTAACCATAAGTTTCTATGAAATAATGTTTGATCATATCATAGTCTTTTATGTTTAAAGGTTTAGCTTTCGCTTGACTAGACAGAGGACTTTGAAGAGTCATGGTTTAATTTCTCTATTAACTTTTCTTTTCTGTTTTCATCATCAGTTTTTTGTTTTGGTGAACACATAGCTAGTACTTCACTCATAATGTCCATGCTGTTAGTCATAGCCCATTGATCTATTTCTGGAGTAACTATTTCGAATGTGTTTTTTAAAGATAAGTTTACTAGGTTAGTTAATGAATCTAATTGGTTCGAGTTCATATGTCCTAAAAATTCCATACCTGCTTTGTTAATTAATTCTTGTTTTTCTTCTTCAGATTTTCCTTTAAAGTTTAAAGGAGGAATTGTTGATATTGCTTGTTGTATTATTAAAAAATCTTTTAATCCTTTTGTTCCAGGGTTCTTAAGATTTACTTCTACCCCATTCATTAATATTTCTACCATTTTATTTTTCTCCTATTCTTGTTCTTCCATCTAAAGATTTCCGAACTTTCTTTTCTATTGGTTTAGCGTTTGCTTCTTCCAATACTTTAACCCTTTCTTCAAGAGCTAATACTGTACCTTCAACGTGTTCAATACCAGAGGGTATCAATCCATTGTAAAAATCTATTAAGTGCTTTAAAGCGAATCCTCTGTCATCACAGAACTCTTCTTTAGCGAACTGAATAAACCAATCTTTTTCTTTTGAGGGTATTCTGTTAATGGAAAATCCAGTAACTATTCTTTCCCTTATTTGTTTAACTTCATCATTAATCATCTATTCATCTCCTCAATAAAAAAAAATAAAAAATACCTTAATTAAAAGGTTGTTGAACTAGTAATTCCTGCTGGTAACTGTACACTACCATCAGTACTTTCTTCTCGCTTATTAGATGAAGCATTCTTTTGGAATGGAGCCCACTTAAAAGTGACTTCTGCACTTAACATCTTATCATCATAATTAGGTTTATATGAAGTCATATAAGCATTAACTATTTGGATACGATAAGCTTTTTTACTTTCTGCTGGTATTGCTCCTGCTGTAGCTGGAAGTGTCTCAGCCCAAAGAATGATTATTCCAAACTTTCTACGATTAACAGTATTATCAACTAAAACTGGTTGAGTTGCATCTTCAGTAGTTTGGGGGTGCATTAATTGAGCCACACCATTAGCTACATCTGAAGTGTCTAGTAAAGCATCTACTTGGTAAACTTTCAAAGTAATACTCTCGTCATCCATAGGATTGCATTTAATAACTCTCCCACCGTTAACTAAAGGAACTCCTTCAATATCTCTGTCACCAAAATCTAGTGCTGTAATGTCTTCTGTGAAACCTGCAAATGCGATTTCGCTACCCCCTCCTGCTCCTGTAGGGTACGCTTGTGGAATAATTCCTATTAAACAAAATTCTTTCCAACTATCAATATCTGTGGTACTTGCTGCCGTCATATTATATCATCTCCGTGTCAAGCACTTTGGCTTGCTTTTTTTTAGTATTCATCTTTTCTTTTACTAATTCAATACCACCACCTAGAATGGGATGATCGAACTCTCCTGTACCGTATGGTTCCATACCGTGAAGTTTTACATGAGTTAAATTTTTGTATTTATAAGTCATTTTTATTAAGCTCCAGAGACTGCTCTTTTCAAGCTTCTCCTCATTTCGTTAGATAATTTATTTCGTTCAGTTTGCAAAGTGTGATTAATGAATTTGTGAGGAGTAACGAATAAGTAACCACCAGTGATTCCTCCTCTAGGACCTCTTCTTACAAAACTTTTACCGTGTATTCTGTGTCCATTATAGTTAGTTCTAGCCCAACGAGTAATGTTACGACCACGCTTCAAAGATACGTAGTGAGGCATCATCCCATCAAGATATATTAATGATTGAGGCATTGTAACAACGCTACGGAACTTACTAAGTTTTTTGGCTTTAATACGCTGAGCAGCGGTAACTCTAGCTGCAGAAGGTGAAGGTCTTAAAGAATCTTGTAAAGCTGCATCTCTCAAAGCAACAGCAACTCCTTGAGCATATTTGAACATACCTTTGTCTACTTCGACAGGGAGTTTAGTCTGTACTTTACGTAAGAACCTGTGTAGTTCTTTAATACCATTTACTTTCAGAACAACGCCTGTAACCATTAATCACTCACCTTAATACGCTCAGTAACAGTTAAAGAATAACTAGATTCATAAATGTACTCCTCATTAATCACAGGAGCAGAAACACCCTGCTTAGTAAGGTTAGTGAAGAACATTCTTAAATCAGCAAACTGTTGCCTGTAAGTTAAAGAGTTAAACAAGAATTGTAATTTATCACAAATAGTAAACATATCCTTCTTACCAGTACCATCAGTTCCTTGACCAGCACCAGTACGTAATGTTCTCACAGTAATGTTCATAGTCCAAACAATCTCCTTAGTCTTACCATCAGCAGAAACAGAAGAACATTCTAAAGTGGGGAACTCAGCAATGATATAAGGGAACTCTTCAAAGTTAATTGCTTTAGCTAAAGGATCAGAGTCATAAATAAACTTTCTTTTGAGAGTGCCAGAAACATCTCTTGGATCAGTAATTATTGCTCTATTGTCTAAGAAAGAAATGACGTTATCATAAGCTGCACTCTCTAAAGTAGTTTTAGTAATTATAGTTGTCATTTCGACCTCAGTCTAACAATACCTCCGCAAAGATAAAGTTTATATTAATTCTTAGAGACACTACTATTTAAGTGTTTGTAGTTCTCATTAATTTGTACTCGCCAATAATTCTAGCTAACCAATCCTTATCAACATCAATTAAGTCAGGTTGAAAGTCATTCCTACCAGCTACATGAGCCTTACGAACCGCTAAATGCATTAAATCCATAGCAGCAATCATAAGAGTAGCCCTCTTAACATTAGAAGGAACGGTACCGTTACCGAACAAGTAATTGAACCTTACACGATTAGGAACCATGAAAGGAGCACTCTGTTGATTAACAACGCTTAAAATAATATCATCTCTATAAATGTGAACTTTACCAGTATTAATATCTAAATCAAAATCTACATCTTCTTGAAGTACGTTCCATGTTGGGGCTGTACCACTCATAGTTGTAGATAATTCTACAATGGTTGAACCTACTGCTGCACCATCTAAGTGAGCTGCAGTAATCGCTGTAACATTAAACACTGTTGTTGAAGCTTTAGAACCATAAGTTACCTTCTCATTATCAATTAATACGTAACCTGAATCGGGGAAACCATTAGTAGAAACAACAGTAATAGTTGTATCACCAATAGTTAAAGCTCCATTAAGAGTGGTGGAGACATTCGGGAGGGGGAAATCGTAAGTATAATAATCACGATTGAACCGCCCTTGCCCGAGATGCTTCTCGTCAGATACTTGATTGTAATTAGGGGTTGCTTCATCTCCTAAAGCGAAGTGGTTGTTAGTTTCATCATCAAACCAATCAGCACTACGATTAAGGGTGTCCTGTAAGAAACTATCTTTGAAACCTAAATTGTTATAAGAGTAAGCAACATAAATATTATCTGTACCTATAAGAGATACACCTGTAGTTGTTAAAGTTAATATTCCTAAGTCTTTATCAATAGTGTAATGTGTTGTTTCAGTTAATGCCTGTCCTAAAGCTACTGCTTCTGTTGCTCCATAGTAAAAAGTGTATGTTGATGAGATAATGAATGCGTGGTCCACAAAGAATCTTGTAGCTGAATCATCACCCACACCTACTGTTTCTATACTTCTATCATCACCTACAATGGAAGGATTTGGTAGTTCTCCAATCATGTGCATGTACTCACTTAGTTCTTCAGTCGTAGCATACTCTGTATTCGCACTAGACGTAGAATAAGTGCTTGAGATGAAGTAATTTAATGTAATGGTCTGATTATCCCACACTCTAGAAACGAAGGTTAGAACGCTACCTGAGAGAGTATAATCAATAGTGTATTGCCAAGCTGCATTAGCTACTCTAACATCAAAGCCAGCTACTTGAGCATTAGCATTAACTAAACTATATTGTCTATTTGCATCACCGTCACTGCCTGTTAAGCTAGCTCCTGTTATTGATTCATATTTTGGTAGTGTAACCATTCTAAGATACTCCTTGTTGAAGCTTTGCTCCTGCTTTCAAATTAATTTTTCCGTTGTTAACATTTGTTTTTAATGCTTGTACTGTTATTCCTGCACTCACTGTTGCTGTTGCTGCGTTTGTTACGCTGAATGTTTCTCCTGAACAATCAAGGTCTGAGGTTATTGTTGTGTCTGTAGTTATCTCGCAAGTAGTTGTTGAGCTTGCTGTATCGTCAAGAACCAAAGAAACATTTGTATTACTTGGTGCAGTATAATCATTTTCCAACACGAAGTCTGCTCCTGTAGTATTATAAGTTAAGTTAGCAATTATATCACTGTTTCTACTAGAGTTCTCTAGGTCAATTGCGTATCCTAAAAATAAAGCAGATACATTGTCTGTAGTGAATGTTGAGTTCCATCCACCTGTAGAATTAGTTGTTTCAGTAGCTTGTACTGACTGAAGTGTTCTTCTAAGCATAGTTACTGTCACATTTTCCAATGCCGTATCTTCGTCATCAGTTACTGTTCCTGAAATGTCATAAGTCGGTGTATTTGCAGCATCAATTTTTAAACTATCATTATAAGCAACTATATCTAGACTTGGTCCGTCAAGTGCTATAGTATAATTTTCCAATGCATCTCCATCGTTTGTGATTACAACATTATAAAAACTTCCTTCATCAGTGATTTCTACTGTTGGTTCTTCAGCAACATATTTTCTTAAAAAAACATTATCTATGTATCCGGGACTCGTTGATGCATGAGGACTATAAAGAGCGTCAGGGTACATATCTCCAAGAACAAAATAACCAATATCAGTTACATTAATAGTTGTGTTTAAAGTATAAGTGTTAGTCCCATCCACTTCAGTTGATGCTAGGAAATCTGTCCCGTTGTACTTTAATTCGAATTTGAAAACATGATCTTTTAAAACAGAATAATCAGGAGTATAAGGATTATCGCTGTTTCCTGTTGTTGAAGTGTTATCCATCCAGTTTGTTCTCGCACCATCTGAAGTATAACTATTATAACCTTTGTTAAGAACTAAATGATAACCTTCAGGAGAATTAGCAAGAGTCTCTACCAAACCCACACCGAACTTGTTATCGTACGCATCTGCAGGGGTAGTTGTAAACTGCACCGTTCCATGAATGGCCATAGTATCTAGACTTGTTGCTTGAGCCATCCATTGACCTTGACCATCTCTCCCACCCGCTACAAAGTTCATTCTATCATTTATCGCATCGTATGTGAAACTATCTCTAGAACTTGTTTCAACAACTGTATAATCTGATTCTGAGTCTACGCTGAAGTTATCATAAAAATCAAATGTATCAGCACCACTTGGAGCATATCCTGCTAGTTTAACAATTTGAATTTCTGATTCTCCGACCGGGATTGAAGAAACATTTACCCATACAGTCTCGTTTCCGCCTTCTATCCAATAACTAAACTGTGCACTTGCTACACTCGTAAGTAATAAAAAGCACACGATCATTAAAAAAATTATTTTCTTCATGAGACAACCACGAATGCTTTGCTGTCTGCAGGTCTTGAATAATTAATAGGATCCCAAGCATAAACAATATGTTTCACAGTATTATCTATTACGCTTATTATCTTGGTCCAGTCACCGCTAGAGTCACTTGTCGTGTTATCTACTAATGCGTTGGTGTCTTGGTTCCTGATATAAACACTAATGTTTTCTAGTCCGTTCCCATCCCCATCTTTTGTTGTTCCAGTGAAATTGTATAACATATAATGAACATTCAATGCTCCGCTAGTACTATTCTCACTCATATCTGAAGGTGTTGAGTTGGATCTACATCCGAGATAAACATCTACCTCTCCGTCATCATAATCTATCGAGTCCATATCTATTAAAGTACACACTTGACTTTTTGCTCCTGTAGTTGTGCAATCTCTAGAACTGTTTAATGTTGTGAAATTGTCATCAGTTAATCCTATCCTGCAATCCGCATTTATATCTGTATTAAATCTTATTGTTGGTGTTGGATCCTCAGTGTGTGATTGTGCTGATTGGTTTGTTCTCCAAACTATCTCACTCGCATCGTTATATGCTGTACTGTGATTATATGATGCTACAGTAATACCGGGATTCAATGCTGCATAATCAAAACTTAAGTTATCAACATAAACAATTAAGTATCTGTTAGAACCACAGCTTCCTGATGTTTCGAAGTGAATTGATATGTTTAATTCGTTATCTCCAGTGTAATCTCCAACATCCAAATAAATAAGTTTCTCAACATCTGTGCCGTCAGTGTTACTAAAATATAACTCATCATCATCTAAGGTAATATTAAACCATCCGTCTGTTGTACAATCAAAATCAAAGAATTCATTAACATCTAGACTTGCGTTATCTACATTTGTAAAATCGAAAGTTTTGGATATACTCATATAATCGTCTGCAGTCCATGCCTGTGTTGAATAACCATTATAAAAAACATGACTGTATGATCCTGTCGTGAACCAACTATCTGATTTCCTCATATTTGCGCCTACTCCTGAGACATCATATGTGTAGTCCCATCCTGTAGGATAACCGACTGAACTCTCGCTTCCTGTTTCAAAATCTTCAACTTGAAGCCATTCTGCGCTAGCTATGTTTACTGAAAACAAAGAAACCACTATAAAAAGGATCACTAATAATGCTATTCTCATGATTCCAACCCCTTTATAATCTTGTTTTTTGACAAGTCTTTAGTCGCTTCTATGTCCTGAAGTCCGTTCTTGCAATCAATGACTCCTTCGTCAGTGTAAGTACAGCAAGTTTCTCCGCTTTGACAAATACCATCCCCATTACCATCTATAAAAGAGTCACATAATAAATAGCCACCTTTTTGTGTGCAGTTGTAGCCTTCTGCTTCGTAATCAATTAAATAATCTTTGTAATTAATATAATCTTTGCAATCATATTTTGTTAGTTCTGTGGTCGTGTTCTCTAAGTTACAGATTGTTTCGTTGGTCTGATTAGCACAATTGTTCGTGATTTCATATTCTATGTAAGAAGTACAGCTTTCCTTGATTTTCGGTTTGTCCTTTTTCTCTTTACTATCTAAAGGCAACCAGTCACCGCTTGGATTAATCTTCCAACTCACAGTGCTGTTTAAAGGCTTGTAGACCTCGACTCTTAAATCATAGCACTTGTCTTTCCTAAAAGCATAACTGTACGCTACACCATAACTATTTGGCGCTCCACACCATGTTCCTGTGCAAGTCGTGTCTAGAGGTATCTTTCGCCAACTGCTTCCCCAACCACGATATAAAATGACTTCATCGACTTGGTCTGTTGGTTGAGCATTAATAATTGCTGCTCCATCCATAGGATAAACAAAAACATCCTCATTAAAACATAATTCAGTCATTTCTAAATAACAAACTTCATCACCACCACAATACTCATTAGCAGTATAATTACCTTCAAGAGTAGCCACTCCCAAAGAGAATATTAAACTAAATAATCCTATGACCGCAACAGTAGCTAAACCGCCAGTCCCTAAAAAAGCCATTATCCTTTCAAAAGTTATTCTTCGAGCCATATTTTTAACCTACAATCCACATTCCTGTAGCATTCGAAACAATAAAGTCAGTACAACCAGCATTAAAACAAACTTTATCAGTGGTTGCTACAGTCACGTTCTTAAAAGTTACTGCGCTAGTTGTTGTTAAGTGTTGTCCTGTATTAAATGCTAATTGAGTATCTGTAATTGCATCATTAGTTACTGAAAGACCGCTTGCGTCTTGAGTTAAAGCTGTACCGCCAGCAACACTGAAAGTTGTTGTTGCTAAACTAATACCATTACCCGCGGAGTAAGTTGTATCAGAGGTTACATATCCTAGTTGTGTTTGCATTTCAGCATTAGTTCTTCCTTCCACACCATCAGCTGTGAATCTACAAAATTCATCATCAACAACTCCTGCTGCAGAAATACTAACAATATTGTGATTGCTTATTCCTGTTTGTATCTCATGAGTGTGACTTGAGGAAGTTACTGCGTTAGTTGTTGCATCATCAAGAATTCCTGGAGTTCCCATCGTTACAGAACCAGTTCCTGTTATGCTAGAAAAGTCCATTCCACTTCCTGAATTAACACTAGTAACTGTTCCTACAGTTGATGATTTACCATTAAAAGTATTCCAATCAGTTGTAGTTAAGTATCCTGAAGCACTCGTTGTTGCAGGTGGCATAGCAATAGTAATATCTGCATCTGAACCTGTTAATATGTTATCAGTACCACCTGTTAAAGGAGCAGTAGTTACTAAATCTTTTGCCACAGTGATTCCTAAAGTAATATCGCTATCAGTGCCTAAGAAGACGTTATCAACAGCTCCAGTTAAAGGGGATGTAGTAACTAAATCTTTAAGAATAGTGGCTGAAATAGCAGGTGTTGCGCCTCCAGAACTAACTATAGGAGAAGTACCTGAAACACCAGTTACTGTACCGACAGTAGTTGAGTAACCTAATCCCATAACCCAATCATAAATTTGATCCGCAGTAGAAGCATGAGTAGTATCGCCATTACTAGGAGTTGCCGTATCTAAACCAATAGTTCCTGTTGAAGTAATAGAACCTCCATTAATAGGCGCTGTAGTTGAGATACTAGTAACTGTACCTGAAGTAACTGTAGAATCACAATCTATTTCTGTACCTGCACTATCATAAGTACAAAATCTACCATTAGTAAGTGTTCCTAAGTCTGTTCCCTCAACCATATTAGCGTTAAGATTATTAACAACAGTGGTACTTGAAACAACAAATGGTGCTGTACCTGAAATTATATCACTAATAAATTGTTTTCCTGTAACTGTAAAAGGCCCTACATCCCAATTAGCCGTTAAACTAGTTGTTCCATCTTTATGAACTGACAAAGGCTCACTCGCTAAAGAATAAGAGGTGCATCCGCCAAAGTTACCATTGACGTCAATAGTATAAGGTGCTTCACCTACACTGCAATCTGTTGGATTACTTGCAAGAGCTGTAGCTGTGGCAGAGTTACCAGTTAAAGGACCGACAAAAGCTGAAGAAGTAATACTAGTAGCGCTAGCCACAGTACCTAAACTAGTAATATCAGTAGGTGAATTTAATAAATCCCAATAACCAGAACTGTTAACATTAAGGTTTGCTTGAGAAGTTTCACCATCCCAAGTAGTTGCGGTAGCTGCCAAAGTTGAAGTATCGGAATGATTAACATCTAAGTTTCCTTCTTCTGATTGAGCAATGTAAACCGCATCTGCAACACCCTCGTTCCAGGATTGATTATCATAAAAATTAGTAGAACCCTGAGTTAAATCATCAGTAGTCTTAGCACTTAAATGAGAATCAAACAAAGAACTTAACCAAGATTCTTTTAACTGCAAAATGGATCCTGTCATGAATTGAGTAAGATTAGCAGAAGTATAACCATACCAAGTAGTAGCTGTAGATGCGGTACCTGTAAGTGGACCTGTGAATTGTGAACTAGTAATTGCTGTTGCTGAACTTATAGTTCCTAAAGCAGTAATATCAGTAGGACTATTAAGAGAATCCCAATACTTGCTTGAGTTAACATTTAAGTCACCTTCAGAAGAATCCTCAATAAATTGTGAATCTGCAGCTGATTGAGTGTAATATCTTGAATCACCACTTGTAGTGTTAAAACTTAAATCACCTGAATTATTATAAATCCAAGTATCATCAACACCCCATCTAGTATCAAAATCTGAACGTGCATCAATAGTTGCATTTAATTCGGTTTCATCAAAAGTTAAAACATTAGCAACATCAGCAAACCACTTAACTGATAAACTAGTTAGGGTTATCCAAGCAGTACTATCTTCTGCTAAAGCACTAGTATCTGAATGATTAACATTAAGATTACCTTCTTCAGATTGAGCAATATAAATGGTATCAGCATGAGATTCGTTCCAACTAGCATTATCAGTTATTACACTTATATCTGCGTATAAAGTATCTGCATAAGTTTTATTGAAAGTTGCAAAGGTTGAGTTCCAAAAACCATAAGGATTTGATTTTAAATAAAAATCCCCCGACATTGTATTATTAACCGATTGTAATTGACTTAATGTTACGGCACCAGTAGAAATTGTCGCGTTTGATAATCCAATTAAGGTTCCATTAATAATAGCCGAGCCGTTTACGTGGAATTTGGCGTTTGGACTCGTCGTCCCGATGCCGACATTGTTCGTGTTTGAATTAACAAAAAACGTCCCAGAATCAACGGTTAAATTCTGATTAAAGATATTATTATTTGTAAATGTATTTGCCGACGCTAAATAAGGAACTAAAGTAGAATTTCCAGTCCAATGAGGGTCTGTTTCTGTTTGGGTATTTGTTGAATTATAATATCCATATGGATTATTTAAAGCATAATACAAAGTATCTCCATATGTTTTATTCCAATCATCACCATAATTTACTGGTGCATATAATGTATCAGCGTGTGATTCATTCCAAGACGCGTTATCAGTAACTACAGAAATATCAGCATACAAAGTACTCGCATGAGTTTGATTCCAAGATTGATTGTCGTAAAGATTGGTTGTTCCCTCAGTTAAATCATCAGTATCTTTAGCAGAGAAGAATGAATCAAACAAAGTACTTAACCAAGATTCTTTAATCATTAAAATAAGACCTGTTTCAAACTGAGTTAAGTTCGCCGAAGTATAACCATACCAAGTAGTAGCTGTAGTAGAAGAAGCAACACTAATATTATAGTATCCACTATTATTAATGATCTCACGTATAGACTCGTTATCAGCAGTAGCTGTAATGTTAGTTATACCAGAACCTTCACCGTTAAAGTGAGTTCCATTAATATCAATGAAGCCTTTAATATTGTAAACGTCACGACCATTAACATCACCGTTAGGCGTAAAGTCTGCAGCCGAAACTAGAGACATTGATACTAATAGTATCATTAAGACAATTATAATATTCTGTATTTTCATTTTCTAACCAATAGCTAGAATACCTAAAATAATACTAGCAACTCCTAAGATTATTACAGGTATGTGTTGAGCCCATGAACGTCTAGCTTTTTTACTTTCACGAACTTCATTTTTAAAATCATCAAATTCTTCTTTGTGGGTGTATTTCTCATCAGCAGAGTTTATGAAATCACTCATAACTGTACCATTCTTAACTATCTCTTTTTTAATATAATCTATGTCAGTCTCTATTTTCACAAGTCTTTCACCCTGAGTAAGTTGTTTGCCCATTCTAAATCACTGTTTACGTTATTACTACTTTACCAAGATATACTCTTGAACCTGATCTGATTATGATTACTTCACTACTAGTTACTGCTAATGATAATAATTGTGCTTCAATAGCTGCTTCATCCGAAGAATCCACTACTGCTCCTGTTACTGTTGCTGTCATCTTAGTTTACCTTCTTCTTCTTTTTACGATTACTACGATTCCGTTTACCATCATCCATGATGTCTTCAACAAAATCTTTAATTCGTGATTTGTTCTTTACTGATAGAGGTTTCTCTTTAACCTCTTCACCAATTAGTTCAACGAGTTTTTCATCAAGCCAGTTTTTTTCGACCTTCTCGATTTGTTCTCCTTCTTTGAACCATAGAAATGTTTTCTTTGCTTTGTAAGTCATTTTAGTATCCTCTTGAATATGAATGTGATTATTAAAAATAATTAAAAAAAAATAAAAAAATAAGGAAGTTTTACCTTCCCTTTGCAATGAAACTTATAGTCGTTGCAGTTGTTACTGCAGCACCTGCATCATCAATCAATCCAATAGTCACATCTCCGCTTGAGATTGCGGCTGTTGCTATTGCATCGTCAACACTTGCAGACATCACTAAGCACCATTCCACTTCAGCAAAATTGAAAGTCGTAGTGTAGTTATCCGCTGCACTAATTGTTCCAATTTTGAAACCTGGAATATAGCTCCCAGGAACTTCTGTTACGGTTGCTGATGTCATCTTTTACCTTACTCGTAGTAGTCGATGTAGATGTGAGATGCTCCTACAACTGCGGCAGTTAAAGTAATTTTAGCATCGTCACTGTCGTATGTTATTACGTCAATTTCGTATGCATTACCTGTTGCTTCACAGATTGCTCTCCAACCAATTATTTGTGTAGCTTCTGCTGCACTCAAATAAGTTGTTGATAGGAACCAATCACTAGCTGCTGCTTTAGTACCTGAAAGATAAAGAGTTTTCATCTTACGAGCTGTACCTGAAACAGTGGTTGTTGGACCATCTAATTTAATTACGCTTGTTGCGGTTATTACGGCTGCTGTCATTTTACATTACCTCCTTAACTCGTAGCATTAGCGTATATCATGCAGATTCTACGTGGTGCTCTGTTATATGTGCACCAGTATGCTTTGATAAAGCCTTTTTCGCTATCTGAATCTTTACCAAGACGTTCTAGAGTTGGTGGAATCCACATACCGATTCTGTGAGTTTCTAAGTCTACTAAGAAGATGTCGTCATCGTTACATTCCTTATCGTAAAAGACAGGGATGTCATCGAAAGTCATAAGACCAGCGAAACCGAAACGGCTAGATACAGGAACTACTCTTTGCGCATCATCATACAATGATTTAATCATATCGTACTGGATAGGACTAACAAAGAAAACTAAGTTATTATCTGATGCTCCTTCTTCTCTTGCGTTACGAATTGCTGAACGTAGATTAGTTTTTGAAACTTTAGCTGAAGCTGCATTGATAAAAGTATTACCTGCTGCATCTGGAGCTAACTGATTAGCTGTAGAACGAGTAAGATTATATAGAGTTGTGTTACCAGCACTATCTGCTAGATACTCAAATCCAATAACTCCTGCTGCGGTTTCTAAACCAACTTCTGCATATAAAGCTGTATTCATAACTTCCATTAGGTCATCCGTAGAATCTCTAACTTCTTGTGCAAAGACATCTCCTAAAGGTCCGCCTCTTGCTGCTGCAATCATATCACCGTCAACTTCAACACCAACTTGGTACTTTTTGAATTTAGTCTGTAGTTTAAGACGACCAATCACACCAGTTGTTACTGCATTACCAGTATAAGCTGCTGCTGTAGTGTTACGAACAGTTTTAATTGTAAACTGAACTTGGTTATTGCCTTTATTAGAATAATCATCCTTCATTAAGGTGTTCCAAGTAGTTATTTTTTGATTCAAATAATTATAAATTACTGGATCAAACACATCAGATAATTCTGCTCCACTAAGTAAGTAGTCTGTATCTGTGTTTTGGTTTGTTGTTATTCCAAGGGACTTCATCTCGAGTTTATTTCCAACGATACGGAAATTTTTGAACTCTCTTGATTCTGCCATTGAAGTAGTTTTAACGCCACCTGTGGTTAGACCAAGTTTGTCTGCTAATGCTGCTGCACTTTTAAACTGTACGTCAACATGTGCACTCGTTAGAGTCTCTTTGAACTCAACAAACTCAGGTAGTTCTTCTTTTGTATTTACCATCGTTTTTGTTTTAACCTCGACTGTTTCAAGAGCCTCTTTCACTTCTTCTTTCACTTCTAAAACAACTTTCTCTTTTGTTTCAACAACTTGCTTTTCTTTAAACTCTTTAAATAAAGCCATGTCTTCACTAGAGATAGTCTCTTTTGCTTCTTCTTCAACTTTAACTTCTGGCTCTGCAACAACTTCCTTTTCAGGTGTTACTTCAGGTTCTTCAGTTTTAGTTTCTGGTTCTGCTTTTGTTTCTTCAGCTACAGGAGTAATAGTGACATCTTCAGATTGTTCCTTAATTTCAGGAACAGGTTCCTTTGTTATTTCAGTCATAGTTTTTTCCTCCATTAGGGTGTTATGTTTAATTTCTTTGAGCATTACAGCGTGTTCATTCATTGGTTGACTTGCCAGAGTCCATCCTTCTAAGATTGTTCCTGGGAGTAAGGTTCTTATGATACTTCCCCCTATTGTTTCTTCTTTTGCTGCGTTAGGCAAGTAATCACCAGTTAAAATGTCCTTTGTTGTAAACTCAATAGAAAATGAATCGAGTAAGTTATTATCTACTCTATACTTGGTTTCTTCATACGTTTCCTTTGTTTTGTCAATGAATGAATCAACGAATAGTCCGAAGTGTCCATCGTTTAACAAGTCTACTCTGGCAGTTCCTTTCATGCCTACACCTGTAACTAATGGTTCTCGAACGTGATTAACACTTACTTTGTTTGATCTAGGATTTGCATTGTTTATCTCTGAAGCCCATAAGTCAAGTGTTTCTTTAGCAATAGTATCTTTAATAAAGACTCCTTTTG
>Ga0222694_1000047_pt1 | contig 35415 bp, 56 predicted proteins | sample AntAcemetage1333_FD_181145 | JGI IMG/M metagenome (GOLD analysis project Ga0222694, IMG submission 181145) | Saline water microbial communities from Ace Lake, Antarctica - #1333 | ecosystem: Environmental > Aquatic > Non-marine Saline and Alkaline > Saline | place: Antarctica: Ace Lake...
CTGATTAGGGGGTTTAAATCCCTGAAATAACCCTTACTTATATACTATCAAAGAGACAAACAAAGGGTTTAAAATGAAAATCGATTATGAAGATTATGTGTCAGTCCCAACATTAACCTTTGAACAATATCGGGTATTGCCACGTGGACAATACACGATGTATAACAATCTTAAAAATAAACTTTTCGCTAAAATGGTGAAATCTATTCAGGAGAATATTATGGGCTTAGAAATGAATACCGAACGCACTGATTCTTATATTGGTACATTTCACTATGAGTCTGCTGAGGATATGCTCCAGCTAGGTGAAGTTCGTAAGATGGTTACAAATATGAATAAAGATCTAAAACGTGGAGGGTTCGAACATCGTTTCTATGTTAAATCACAAGGTCGCTTGGGTGAAAATAACCCAAATTCTAAAAAGTATCGCCGAGGTGGAACTTACCACAACGCGCAATGCGTGCGTTTGGAAGACGCTTCTCGGGTGGATGCTTACATCTATCGTCGTTAAGTAACGAGTAAAATTAGTTTAAAGGGAGTGGGAAACCGCTCCCTTTTTTATTATAAATAGTAAAAACTTTAAAGGATTTCACATGAGCGCAGCATCAGATAAGCACGAAAAAGACGTTGCGGATCACTTGACGTCGATTGGTATAGAATCAACTAGACCAAAAGTAAGTACAGATTATTCTGACGTTCTCATGTATCCCAGATCTAAAAAGATCTGGCTAGAAGTCAAGATGAACCACACCGATAATCTTGGTAATACTCGAGTATTTTATGATGGTAAGAAATGGGACGTTTCACGCAAAAAGGGTACGCCCACACCATTAAAACAATTTTCAATTGACACACTAAATAAATCTGTTGATGCAAAGAGATTTGTAGAGGATCTAGCTAAGTTTGCTAATATGAGGGAAATTAAGATACCCACAACTATGGGCGGACTTAAAGATCCAAAGGCCGTTCCATTAGATGTTATGAAAGAATTTTTCAAAACGAGAAATCGTTATATTATGAAAGTCCCTAATGTCAATATGGGTAAATTAGTTACTGACCATTATATCCACGGCAAAGCTGTTGCAACATATTATATGCAAGCGGCAGACGATTTTTATAGAATCGGTAGTCATAATCCTTTAGGTCTATCAAATCAAATCCCTATGTTGGCTGGAATGGGTGAATTCAAAATGAGAATCTCAACTAGATCTAGATTCTATGAAGTTCAACCAGAAGTAAAAATCATGAAGATGCCTGTAAGTGGCTATTCAGTAAATCCCGGTTCGAAGAAAAAGAACCCATTTTTAATATAGAGAGCACTATGGAATCATTTAAAAGTTTTATAACTGAAGAGAAAAATACACACATGACTCATATTGAGGATAAGGTGTTGTATGCTGGTTATCACGAAGGTAAAGCTTCAATTAAGTGGGATGGAGCACCAGCAGTATTCGCAGGTATAGATCCAAACGATGGTGTATTCTTTGTGGCTAAAAAGGGTATCTTTAATAAGAATCCTAAAGTCTATAAGACCAAAAAAGATATTGATGATGACACATCAGGCGATCTTAATTCGAAATTGCAATTAGCATTAAAACATCTACCAAAACTTGGTATTAAAGGTGTTGTCCAAGGTGATTTCTTATTCGATAAAAGTGATATCAAAATCAAGAAGATCCATGGCGAGAAATATCTCACATTCCACCCAAACACTATTATTTACGCAGTCCCGATGGAAACCGACAAACATGCGGTAGCAGAAATTACGCGCGCGAAAATGGGCATCGTCTGGCATACTTCTTACTCAGGAAACACTTTTGAAACGATGAAGGCATCGTTTGGTGTAGATGTAACCAAGTTTAAAAAGTCAGCAGATGTTTGGTCCCAAGACGCTATGCTTCGAGACATGACGAAATATACCATGACTAAAAAAGACACAGCGGAAGTGAATAAACACCTTTCTGATGCAGGTATAATCTTTAACAAGATCTCAGGAAACGTCCTTCGAGATCTTGAGGGTAATAAAGAGGTTGCAAGACTAATTGAGACTTTTAATAATTCTCATGTAAGAAAAGGTGTGGTGATAACCAACACCGGTAAACACGTAAACAATCTTGTAAAATGGATTCACGCGCGATATCAAAAAGAGATAGATAAAAGAAAAACCGATAAAGGTAAAGGTGCGCAGGCTAAAAAGCGTGATGCAATCCTTGAATTCTTTTCGGATCGCAATAAAGCTAATTTAAAGCTGATTTTTGACCTCCAAATGCACATAGTTCTTGCGAAGTTGAAACTCATAAATATACTAAACAGACTTAAATCTGTTGGTACTTTTGTCCAGACCAAAGACGGTTATGCCGTTACAGGTCATGAGGGTTACGTAGCAATAGATACATTAACAGGCGGCGCAGTAAAGATCGTTGATCGTATGGAATTCTCATACAACAACTTTTCGCCAAATATAATCAAAGGTTGGCAAAAAGCCTAGGAGATACAATGAAGAGTTTTAATACTTACGTAGAAGATCTATCAGAAGGCAATATGCCTCATGATTATGTGAAAGCACGACTTACTAAGCACTTTAGTAAGATGGGAGTACCTCATAAAGTGAAATCCGGAATAGGATATCACTCTATTCATATTGGCAAAGATATTAAGGTTTCCGCTGCCGGAGCAGGTGTGTCAGTAACCCATAAGGGTAAAGAAGTACATCACCAAGGTAATGGTAAACTTAATTGGCGCAAAGCTGCTGACCATGCGGAAGATCTTCACCTCGCGAAAAATGAATCTCTAGATCTTAGTATGAGAAATGCTGGACCGATGAAAGACATTTTCACCAAAAAAGGTCAAGATAAAATAATTGCAAAGGGTAAAGGTAAAATTAGACCTGACACCAAAGTGCCTGCAAAAGGCGCATCGAAATTAACCGGTTTTCAAAAACGACAGCTAAATCGTCATGGTCCTACTAAAGAAGAAACCGTTTACAAACTTACAAAAGAATCAGTTCGATATGCTACAGACAATGAATATGCTCTAGCCGAAGTCGGTATGGAAGAAGATTACCCAGATTATAAAATCGAGGGTATTGGCGTTGAAGTAGAATCCGGTAACATGCACATTATGGCTTCTGGCCTAACGTTTATGATGGATGCAGAAAGCGCAGAGATCGAAGAAGTTGCCGTCAAGATTGATCTTGACGAAGAGACTATTAACGAAATTCTTTCAATTCAGGGACGCAGAAAACTTGGCATCAGTGCTAAGCGTCGCGCACGTGTACTTCGAACCGCCAGACTAAAAGCTTCAAAAAGAATCGCTTCAAAAGGCGCACTAAAGAAAAGAGCTGGACGTAAATCTCGCGACTTCTACTTCCGTAAGTTGAGTCAGGGTAAAGGACGTAAAGGCACTTCACTTGCTCGTCGTAAAGAAATTGAGAAGAGAGTACAGAGATTTAAGAAAGGCGTTGATCGTCGTGCTAAAAGACTTCTACCTCAGGTACGTAAAGCAGATATCGCTAAGAAAAGAGGCTAAACCTTGGTTAGTTCATTTAGAGAGTTTCTAGTTGAGGAGGAGAAAATTGTCTATTTTACGTTTGGACGAATTAATCCTCCAACTATAGGCCACGGACTTCTTTTTGATAAATTAAGTGCTAAGGCGGGTAGAAACAAATATAAGATATATGTATCTCAATCAACGGATCCAAAAAAGAATCCGCTGTCTTATAAAGATAAAATTAAATATGTGCGTAAAATGTTTCCAAAACATGCACGTTCGGTTATAATCGAAAAAAAATCAAAGAACGTTTTTGATGTAGCTGTATCATTATATGCTGATGGGTATACAAAAATAGCAATGGTTGTTGGTTCAGACAGAGTCAACGAATTTAATACGTTGTTAAAGAAGTATAATGGGGTAAAAGCTAGACATGGTTTTTATAATTTTGAAAAAATTATGGTAATATCCGCTGGAGAAAGAGACCCAGATGCAGAAGGCGCTTCAGGTGCTTCTGCCTCTAAACAAAGATCCTTTGCTTCTAAAAATGATTTTATATCATTCTCCCAAGGGTTACCAACAAATGTATCAAATGCTGATGCAAAGGGACTATTTAATGCTGTAAGAAAAGGTATGAATCTCAAAGAATCAAACAATTTCAAACAGCATATTGAAATGAAATCGGTATCAGAATCTAGAGAAAAGTATGTCTGCGGACAACTATTTGAAGAGGGTGATCCTGTTGTTATTAAAGAAACAGACGAAGTAGCAACCATTAGTTTTTGTGGTTCTAATTACTTAATCGTAGAAACAGCCCACGGTCATAAGATGCGCAAATGGATCGATGACGTAGAAAAGTTAGAGGAATAAAATAATGGAATTCTCAGAATTTAGATCACTAAATGAAATGGCAACTCATGCTCAGGAGGCCCAGCACGCTTTAGGTGGACCAACCGACCCAGACAGAAAAGAGCATGCTGACTATATGAAAAAAACACATAATGTCAAAACTAAGTTTCACGGAAAAGACGATCTTAGTTACCACGGATCAAAAAAGAACGTTAAAAAAGCTTTGATTAATCATTATGACGATCATGAGACTGCAAAAGAAATGCACCCAGACGCTTTCAAATAGGAAACTCAAATGATAGACATGAAGAAAATAGATAAGAGAGTTGTTCATATAGTTGATAGCTGTGATACTATACACGAACACCTTAATGATCTATCAGAAGAAATAACATCAGCAGAAAAATTAAACAAAAGATTAGAACGAACAGATAAAATAATGGTCATAGGCGCTATAATAATAGCAATACTAATGGCACTACATATTTTCGGATAGGAGAGAATAATGCAAAATGAAGAAAACGCCGGTCTAACATCCGCTTATATGGAAGTTTTGAACGAGGGCAAAAAGAAATTCAACTTTGACGACAAAGATGATAAAAAGAAGAAAAAAGAAGTCTCTGATAAAGATCAGGACGACGACGATGATGACGACCAGGATGATGGCGAAAAAGTCTCCTCCCGCGCAAAGGGTAGAAAAAGAGTGATGGATGAAGCTAAAACATTTATAGAAGATACAGAGATTAATGAACTTTCAAAGAAAACCCTCGGCTCTTACATTAATAAGTCATCGAATGACGCTGCTCATTTGAGAGGCCTTAAAAGAAAAGATTTTGTTTCGGGTAAGGCAGGTGATAAAGGTTATGATAAATCTAAAAATAAAGAATGGAATAGAAAATCCGGAATTTCTACTGCAGTAGGAAAACTTACTAAAGAAGAAACTGTAAAAGAATCATATAAAGAAGTCCAAGACCTTTATATTGATAAGCTTGTAGATATCCGCGACGAACTTCATTCACTACTAGGTAAATTGATCGGTGAGCATGAAGCTGCAGAATCTGCCCAGAAGAAGATTACCGCGATGCATCAAGCAGGTAAGAAACCAAACGAGTCTCTTTATAAAAAGACCCATGGTAGAATTTACGACGCTAAATATCTTCTAAGAGAACTTGAAACTGCTCGCGACGCAGTACTATCAAAATGTCAACCTGTTAAAGAGAGTATGGAAAATGCTGTTGAAGCGCCAGTTGAAACAGTAGCTGAATCCAAACAAACTGATGGAGCATATCCACCAGAGCCATTTGATAGTAAATGGTCAAAGGGTACAAAACGTTTCGTGAAAGGTCACGTAATTAAATTTGACGTGGACGGTGAAGACGCTGCTAACAAGACAGCTGCTTCTATTAGAAACAGTATGACTAAGGGTAAAGCTCGTCCTGGTGATAATACCAATCAGATGTCAGTTGACGCTCCAAAGACTTAAATTTCGTCTATAAATAGGAATGAACTTATAAAGGGAATTCACTATGGGACGTAAAATTATAAAACCGCCTTATTTCGCCGAGGACGCTATACCAACACCAGATGGTTGGTCAGTCAACGGCGAAATAGTAGAAAGAAGACCATTAACGTGGGACCAGATTAATAATTACATTAATTTTATTAGTGAAGAATTAACTGATGAAGATTATCCCAATTTAACCGTTGAGGAGGTTTTTGGATCCCCCGAAGACGCTCAGAATTGGTTACGTGTGAGTTATAATAAAATGACTAAAAATGAAATGTTTGAAACTTATGGTATTAATAAGAATCAAACCAAAAATAAAATGATTGAAGAATTACTAAATGGAATTCACTAAACTTAATGAAGATAATTTTGTATTTTATGCAGCTAATAGTTATTATAAACCAAAACAGCATGACATAGAAGATTTTTATGAGGATCTCAAGAGGTTTAAATATCTCAAAAGATTGATTAATCGATATTATGAATCTAAGAATTCCCCCGAGAGATTAATCATTAATCATCTGATTGTGATTTTTAATTGTTTTGGTATACCCGCATCATTGAAGATGCTTGAATTTAGATTTGATGATGAACAATGGACGACGCTAAAACCGTTCCTTCTTCATTTGAAATATATAAAAGAAAACGAATATATGGACGTAAAATTAGATTGGTCTGTTATTGAAGCACTAAGGAAAATGTAATGGGTATTTTATCAAGAGCAGGAGATTTAGTTTATACCTTTAGATTTCTAAAGCTACTCACCACCGACTTCGATAAAACTGATGCTTTCAAGCTTGGTATTGTCGACAAACAAGGTAAGAGAATAAGAAAGACCCCGATTTCAACATCTGAAATGAAGTCTGCATATACACCATTCCATAAATTGGTGTTTAACATTAAAAGAATAGTTCCGGGTAAAAAAGTATCCTCCTATGCAAGTGCATTATTTTTAATGAAGGAAACATTAGATCTTTCTGATGGTTCAGTATTTAAAATAGTTGATCAGTTAGGTCTGGATTCACTGGATTTTATCTCCGAGGATAGCGAATGGTTCGTTCTTCGTGATGGTATGTTATCTCCAGGAATATATAGAATCACAAATGATAAAATGGTTAATTCGTCATGCGAAGAAGTAGTTCACAATAAAGATAAAGTGAAGATAGAAGAAAATTCCTATCCAATTGGTAATATGTTTGGATTAAGCATATATGAAGCCTTACATTTGAACTCAAAACAAAAAATTTACGTAACGGTCGGAGAACTGGTAAAATGAAGAAATTTAAAGATTTTATTGAATTGGACGAGCTTTCTGTTAAAAAGCTTCTTAAGTATGGTAAAGCGGCACATAAAGATATCGATAATCAGATGAATAATCGAGATGATAAGAAGGTTATGAATCGAGTAAAGGGTAAGAAATTAGCAGGTAAGAAAATCCTGGGAGGTGCAAAAGTAGCAGGTCGAAATTTCATAAAGAATGAAGAAACGGTGAATGAACTTTCAAAAGGCACTCTTAGAAAATACTTTACTGGAAGTTATAATGATTCAACTGAACGTCGCGGCAAGACGAAGGATACTAGAGATATATCGGCTGCTGACAAGAAAAAAGAAGCTTCACGTAATAAATACAGAACTATAGCTGCTAGAAAGATATCACCTAAACCTAAGTCTGTCTCCGCTAAGGGTGCAGCCGGTAAAGCCAAGTATCAGTTTAAAAAGGATACTGAAACTAACGAATCTGTTGATATCCAAGAGTTATCGTCTAAAACGCTCGCTAATTATATTACAAAATCAAAGAACGATTCTAGCACGCAATACAGAAAATTCAATAATGCGGCTGGAAAGAGTTACGGTAGCAAAGACGCACTCAGACGACAGCACAGTCGCGACGCGGGTAGCAAAGTAGCGATGAAAAAGTTGAACAAGAAAGACCCTGGCGAAACAGATAAAGCTACATCTAAGTATCCTCATTCAGACAACGATACGCGCAAAGTAGCTAAACATGCTACACCCGGCATTGAGAACCAACGTATTAAGCGTCCGAAGGGTTATAATAAGAAGACTAATGAATCCGTTGAGATCCAAGAATTATCAGCACCCAAACTTGCAGATTATTCAGCTGCTTCACGTAACGACGCGCTAGATCATTCTCGATTCCGCAAAAGAAATACAACCCCTGCCGACGAGAAACGTGTTAAGAAGCGCATGAAGGGTGATAAGTTAGCAGGTAAGAAATTAGACCGCATTTACAAAAGTTTAGGAAAATGATAACATTTAAGACCTTCACCGAAAAAGTAGATCCTGCTCTTATTAAAAAAATTAATGCTAGAGCTTCTGAATTATTTTGGAAGAATCTTCTAGCTCATATGGATAAACTTGTCAAAAAGGGTGGTACTAGACATTCACTAGGCACATATGCTGCTGATACTCTAAGAGTGTTTAATGTTCCTGGTATGAAGGCAAAAGATGTTGCCCTAAAATATCAAGAAATGTACGAATCCACACATCCACTTACAGATGCAGATCTTGAGATCCTAAGAGAAAATGCAATAGGAGCTCCAGCAAACAGCGTTTCTGCAAAGGGTGTAAGTATGGCACCATCCGCTGGTAAGAAACATGGAATCATTGTGATGGATAGAAGATTGAGAAAATCAGCTAGACTACTTAAAAAATATAGAATACCCACATAAGGGGTTTACATTATCCCTATTATACGATAGAATTGAGATATAATGAAGATTTATATTTATTTAGTAATTATTGGTATCTTGGCCGGAGCAGGTTATGGTGCATATTATTATTACACAGACACACAAGAAAGAATAGAATTATTGGTAGCAGACAAGGCTACTCTTAATGGTGTTGTGACAGCTCAAACTGCAACTCTTGGTCAAATTGAAATTGATAGAGAAGCTAGAAACTTACTTCTAAATGAGCTTCAGCAAGATCTTTTAAGTAAAGAGAAAAGTATTTCTCGACTAAGAACTATTCTTGCTGATCACGATTTAACAGCACTCAGTTTGGCCAAACCCGGACTTATAGAGAATAGGATAAATAATGCTACTCAAAGTCTTTTTGATAGTATTGAGCTCGACACTGCTAATTAGTTGTGCTCGTAAAGATGCTCCAATACAAACACAAATAGAATTCATTGAAAAGGATATTCCTATCCAGGAACGTCCTCGTCAAGTTGAACTTCAGGATGTTACCTTTTACGTGGTTACAGCAGATAACCTCGATGAATTTATAGAAAAGTTTCAGAATGAAAACGGGGTATTAGTATTTTATGCAATATCCGTAAGAGGGTACGAATCTATGGCCCTAAATATAGAAGAGCTCAGAAGGTATATCCTACAGTCTGGGTCGTTAATAACATATTACGAAAATTCAATTAATGGAGAGATCTGATGGAAGAAGTAAAAGCTGCTTGGAACAAATTTGTTGCAAATAAAAAGTGGGTTACTCTTGCCGTTATTGCTGTGGTTGCCATAGTAATAATTGCGTTGTAACCTGTAACGTAGTTCACAAACTATAATTGGTTGGGACGATATATAGTATCACCCAACCATAAAAACAATACGAAAATTTAAAGGAACTATTTGTATGCAAACAAAAACGTTTGTCGACACCAGAGAACTTATGTCTGAAGCAAAGTTTTTCGACGGTTATTCAAGATTCGACGATGAATTAGAACGATATGAAATGTGGGATGAGTCGGTAGACCGCGTCATGCAAATGCATAGAGAATATTATCCTAATCAAAATAATTCACTAGAAGTTTTCCTACAGGAAGCGACAGTGGCTTATAAAGAACAAAGAGTACTCGGTGCTCAAAGAGCCCTCCAGTTCGGCGGCGCGCAAATTCTCAAACACCAAATGAAGATGTACAACTGCACCAGTTCTTATGCTGATCGTGCAGAATTTTTTGGGGAAATCTTTTATATACTTCTTTGTGGTGCTGGAGCAGGATTTTCCGTTCAGACACATCACATTGCAAGATTACCAAAAATTGCACCAAGAACAAAAATGGCTAAGATCCATGTTATCAGTGATGATATTGAAGGATGGGCGGAGGCAGTTGATGTTCTCATGTCATCTTATTTTGTAGGTGGCGGCAAACATCCAGATTTTGAAGGACGCCGTGTATTCTTCGACACCACAAATATTAGACCAAAAGGCGCAGAAATTTCCGGTGGGTTCAAAGCACCAGGACCGGATGGTCTACGTTTAGCCCTTGATAGGATTGAGCACTTAATTCAAAGACTCATTCTTGCGGGAGAAACCATTCTTAAATCCGTAGACGTATATGACATTGTGATGCACATTGCAGACGCAGTTCTTTCTGGCGGCGTTCGTCGTTCAGCAACTATCTGCTTGTTCTCTGCTGGTGATATTCTAATGATGAAAGCTAAAACTGGTAATTGGCTTATCGAACACCCGCATCGCGCGCGATCAAATAACTCTGCTGTCATTGTTCGATCCGAAACGACATTTGAACAATTTAAAGAAATTATGAAAAATGTTAGAGAATTCGGCGAACCGGGATTTGTGTTTGTAGACTCAACAGAACATTCAACTAATCCATGCGTTGAGATTGGTATGTTCCCTCAGATTGATGGTGAATCTGGTTGGCAAGGGTGTAATCTTACAGAAATCAATGGTGGTCTATGTAACACCGAAGAAGACTTCTATAAGGCTTGTAGAGCAAGCGCAATTCTAGGTACTCTTCAAGCTGGATATACAGATTTCAAATTTCTTACACCCACTACAAGAGAGATCTTTGAACGCGAGGCACTTATTGGTTGCTCGATCACAGGTTGGATGAATAATCCAAAAGTTCTATTCGATAAAAATGTACTTCGTAAGGGTGCAAGAATTATTAAAGCTGTTAATAAAGAAATTGCAGCACTTATAGGAATCAATCCAGCAGCAAGAACAACATGCGTTAAGCCTTCAGGTAATGCATCTGTTCTACTAAAAACTGCATCAGGTATTCACGCAGAACATTCTGCAAGATATATCCGTAACGTTACCCTTACAAAAGATTCTGAAGTCACTCAGGCTATCATGAAATCAAATCCGTATATGGTTGAGGATTCAGTTTCCTCAGCACTGGGCACGGATGTTATTGTTTCTTTCCCAATTATACCAAATAAAGGCTCAGTTTACAAAGACGATTTGCTTGGTGTAGATCACCTTGAAAAGGTTAAATTGGTCCAGAAATACTGGGTAGAAGAAGGTACTAATCCTGAACTTTGCGCAGATCCGGGTATACGTCATAATGTTTCCAATACCATCATCGTTGATGATTGGGACGCAGTAGAGAAATACGTATTTCAGAACAGAAACCATTTTGCTGGTATTTCGTTCATGGCTCAATATGGCGATAAGGCATTTAACCAAGCTCCAAATACAGAGGTAATTTCTGCCAAGGAAATGCTCAAAAGATATGGGGAGGGGTCTATTTTCGCTTCAGGTCTAATTGTAGATGGTCTAAATGCATTCGATAATCTCTGGGTCGCGTGTTCAACTGCTCAGGGTAATGGTCAAGATCTAGATCTTGAAAGTACTACGAATGCTCTTAAAAGAGATTGGGTACGTAGGTTTGGTAACTTCGCGATTAACTACCTTGGTGGAGACGAAAAAGAGGCAGAAATGTGTCTTAAGGATGTATATCTTCTACATAAATGGAATAAAATACAAACTAACTTTGTCCCGGTTAATTGGGCTGAAGATTTGACCGAAAAAAGATTCATAGATATTGATACACTAGGCGCGATTGCTTGCGCTGGCGGTGCATGTGAAATAGATTTTTAGGAACAAATATGTTAATATTTCAAGTAGAATGTGAGTGTACAGAAGAGAAAATAATCATTCATCTTGGTGATGATGATTTAGAACCCGAATTTTGTCCACTATGCGCTTTAGAAATAAATGCAGAACTTATCGAATCTTCTGACGAGTAACGTTGCCCATATATAGCATTGTAAGCTATAAGGTAACAAGAAAGCAACGTTATGTGGATTTATGAAGATAAAGAATTTAAGCCAACCGAGGACTTATTGAAGTCTTTGGTTGGTTTTGTGTATGAAGTGAAGGATCTTGAAAACGGCATGAAATATGTCGGTAAGAAAAGATTTTGGTCACATAAAAGACTCCCTCCCTTAAAAGGTATGAAAAGAAAACGCCTCAAGATCACAGAATCTGATTGGCAAAAATATCACGGGTCAAGCGAACTCGTTAAGTCGATATTAAAGGAACATGGTGAATCCAGATTCAGCCGCGAGATCCTTAGATTGTGTACTTCGAAGGGTGAGATGAATTACTATGAAATGAAGGTACAGGTTGAGAGAGATGTACTTCTAAAACCAAATGAATACTATAATGCCTTCGTTGGGGGTAAGATTCATCGGATGCATTTGTCTCATTTATTCTTAGACTAGGGTTTACGTCTCGGTTAAACTGTGATATAATACGTTTAAGGAGAACAAAATGACAGATCCATTATTCGACGATATGATTACCAGTTTTAGTGGAGATTATAGATTTTTATCTAATTTCTGTCCTGCCCAGGTTTACTTTGATGAAATCCATTTCAGTTCTGTAGAACATGCTTATGTCGCATCAAAAACTTTAGACCCCTCTGAACGAATTAAAATTTCCCTTATAGACTCACCCGGACAAGCAAAAAGATATGGTAGAAAATTAGAATTACGTTCTGATTGGGATTTTGTAAAACATAGCTTTATGAAAGATTTTGTACGTCAAAAATTTCTTGACACCGGACTTTTAATGATGCTGCTTGAAACTGGCGATAGAGAATTAATCGAAGGAAATACTTGGGGCGATACCTACTGGGGTCAATCCCCAGTTGGCGTTGGCGAAAATAATCTTGGTAAAATTCTCATGAATATAAGAGGACGATGGAATGAGCGATTCTGATACAATGATGAAGGAAGAACGAGATTTCTTCCCATTAGTTATTTTTGTGAGAATGGGTGGTTACCTTAGACCCTATATCAAAAGAATGTATTTAGACGAAAGACATAAGTGGAAACCCTCTGATGCCAAACTGGTAGCAGACTTTGTAAATTATGAAAGCATTAGATGATTTTAATCGACTTTAATAGCGTAGCAATTAATGTAATTACTGCGGCAAAAATACCCATTCAAGAAGACCTAATGCGTCATCTAATTCTAGACACATTACGTCGTCATAGATCCAAATACACATCAAAATATGGTGAACTTGTAATTTGTTGCGATGCGAGAGCTAACTGGCGCAGAGAGAAATTCCCGGAATATAAGGGAAAACGAAAAGAAAATAGAGATAAACACCCGATGGATTGGGATTCTCTGTGGAAAATTCTAGAACAACTTTTAGTAGAAATTGAAGAAAACTTCCCTTATAAAATAATTCGAGTTCATTCGGCAGAAGCTGATGACGTTATTGGTGAGTTGGCTAGATACACACAAGAATTCGGTCAATGGGAAGATATTATGATTATCTCCGCTGATAAAGATTTCGCCCAGCTACAGAAGTTTAAAAATGTAGCTCAATACTCCCCAATGGCAAAGGGTCTCGTTAAAGAAAAAGATCCTCATAAATTCTTATTCGAGCACGTACTAAGAGGTGACACTGGCGACGGCGTTCCTAATTTCTTATCCCCCGATCGTTGCTTCATTGATGGTATTAGACAAACAACCCTATACCAGAAACGTGTAGATGCTATCATGGGAGCGTGTAAGTATCGAGATACTGATGCTCTGAAAGAACATTTAACCGAGGAAGAATTACGAAATTACTTTAGAAATCGCACAATGATCGATTTAGACGAGACACCCGAGTCTCTAAAAAAAGAAATTATAAATACATTCGAGAGCAAAGATCCCTCAAAAAATAAAAGAAAGGTGTTTGGTTATCTTATCAAACATCGCTGCAATAAATTATTAGAAAACGTACAGGAGTTTACAGTATAATGACATTATTTGTCCACGAAGTATTGACTAAGGTTAATGCAAAAAGAAACAAACAAGACAAGATCGACCTTTTACAGTCAAATGAATCTTGGGTATTAAAAGACGTATTACGTGGTACCTATGACGAATCAGTTGTCTGGTCACTACCGAAAGGTAATGTACCTTATAATCCGTCAAAAGATTTTAATGCTCCGCTATTGCTTAGTAAAGAGCATAAGAATTTCCACTATTTCGCGGACATCCCTAGAAATAAAGATATGAATCCGGTTAAAAGAGAGCATATGTTCTTGCGAATTCTTGAAGGAGTTCATCCGGACGATGCAACCCTATTGGTTAATATGATTAATAAAAAGCCTTTTGATGGCGTAACCAAAAAAGTAGTAGAAGAGGCTTTCCCGGGTTTAATTTTAAGATAGGGGGTTTAAATTCTAAAAATAACCCTTACTTATATACTATCAAAGAAACAAATAAAGGGTTAAAAATGGCAAATCTCGATCTAATTTCAGACCTTCATAAAGATGTTTATGGCTATCGCCCACGTGGTACTTTGGCAGAAGACATCAACCAATTACCTCAAAAAGCTTTTGAAATATATTTTCAGGATTTGGTCGATGAACTACAACTTGTTGTTGCTCGCGATCAGCGCCAAGAAGCTAAGGCTCTAAAAGATTATATGCAGCGTCTAGTAAGCATGATGCGTGATTATAAAATCACTATGCACCGCGCGCTAGTTTGGGATGCAGATGGATTTGGATTTCCTGATGAAGCCGATGAAGGATTTGATCTTCAAGGATTTGAACATTATCTTTGGAAACAAGGAATTGCTTATAAAGAATGGCCAACTTTTGTTTCAGTAATGAAGCAGGAAATGGATGTAACAATCGAGGAATTGGATGCCAGAATACACAATGAAAAATAAGAAAACTGGGGAGGTCAAAAAAATGATCCTCTCCTTTTCTGAAAGGGATGAATTTCTTAAAGATAAGAATTGGTCCCAACCCCCTTCAACACCTTTAATAGTTTCCGGCGTAAAATCTGCAATGAGATTGTCAGATGATGGTTGGAAAGAAAATATGAGACGCATTAAAAAAAATGCAGGACCCGGTAATAAGATAGAACTTTAATATAAATACTCCTGATGATAGTTATCACAGGAGAATATTATGTCATTCAAATTATCGAACAGGTCTCTAGGTAGACTTGAAGGAATTAACCCAAAACTACAAGTAGTTACTAAAAGAGCAATTGAGCTCACGAAAGTAGATTTCGGCGTTACGTGCGGTCTAAGAACATTGGCAGAGCAAAAAGCTCTTAAAGCAGCTGGTGCTACTCAGACACTAAAATCAAAACATTTAGATGGTAATGCAGTTGATGTTGTTGCCTATATTGGATCCCGTATTAGCTGGGAGCTAAATCTGTATGATGATATTGCTGAAGCATTTAAAATGGCTGCCAAAGAAAATCATGTAAAACTCCGTTGGGGTGGCGCGTGGTCAGTACCAGACATTAGAGTCTGGAATAAATCTATGGAAGCAGCAATGAATTCTTACATAGATCTACGTAGAAGTGAAGGTCGAAAACCGTTTATTGATGGTCCTCATTTCGAATTGAATTAGGGGGTTTACTTCTACACATAAATTAGGTATAATTCATATAATAAAAGGGAATTTAGAGATGACAAAATATACTCGTCATGATGAACGCAACCCTAAAGAGGATCGACATAAAGCTCTTTCTCAGGATAAACCATTTCCTAAGATCAAGTTTGACTCCGATCACTCGTTAACAAAATATCCAATTGATACGGATATAAAAGAAGAGTAAAATATGAATCTAGATAATGATAAAGTGATTTTAGTTGATTGTGATGGTGTGCTCCTTAACTGGGAGTATGCCTTCACTACATGGCTTCAACGCCATGGATATGAAAAAGCAGTAGACGATAAAGGTCTCTACTACAAAATTTCCGAGCAATTCGGGATATCTGATGATGAAGCAAATGCCTTAATCAAGACCTTTAATGAATCCAGTTCAATTGGATTTCTCCCACCCCTTAGAGATGCAATGTACTATGTGGATAAACTCCACAGAGAACATGGATATGTATTCCATGCACTTACAGCACTCTCAACAGAACCTTCAGCTCAAGAACTTAGACGCCAGAACTTATATAAGTTGTTTGGTGAGTCTACTTTTGAGAAAATTGCTTTTGTTGGAACAGGTGCGGGAAAAACCGAAATACTTGAACCATACAGAAATAGTGGTTATCTCTGGGTTGAAGATCATGTTGGTAATGCGTTTGCAGGTCGAGCTATAGGTCTAGACTCGGTTCTTATGGAACACGGTTTTAATATGAACGATAAGAACTTTTTGCTCATGAAGAACTGGAAAGAAATTTATAATTATATTATAGGTGAATAAAATGAGTACAAAGACTATTTACCCCTCGTGTAAGACGTGTTACAATTGTTTTGAAGTGAAATCTAAAGATGGTTACGGCCGTCCTGAATCAATATTTGAGTGTAGAAAAAACGCACCGGTCCTTGACAAAGACAGATATGCACGTTGGCCACATCTCGCGAGAATAGGAGCATTTAGCCCTGCGTCAGAGGCTTTTATAAATTTGTGGTGTGCTGAATGGAAAGAAGGTAGATCTAATGTTTAAAGGTACACTTGAAGACAGAAAAGAAAAGGTGTTTGCTTTCCCAAAAATTATGATAATGCCTAGACCCGATAACGGTAATCCTATGAGATATTTTTTAATGTTCTCAGAAGATCGAGGCGTACTTCTCTTAGATCATTTAAGATCGTTTAGCCCAGGATTAATGGAAGATATACCAAAAAGATCGTGGTTAACTATGAAAGAAGTTGATCATCCAGTAACTATCACCTTCCAAAATACCGAATAAAAATTTTATAAATAGAGTAGTAATATGAAAACAGCTGAAGTATTAAATCTCAGATATGAATGGGAAGAAATCGTTCGAAAGAATTACGTTCTCCCAAAAACTCGTAAGCATGGAACCATAGAAAACCTAAAGCATTTCATAAAGCATGGAGCACAAAAAAATCGCTTCAGAAACAATTTTAAAAGAGCTATAGAATTAGCCGAAAAAATCGTAGGAGAGTCTAATGGCCCACGCAAATCCGGAACTGGATTATGATCACTCTGGGGAAGTGAGTGAGGAAGAAATCTTGAAAGCAGAGATGATTAAAGAAATTGAGCTTCGAGAAGAAAAAGCCGAAGCGCATAAGAAATTAGCTTGGACGGCAATGTTTGCCATTCTTATTTTCACTGGTTTTATTATGTCTCCGATTATACCCGATTCTAGAGTAGAATTACTCTCCGACGTCTCTGCTATGTTCTTTGTCGCACAGGGTACAATAGTAACAGCTTACTTCGGATTTACCACTTGGATGTCTAAAAAATAAACTGAAAGTTATATCATGAAAGATGTTGATCAAATAATTAATGAGATGTATGAGGAGTATTTAAAAAGTGATCCTGATATTAAAGAAAAATTTAAGAACACTAAGAAAAAAGATCTTATTGAATTCCATCATCAATTAGGTAGACATATACGAAATAAATATAAATTGTGGGAATTGAAATGGGAACCAGAGATTGATAAACGTGGGGTAGATATGAGCCCATATCATCCTGACGAAGTTTCTATGACTATTATTGAAAAGGTGTGGGAAAAAGCACAAAACGAAGAACCCAAAAAACGGAACCCGCGATTTTTAGATCGCTATATAAGACTTTGGAAGCAATCAATATGAAGAGATTAATTTATCAAGTATACGTTGGACCTAAAACCAAATTATATGATTTCTGCACACAATCTGTTGAAAAATATTGTAATAAACATAAAATAAAATACCATTGCCAAAAAGAACCAATCCTTAAAATTCGACCAAATATCTTCTCTTCAAACAGAAGTCATAATGCCGTCGAACGACTTGGGTATCTCCCAATTTATGAAAAAGAAAATGCATTTGACTTCTTTGATGAATATGATCAAATCGCTATTATAGATTCGGACATTTACATCAAAGACGGAGCACCAAATATCTTTGATGATTTTGGTACTGAGCACGACTTCGGTGCAGTAGTTGAGAGAGAAATGCCTCTCACGCCCGCGTATAGAAGTAAAATTATAAATTATTCCCATATGCAATATGGTATGTTCCATAAGAAACTCAATTTCAAATGGGATTCGTCTGGTGCAGAATTCATGAACATGGGCATGATGGTTATGAATAAAAGTATCACAAAATATTTACGGGGACAAAGCGCCGGTCAATTTCTAATGAGAAGTGAGTTTCAAGATTTTATCGACGGTAAGGGAGGGTGGAAATGGTCAACGGATCAGACTCTTCTTAACTATTGGATTAAAAATGAACGAATGAATGTTAAACATATGGACTGGAAATGGAATGGATTGTATACAGCAATCCCTGCAATGAGAACCAAAGAGTCCCATTTTGTCCATTTGTTCTTAAAAGATAAATTACCTGATAGAGGTGAAAATGTAGAATCAATAGTAGGTGATTTCTATGCTTAAGTGTGATGATTGCGGCAAATTTGTTTCATTTAAAGATCTCTTCGAAGAGATGGCTCTAAGATCACTTCTAACGCCGGATTCACATTTTACTGAAGAAACGTATGAAACCCTTTGTAAGCGGTGCTATACGCCACCCAAGGAGCTTAAAGAAGGTGTCTAATGAGTAAAAATGTAATATATCAATATTGGTACGGATCTGCACCAAACGACGCAGTTAAAGCAGGTCAGAAGAACATGAAAAAATACGCTGAATATATTGGTGCAGAGTACATGTTTGAAACGGATCCCCCTTTTCATGGTGGCACATGTTCTCTCAAGAAGAAGTATAATGCGCTTCGACCTGTATACGATGACATATTTCTAGACTACGATAATGTGTTGTTCGCGGATCTGGATGTTTTTACTGTCGATGGAATCACCGAAAATATCTTTGAAGAAGATATCAAACATATTGGTATTTGTCAAGAGCCGTTACAACCCCATTTGAGAAGTCTCCCGCGCGTAAGTAATAACAGTTTGATCTCATTACATAATGACAATATCTGGGCCAAAGCGGTAAAAGATAGATATAATATTGAAGTCAATCGGGACAGCGAAAATAGACCGTTAGTCTATAATTCTGGTGTGGTAGTTTTTACAAACGAGGGACTAATTAAAGCTAGAAGTAACTTCGTCCAGTTTGAAGATCATATTAATCATTTGAAATCCGTCGGCCTACATAGTTTTTACTTATCGGATCAAACGTATTACCAGACCATGCTTTATGCATCTGGTGTAGATTTTAAAATTTTAGACTATAAATGGAATTCTCAATTACATTGGATTAGAGGCGACACACTAAAGGTCGGCGACGGTAGAACTTTAGATACTAATTTTGTTCATGTTCAGATCTCAGGCGCAGATAATTGGGGTGAAGAGGAACACTATAGAATGGTAAACTTCCCAAAATTCCTCTGGAATATACCCACAGAATTTGACTTAGGAGATTATAATGTTTAGTATGCCACCAAAAGAGACGTTTCTAAAACAGGATGCTGCATATGACCATCAAAGGGGTTTATATACAGAGGCCATAAAACATTGCACACAATTTAGAATTGCCATTGATGTGGGAGCTCACATAGGTTTCTTTTCATCAAAAATGGTGAAGGATTTTAAAGAGGTAGCTGCATTCGAACCTATGTTCTCTAAGTACTTGAAAGAAAATGTTCCTGAAGATAATCTAACAATATTCCCAATAGGTCTTTCTAGTCATGAGGCAACCTATGCTTTTAATATTAGAGAACATCACACAGGAATGTCTAAAATAGATAAAAACGGTAAGGATAAAATTGCTTGTATAGATCTAGATTCGATGGGCTTTACTGGTGTCGATCTAATTAAAATTGATGTAGAATCCCATGAATATTTTGTTATTGAGGGAATGAGAAATTTTCTGAAAACTAACAGCCCCGTTATTATTATCGAATTAAATGATGTAACACATCGCGCGAATATAATACAGACTCTTAGGTCCCACGGGTACGTCAAGGTTTTAACAGTCGATACAGACTATATCTTTAAGAAAGGAAAATAGTATGGCCTTTAAAGAATTAAATTCAATCGAAAGAAAAAAACAAACTGAAGAAGAAAACGAAATCTATTTAGAGGAATACGGCAACAGTAAAAAGATAGGCAGTCATTTCCGCCATACATTTACTATATGCGACATTCATCGAAAATTGTATAAAATGATGGTTGACGACGTAAACCAATTGTCGAAGCCAGAAGTCCAGGAAGAAGTCAAATATATGCTTCAGAGAGCTTTTGTAATCGCAAAGAAAACTGACGCTAAGCTGAGACAATATAAGCACAACTATGACGATGAATGGTACGCGCAAGAAAAAGGTCGTCATGCTGAATGGTTAAAGGAGTTAGATAAGTAATTATTCATGAATCTTATTCTACAACATTTTAACGGCGAATTGAGACCCCTAGATAAATTGTCTATTGAGAACATGAAGCAGTATGCAGATAAAATTGGTGCTGAACATAAACTAATAACGGGAAAACCATTCTCAGATAGATTGACAAACGCATGTCAAAAGGTACATTGCATATCTGAAGATTATGACGAATATGATAATGTACTGATGGTTGACCCAGACATTTTCGCGGTAAAGGGTCTAACACAAAATGTGTTTGATAGACCCGGAAATGGCACACATTTTACCACACAAATTAGACTTAAAGAAAGACTAATTAGTTGGGGAAGAATTACAAACTCAACACCATATTGGGCTGGGTCGTTCTATAAGTTTAGTCGCGAAGAGAGAAAGAAATTAAGGGATGAAACGTCCGTCTTCGATAACTGGGAAATCTTCAACGAAGCATACAAATACGAGGATGAAGGAATACTTTCGGTGTTGGCGATGAGAGCTAAATTACCGATAAATTATATAGAACTTGAATGGAACTGGGACAGTTTCCTAGTCGACCCAATGTACGCCAAATTTATTCACATTAGAACAAAAATTAGTCCTAACGGTCCTAAAGTTACTAAAATGGAAAATTATCAGAAATTGGTTAATAGAGGTATAATCTAGTGAGTCATAATATCATCCTACAACACTATGATGGATTCCAACCGGTCTGGGCACTTGCTGCAGAAAAGACTGTTCGTAACTATGCATCAGAGGTTGGTGCTATTTACGAATTTGTTCAGGGTTTACCGTGTGGTAAAGAAGCCGGATCATATGCACAGAAATTGCATATGCTGGACGAAAAGTTTGACGAATTCGACCAAGTCTTGATGTTAGATATGGATGTCATTGCAACTAACGTATACGACAACATATTTGATATCCCTCAGATTGGTGTATTACATTCGAGAGCTATGAAAAATCCCGAGAGCGTAAATCAAGGTGATGACTGGAAGATTAATCCACTATACAAACAGGGTAAACCCCTTTTCTTTGGTAGCGTCATAAAACTCGACAGAGATATGAGAATCAAGATGAGGAAACATCTAGATTGGGATTATTTTAATTATGTCGTGAAAAATCAATATGGTTCAGACGAATTGATCATGCATTATTGCCTTCATAAATCCGGCGTGTTAGAAGACAAATCCTTTTATGAAATGTGCATGAGAAGAGATGGGCCAGATCTAGATAATATACGCGTTAGAGATTATGATAGATATGATAAAAGGTTCGCTAATCAGCCTGAAGATTCAGATCTCAACGCCTCTCTGATTCACTTCTGTGCTGCTAGAAAACGGATGATACTTCCAACTGTTAAAAAAATATTCGGGGACAGATTTAATGACTAAAATTCTTATTACAGGCATCGCGGGTATGATTGGTTTTCATACTGCTATAAAACTGACTAAGGAAGGATATGAAGTAATAGGCATAGATAATTACAATGACTATTATGACGTCAAACTTAAAAGAGATAGACGAGATATTCTTAATGCTCTGGGTATTAAAACGTACGAATCGGATGTAAGATTTAGGTCATGGCAAGTGCTACTCGAAGATGTTGACGTGGTATTACATCTAGCAGCCTACGCGGGAGTAAGACATTCCCTAGATGAACCATATCCCTATATCGACAACAATATTACAGGAACACAAACACTAATCGGGGCTATTGAAGCTGCAGGAATTAATAAGGTTCTATATGCGTCGACCTCGTGCGTCATGCATGGTAATGAATTACCCTGGAAAGAATCCGTACCATTAATGCATCCAAATAATCCATACGGTTGGTCCAAAATGGTTAATGAGTGTCAGTTTAAGCATTCTAAGATTGATAGAAGTATTGGTCTCCGTTTCTTCACCGTATACGGTCCATACGGCCGTCCTGACATGGCGTTGTTTAGTTTTTGTGATGCAATAGTAAAAGGTGAACCAATAGACCTATATAACTATGGCAATATGAAGCGGGATTTCACATACGTGGACGACATTGTCCAGGGCATAGAAATTCTCATTGAGAAGATTGTTAATGACGAAAATAGCTATAGTGATATATTTAATATTGGATATGGGGAAAGCGTAAATCTTTCAGATTTCGTAGATGAAATAGAAAAACAATTTGGTCGTCCTGTAAAGAGAAATCTGGTCCCGATGCATCCTGCAGATTCTCCGGCAACATGGTCAGACACGACTAAACTTCAAAATCTTGGATATAAACCAACCACCCCTGTATCCGAAGGTGTTTCAAAATTTGTCCAGTGGTATAAATCTTATTATAAAGTGAATTAAAGAATGAAGGCTTACGCAATAACATTAACAAAAAATCTACTTTCTGTAAGAGGAACTGATAATTTAATAAATTCATCAAAAGCCTTTGGAAATGATTTTGATGTTGAGGTATTTCATGCAACCACTGATGGTGGTCCAGCCACACTCGCATTTGAAATGGGTGAATGGGGTTTCAAATGGAACTATCCGTGGGATGAGGTAAAGATTGATATTCAATCAGGTTTAGTAAAAAGACCATATAAAACCAAAAACCCCGGGTCTAGAATAGCATGCGCACTAAGTCATTATCGTCTATGGAATGCTTCGGTTCAAATGAATGAAACAATTCTAGTATTAGAGCACGATGCTATTTTTATTAGAAAATTCACAAATGAATCTATATCTGAATTTGAAAATTCGGATTTTGGTATTATGGGAATTAATAATCCCATTGGCGCGACCAGAAAAGCATCACAACTGGATGCAATGATACAACACGACAAAAGATCAATTCAACCAATCCCCGTATTAGATCAATATACAACTCCCCAGGGATTAGCTGGAAATTCTGCATATATAATTAAACCGTGGGCAGCTAAGAAACTTGTGGATGGGGTTAAAGAATACGGACTTTGGCCAAATGACGCATTTATGTGTAAACAGTTATTTCCTTTTCTTGGATTATCTAGAACTTATTATACAAAGGTGCAAGGTCTTCCTTCCACCACTACGTAGGAGAATACCATGAAAGCATACGTGATTACAATTAAGGGCAATAAAAAGTCTGAAGAAGCTGCGGCTCGATGCATTGCATCCGGTAAGAAATATGGTGTCAAAGTAGACACATTCTATGCGATCACCCCCGAAGACAATATACAGGATATGGCGAAGAAAGCAGGAATAGAAAGTCTTGCAAGATTCAATGAGGTGTATTCAAGATCAGATAGGTGTCTCGCGGCATTTCTCTCACATTTCACTTTATGGATGTTAAGTGTTTCAACAAAAGAAGAACTCGTAATTCTTGAGCACGACGCTGTGTTTGTTGATTATCTAACAAGATTCGAATACACCGCTTGTGTTAATCTTGGTCGCCCTTCATACGGGAAATGGAACGTACCTAAATTATTGGGTATTAACCCTCTCACGTCAAAAAGATATTTCCCTGGTGCTCATGCATATATGGTAAAACCTGTCGGCGCTGCAGCCCTTTTAGAAAGATCTAAACTGTTCGCTGGACCAACAGACGTATTCTTAAACATGGAGAATTTCGATTGGCTTCAAGAATATTATCCTTGGCCAATAGAATGTAAGGATTCCTTCACCACAATTCAAAGCGAAAGAGGTTGCCTGGCGAAACATAATTATAGTGAAGGATACGAAATTGTATGATAAAGTATTCGTAACTGGGTGTGATCAACATACCGAGTGGATGCTTCCATGGTTTCTAAGAAATTATTGGGAGCACAATAAAATTCCATTAGTTGTCATGAATTTTGGGATGAGTAATAATATGCTTATGTGGCTTAATATGCGTCCTGAAGTTGATAAGGTTATGAGTGCAGAAGCAGTGTTATATACAAGTTGGTATCAAAAACCACAGGCACTATTAAGTGTAAAGGCTAAGCAAAAATTTTGGATTGATACTGATTGTGAAGTTCTAGATGACATTTCTGATGTCTTTAAATACATCAAACCAGAAAAAATATGTCTTTCTATAGATCAACCTTGGACTTTAAGGAGAGGAGACACCTGGTATAATAGTGGTGTCTTTGGAGTAGAAGGTGATCCGAAAATTCTTAAAGCATGGGCTTTGAATTGCAGACAAAAATATAGAAATCAACATTTACATGGGGACCAAGATATACTCCACGATATGTTGAAAACGCCGATTGATTCTCTCATAAATATAGAGGAACTACCGAACGAATATAACACACTTCGTCTTCAAATTCAAGATGGAACCACAGGCAAAATAAAAATAATGCACTGGACAGGTGTTAAAGGTAAAGATCACATTAGAAGGGTTATGAATGACTAAAATTATACACGTAGTAGGGAACGGATTTAGTGCAGAGGCATATGATCAAACAGCGCCAGGAATGACCTTGACGTGTAATCTACCTCCATTTGATATACCGAATGCATCTGCAACTTGTATGGTCGATTTTAAAATGATGAAGGCTATTGAAGAAGGTTCTGTTACTGTCCCGGGTAATTGGGTACTAGGATTTAGACCTAAAAAGTATACTGAATTAAGACAAAATTTTTATCTTCGTCATGCACCTCAAATTAAAGAATTTTATACCGTTCTACCGAAATACGTAGCGAATTATACTGATTTTAATTGCGGTCATTTTGCTGTTCATTATGCTGCTAATAGATTAAAGGGTACTGAAATTCATATGTACGGATTCGATTCAATGTTTGAATTTGATCTTAGATCTTGTACTGATTTTTATTTACAATCAAATAGAGAAAATAATCATACAGAGAAACTTACAAGTAATTGGCGACCAATCTGGGAGAAACTCTTTAAAGAATTTCCAAAGGTTGATTTTAAAATATACTACAGACATAATCATATCAAAATTAATGCACCAAAAAATGTTGAATTAATCGTAAAATAGGGTTTACAATCTTTCAAATTTAGGGTACTATACATATATGGAACTTTTAGATAAATCCTGTTTAGATTCGATTGATGTCGATATTAATCAATCGATCATGTGGTATATGTGTGCTACTTGGGCTTTAAATGAAGAAAATCCGATTATAACAGAAAATGTTTATAATCACATAAAAAGAAAAATTAAGAAGAATTGGGAAATTATAGATCATGTTTGTAAATTCAACATTGATCAAAATGATTTTTCGATTATAGAATTCCCTAAAATGACTGAACAAACTGTAAAGACCCTTAGATCAAATCTATAATAGGGGTTTACACCTTAGACGTTTTATGATACTATATAAGTAATCTAAACAAATGGAGAATAAAATGAGTGATTCTAACTCAAGCGCCACAACTGGCGGAATTAGCTTTACGGGTGCTTTAGCTCTAGTATTTATTGTGATGAAATTAATGGGCTGGGGTGCAGTAGCTACCTGGTCGTGGTGGTGGGTACTTTCACCGCTTTGGTTGCCGATCGTAATTGTATTGGGCTTCATGGCAATTGTCTTTCTCTTCGTCCTACTTGCCGCTGGCATTAGTGCCCTATTTGGACGATAGAATGACAGACTTTGAACAAATGGTTGTCGATGATATCCTGGTATGGTATTTAGAATCTGGGTGTGGTATTCATCCATCTCAGCATGAAGCTATATCAAAAGAGTATTGGAAACAAACTCATGGTATGTCATTAGATTGATAATTTGGGAGTATGGTGTAAAGGTGGCACAAACCGCTCATAACGGTTAAGGATCGAGTTCAACTCTCGGTGCTCCTACCAAAAGGAATATATAATGTATGAAATACTAAAAGCAGATGACATTTGGGGCCTCATGAGAGAGGTCCGAAAACTTAGAGCCAAAGGTTGGCGTTGCGCCGGCGGAGTAGCTATTAAGAGCGCAAAAGGCGGTATATTAAATACTGATGAAACCACATATTATCAGGCAATGGAGAAGTGAAGTGAAAGATTTTGTTATAAACCGTAACTCGTGGCATTTTCAATTAAATGAGATATTCATTTTAAGAGAAAAATCGCCTCATCAATATCCTAAAGATTTTTGTACTTATTGGCGTTGGACATTATGGTCAGCGGTGATGGCTGGTGCTATGACTTTCATTGTGCTTGCTGCAATCGGCGCAGTTGGTATAATATTATTCGGCGCCGCATCGCACCTAATGTTTTCCGCTGCATTACTTGGATTTATAACACTCGCAGTAGGTGTTGGAGTATTTATTGTATTAATATTAGTTCCCTATGTCATTGAACCTCTTTGGAATAAAATCCCTCGTGATTGGTTCAGTGAAAAGTTAGGTAAACTTGGTGATGCAATTGCATTACCATTTGTATGGGTGTGGTCATATTTACTTATTCCTCTCCACTATATTTGGGAATTAATCAAGGAAGCGTTCTTTTACCTTAATGATAAGTATGATGCTTGGCGCGAGAAGCACCCAAAGAAAGATCCAAAACCGTCGATCATTGTTGCTAAGTATAAAGCACAAAAATCCAAGATTTGCCCGATGGTAGAATATGCTTGATCGTGTTAGTTGGGATCGCTATGACAGCGGTTCGTGGAGTTTCGGTATAAGTTATCAGACGGCGCCACACCATTTTGCAATACATTTGTTTAAGCGAGCATTGTATATTAACTTTGAATAGAATCGACTGGTCGGATAACCGGACAATAGATTAGGTAGCACCTAAGTCTCTAGCTATGAGGTATAATACAGGTTATACGAAAAAGCAGCTTCGGCTGTTTTTTTGGTGACAGATGTAAATTAAATTAGAAAAAAGTGAATTAATTTGCATTTAGGGGGTTTACGGCGACACTTTTTTTATATATAATACATCTAACAAATAAACAATTAAGCAACGCACAGAACATTAAAAATTTATCGCGGGATGGAGAAGAGGAAACTCATTAGCCTCATAAGCTAAAGATCGCCAGTTCGAATCTGGCTCCTGCAACCAACAAGAAAGCTAACATGAAACATTTATTCCAAATATCCCCAGAACAGAATACGCTGCCAGCGTATAATTCGTTCTGTGTGCGAGGTATGGATATTACACGCATGAAGGCTTTAAAGATTAGATAAAATTTCTAATATAATCTTTTGTAAAAGCCTTTCCTACTTCCCAGTTCGAAAGGTTTTTTTATGAAATAATGATAAAAAAGTTCACACCAAGGGGTTTAAATACTAAAAAGAACCCTTACTTATCTACTATCAAAGAGACAATCTAAGGAACAAAAAAACGAAAATAATTAAATTATTTTTCAATATAGGGGTTTAAATACTAAAAAGAACCCTTACTTATCTACTAACAAAGAGACAATCAGATCTATTTAGAAAAGAATGAGACAATAAAATAATTCATTCTTTTTTCAATAAATCTAATTTAAGGGGTTTACAAACCATCGTAAAAGCCTTATATTAGCACTATAGAGATTAAAAAGTTCAAGTGGATGTGCGGAACGAGACTGCAGGGACCACTATAAAAATACCTATATGGGCGTGTTTGGGGATTGTTAGACAAAACCAAGCTAGGATGTTAGATATCCTGAGAAATCTAACCGTGGACTATTTAGAAGACCCTATTCACATAGGTCCACGAAAAATATGGGGCACTACTAACAAATATTATTTAATAGTAATTATGATGCGGCGGGCAAATTCCGGCAAATATAGTTAACGCTATACCAACGATAATTACTTTCAAATAATATTTGCCTTCAAAGCATAAATGGCGATGCACCGGTTTTGTAATCCGGTTAAGTGAGTTCGATTCTCTCTGGGGGCACCAAAAGTTTGTGGTTAGATATGGAGCTGGGTTTATAACCGGCGCTGGATCGTTACCAGACGTACAAGAGCAAGAGCAAATTGAAGAGAGTGTCGAAACTCTCGCTTGTAGGCCACAATTTAATATGTCCCAGTAGCCCAATTGGCAGAGGCGTCAGGTTTAAGCCCTGTTCAGTCTGAGTTCGAATCTCAGGTGGGATACCAAGATATAATACAAGTAGGGAACGTTGGCAGTCATTGATGATGACACTAATCCTACGCAAATATCCAGCGACCAATTCAATTCCCATTAGCTCAGTAGGTAGAGCAAGCGACTGTTAATCGAAAGGTCCTAGGTTCGAATCCTAGATGGGGAGCCAATATATTGTATCGTGACTGAATGGTAAGGTGTCCGGCTGTTAACCGGAAGCCTCTTAATAGAGCGTGGGTTCGAGTCCCACCGATACAGCCAATTCCTGCTTTGATAAAGCGGAATAAAGTGTAAATGAGATTAACGTTTAAATACACTTACCAAAAACTTTTAAACAGGTTAACGTAATTACCGCGGAGTGTAAAGGGATTTCAGTTGTCGTTGCCCAACCAACGGAGCCAGGTAGTTCTAACGCCTGTTAAAGAGGTTTATCACTTCATTAGTCCGGAGGGGAATGTGCGGCCGCTCATTTCCTCTCCATATGGAATTCAAGGTTTACTAGCTCAACTGGAGAGAGCACTTGATTACGAATCAAGAGGTTCGGGGTTCGAATCCCTGGTAAATCACCAACGCGGCTCCTTAGCTCAACTGGACAGAGCACGGCACTTCTAATGCTGAGGTTCGGGGTTCGAATCCCTGAGGAGTCACCAATACGGTAAGTCAAACGTTATCTCTTTGATAAGCGGAACTTGACTTAGTAAAGCAATGGGAAAATTCGTCCATTCGCCATGACATTATGCACCGGTAGCTGAGTGGTTTAGCACGGGACTTTTAATCCCAGTACGAGGGTTCGATCCCCTCTCGGTACACCAAAAATAAGAATATGTGCGTGTGGGCAAATTGGCAAAGTCGCTCGGTTTAGGTCCGAGAGTTATGTGGGTTCGACTCCCACCATGCATACCAAATATATGGAGAGGTTTTTGCAGAGGTCTGCAACCCGGTCTTGAAAACCGGTGATAGGGTTAGTAGCTCTATGGGGATCAATACCGCCACCTCTCTTCCAGAACATGGGTTCTGTCATAAGGCTTCTGTGGAGAGGCGATGGGTTGTAGCCCCATTCCGGCAGCGGCACGAGGTTCGACTCCTCCGGAACCCACCAAATATGCGCGGTCTGATACGGTATTGGATTAGTGGAGAAAGTGCACATAATTCTCCCCACATTCGAATGAGGTTCGACTCCTCGCCCTGCACCAAGTTTAGGATGAATACAGCAACAAAACAAACGCTAACTTTTGATGTCTAGCGACAAAAATCATCCTGTAATTATTTGCCCGAAACGCGTCCTGGTGGACCATCGATCTTTACATGGTTGATTATGGTGAGTTCAATTCTCACTTTGGGTACCAAGTTAGGTGTTGCAGCACCTTTTCGAAAGAAGTAAAGATTGTATATTACACTGCAAAAAGTAATAATTTTTACTGATATAGCCTGGATGGCGCGCCCCATAAGGCGAAGGATTGGTTCGATTCCATAATATATTTGCTCTTTCGAAAGAAATATGTCCCTATAGCATAGTGGTAATGCTGGCGCCTGATGAGCGTCCTACCAAAGTTCGATTCTTTGTAGGGATACCAAATTACGAGTGTAAAAGATGCTACTATTAAATTAGTCATAGAGACTTGAGTGTTCGGTTTCTCGGACATCTTGGAGAGATCAAGTTCCCCTCGTATCAGAATTTCTGGGTATAGCTTAATGGTAAAGCAGTGGTCTTGGACCTCACGCATCGGAGTTCGATTCTCCGTGCCCTGACCAAAATATGTAAGTGTAGCTTAATGAAAAGCCCTGCCAAATGCCATATTATCGTGTGCTGCGGAAGGAGATACATGCTCGAGTCATGTCACTTACCCTAAAAATTGCTTCCAAACATCGGGTGATGTCGCCGGCCTTCCAAGCCGTGCTGGGTAGGGTTCGAGTCCCTCTGGACGCTCCAAAACAAGAAAAAGTAACGCCCTGTCTAATACTAGTTAACATTCGACAGGAAAAAGCGGGCTGAGAGGCATACATCAGAGGAGTAATTACCAAAGATGAAAGCAATAACTCTTAAGAGCTGCGTTACTACCAAATTGGCCTATTGATGTTAACGGTAGCATACCTGATTGTCCATCAGAGGGTACGAGTTCGATTCTCGTATAGGTCGCCAAATATGCCGGTAAAGTGTTGAAGGATACACACTTGATTGTGGATCAAGTATAGATGGGATCGTTACCCACTGCCGGTTCCAAATAATGAGAGGATATGATATGACTAAGAGATTTCCAGAGGATTACACTCACGCAGAACTTAATAAATTGGTTCTTTATCACCACTCGAAACATACAGAATATAAAACAAAATATTTAGATACACGCGATCAGCTGATCGAGATTCGTAAAGAACTCTCAGCTTTAAAACGTAAAAAGTAATGATATGGGAACTGGCTGGGTTCCGGAAGCGGATTGCAAATCCGTTAAAATTAGAGTTCGATTCTCTCCCATATCTCCAAATTTGGTTACAGAGCATGGTGCTCAGATGTCTCTCATAAGGACGTTTTGCCTGGATCGATACCAGGTGTAACCACCAAATAATGTCCAAGTAGCTGATGTGGTCTTAGCGCTGAGTTGAAGCCTCAGAGATGTAAGTTCGATCCTTACCTTGGACACCAAAGAATATGCTCCTTAGCTTAAGAGAGAAGCGACAACTGGTGTCCCTGCAGGGACTTGTTGGAGAAGGAAATTCGGCCAAATCGTTGCAACGGTGGAAGTCAGAGAGGTGTGATGCCTCCCAGGAGCACCATAATATATCACGTTAGTTTAAATGGAATAGAACACTTCACTTTCAATGAAGACGATGCGAGTTCGAGTCTCGTACGTGGTACCAGAATATAGCAGTAATATGATGCGGATAACGTGTCTGAGTCATACGAAATGCTCGTCGGTAGGGAGGTTGTTGGCCTAAAGCCACGGCGTGAAAAGCTACGACGTTAAATGGAAGCCTCCCAGAAATCACGGACCAGGTCCAATCATTGGTCAATTGGAGCGGCCTTTTAACCCGTATGCGTCTGAGTTCGATTCTCAGCTGGTTCACCAAAATTGGTAGTGATATAATCTTCCCGTGTGAGGAAGACCTTAACGTTCCGTATTAATTTACCCGATCCAGAAGAAGGATGTTAAGTCAAAGGTGCAAACACCCCTACCAGTACTAATTTAGGATATATACAGCAACCAAATTTATTTTAGGTTCGACTCCTAAAGTCCCCACCACGAACACACTTGAACAAAGGTTAAATCCGTAGTTTAACTGGACTGAATGTAGATTACATCGCGCGTTTAGTAAGTTCTAGTAGGTCATCAAGTGTGTTCTTGATGGGGACTTGGCATGGTGCCAGCGCAGTCATACTGCGTTTAACCCCATATATCCTGTAACTAATAATGCACCGGTAATTCAGCGGTAGAAATTCGGCCTCTTAACCCGAAAGTCGTGGGTTCGATCCCCACCCGGTACACCAATTCAAGGCCCCTTGGTGCAATGGTAGCACGCCAGGTTTTCAACCTGTAGACGAGAGATCGATACTCTCAGGGGCAACCAATTTATTAGCAATTCGGCTGAAAAAACAAAGAGATATGATATGGAAAGCAAAGAAGAATTTTACAACAACGTGTCAAGAATACTTGGCATAGAACACGAATACAATGAACCAGTACCACGTAGAACTCGTTGGAACAATAGAAATATTGGCAACGGAAGATTCAAAGGTTTTGGTCTTGTTAGGTGTCATGGCTCCGGCGTAATCGTTATAAGCAAAAAAGATGGTACAAAAATATTTGATACTTATGACGAAGTTTATGAACATTTAAGGGGTTTACATCCTCTTTAAGATACGGTATTATATTGAGATCAAAAGGAGATATATGATGATAAAATTCACTGCTTTTAATAATATAACTCGTGAAGAAATTGAATTAGCTATTGAACGGCTTCCAGAGCATGGTTTAACCCGCTGGAAAATGGGCGAAATTCTTGAACAGCTAGATAAGCATAATGATGCATTATCTTACACTCTCGCAAAGCTTCAATGGCATGATGAGTTTTTGGATTGGCTTGGTCAAAATGGTCGAGTAAGTCCCCTAGATATTCAAGATTTTTTCCGCTGGAAAGAAGCTGAGAAAATTGTAAACGAAATGATGAATTAGAATAATGGTTCGTTAGTGTAGTGGTCGCATCGCTGGTCTGTCAAGCCGGAGGAACGGGTTCAATCCCCGTACGAACCGCCATTAAATAACAGAGTATAGCTTAGTCGGTAAAGCGCTGGTCTTGGGTACCAGAGATCGAAGGTTCGAGTCCTTCTATTCTGACCAAAAAAAGGAAAATATTATGAGCTTAACTAAACAGTTAGGTAAATTGGAAAAACGCAAAATCGTGTTAGAGCAAAAGGCTCCGCGAACTATGGCGGATCAAAGTGAACTTCTTCACTTGATAAATGAAATTAAGAAGATAAGAGAATCCATTCTTAGACATAAGAGTGTATTTCACTAATTTGTTCTAGATAAAGCTGGTTGCTTTATCGTCGAACGGGTACCAGCGATAGGTATATAATGCAGCAAAGAGTAATTGCTAAAAAATTCTCAAACGTTGAAGCCGGTTACTGCGTTTTAAATTCAGTGCTCACCACACATTACCGGATAAAATTTGGGCCTAGTTTATGGGGTAACGGCAGATCCTTGCAAGATCCGCGTCAGAGAGTTCGATTCTCTCTAGGTCCACCAAATAACGGGACGCTGGTGTCAACGGGAACACGTCTGCTTTGCAAGCAGAAGTTCAGGGTTCGATTCCCTGGCGCTCCACCAATAGAATTAGGAAGTACAGGTGCACCTTGATAGGTGTGGTTAATATCCCTTATCCCTGTTGGGGTTAAGAGTAACACGAGCTTAGGGGCTCAGGTTCAATTCCACTCGCTTCCTTTAAAGTTTTTCAGCTTATTTTCTTCAAAAAAAATTGCGTCAAATTATTCTCCGCTGGTCTAATGGCAGTGACGCTGGGCTTTGGTCCCGGAGTTCGAGGTTCGAATCCTCGGCGGAGATCCAAACATATAAAGGTTTATTATGAAATTACGTGAATTAGGTACTATCATCTCTGGTGAAGTTAAATCTCGCAGAGTCTTTCTTGAAGAACTAAAAGAAGAACTTGAAAAAGAAGGTTTGGAAGTATTAGAGATTTCAGAAAGTGATATGGAATGTCGATGGTGTACGGTCAAAAGAAGTGAAGGAAGAATCACTCCTATGACTAGAAATCTATTTAATAATATTCGTGATACACCAACAATAAAAGAGTTTATAGCGGGTTAGAGAAGTGGTCACAGGCTACGACAAAGTAGTTCATCTCATCAGGTTCATGACCTGAAGATCGTAGGTTCGAATCCTACATCCGCAACCAGTTACGCTGTCCTTGGTAAGGTCTCCTGCCGATTAAGGTAGAGAGTGGGTCGGTTCGATTCCGAACGTATGGATAAAGTCGGTTCGAATCCGGCCAGCGAATTCAATTAATGGCAGTTAGATAAGAAGTTCAGATGCGCAATGGTCACTACGGCCTATAAAAATGAACTCGCCATTGATCAATATTTGCCTCAATGATGGAATGGTATACATACGCTTCTGAGGAATGCGGTTCTCTGGGTTCGAGTCCCAGTTGAGGTACCAAACAAAGGAAATTTTATGGCTAATAGAACTTCAAGACATCAAAATCCTGGTGATAAAAACCTTAAAGGTAAAAAATCTAAAGGATATTGTATTTGTTGCGATGATGTTATCAACCATAAAGAAAAGATCTTGAAAGAGATAGACGAAAAAGAAATGAAACAATATTGCTCCAGTGGTGGAATGGTAGACACATCGGCCTTAGTACCCGATGCCTAGTGCGTGAGAGTTCGAATCTCTCTTGGAGTACCAAAGTTTGCGATAGCATAATATTTGAATTAATTTCATTTAGGGGGTTTAAATTTAGTATTTAACCCTTACTTATATAGTATCAAAGAGACAAACAAAAGGATATTATATTATGGGTAAATTAACTCAAGAAGAAAACTTTCAGCTTTCAAAATTGTTCAGCAAAATGGACAGCGATGATATTAGCTCGGTTTATACTCTAGCGAAATCAGCTCGCGGTCGATTGGATATGATGAAATCGGTTTCACTATATGTTGGTCAACCAGTTTCGTTTGTTGGAAAACGTAAGGTTATCGTGAAAGGTAAAATTACTAAAGTTAACACAAAAACCGTTAAAGTTCAAGCCGAAAGCGGCGTTCTATGGACAGTTTCAACATCATTGATCAAAACTGAGGACTAATATGGGACTTCAAATAAACGTATATGATGACTCTTATGCAAAATATTTGCCTGATGATGTCGTTAGATTTATTAATGAGAATGCCCCATTTCCTCTTTCTTTTAAAATGGTTTATGAAAATTGGCTTGTACTGGGTGAAAGTGATAAGAAAATTATTCAGTTTATAAAAGCTATATTTTTAGAGGATGCTCAAATGACATATGGGGATGATTACCCATTTGAAACTGCATTCTATCTAAAATCATGACTGAGAGAGAATTAGCCCCAACATTTTCAGAATTATATGTTGAGGCACTTGAAAGACTTCCGGATGATTATCCGGACTTAGCAAGAATGAAAAGTCACTGGACACACGTTGGAAGAGATAATTTCTCATTAACAAATCCAAAATATCGTGATAAATGTAAGAAAGAAATTGATGATCATATCAATAAACTTTTAAAGAAACATAATCAATTGCCGTAGGTGTTGGTACACATGGAGGTTTTATAAACCTTTAAGCCCCAGATTAGGGTTCTAGATAAGGTTCAAATCCTTATACGGCGACCAAAAAGGACTATATTATGTCGGATGAAATCAAAATTAAAGTAACCGAAGAAACTGTTGATGATTGGATCTGTGGGATATTTGATGAAGATGACTATGAATTTAGCACTAACGAATTAGCTATAGTAAGACAAAATGTTATTGATCAAGTAAAGGGTGAAATCCAGGATAATTTCTTGAACGATGTTTACCAATATCTTGATAAAAATGCTGTACTGCAAGGTTCAGGATATAAAGGCAACGAAGAAGAATCTTTTCCCGATCCTGAA